>JAABUQ010004290.1_pt1 | contig 24525 bp, 19 predicted proteins | sample 5560001 | NCBI WGS metagenome assembly JAABUQ01 (sample SAMN10711888, study PRJNA513371) | rock metagenome | isolation source: Antarctica rocks | place: Antarctica: Victoria Land, Finger Mt nord | collected 2015-12-18
GACGTATGTCTGCGAGTGGTGCCATGGAGGACAGGAGACCCCACAGGCAGAGATGATTGTCCAATCCATCCGCTTCGCCGCCACGGCGGACCACGAGATCCGCTGAATTCGGCTGAAGGGTTACGACGATTCCAACTTCGCGCCGGCCGCCCACCGCCCGGCCAGCTTCGCCGGCCTGTCCCTGGCCGGAGTCTCCTTCTCGGGGGCCACCCTCACCGGCGTCGACTTCACCGGCTGCGATTTCACCGGCCTGGCGCCGCTCGCCAGCCCCGTCGGCCTCGACGGGGCCATCCTCACCCGAGCACGCATCCCCATCGCCTCGTTCTCCCGCACGCAGATCAATTACGCGACCTTCAACGATGCCGACCTCACGGGCGCCGACTTCTCCGGCTCCTGGATCAACGGGTCGAATTTCCCCGGGGCCAAGCTCGTCGATACGGACTTCTCGAACGCCCACCTCGATGGCGCGACCTTCCCCGGGGCCACCTTCCAGAACACGGACCTCTCGGGCGCGAGCCTCGTCGGCGCCGACCTCAGGGGCCTCGACCTCCGATCCGCCAGGCTGGTGAACGCCAACCTCACGGATGCCGACCTCTCCGGGGCGAACCTCGACTCGGCCGACCTGACCGGGGCGAACCTCGCGGGGACGGACCTCTCGGGCATCGACCTGAGGACCGTGACCTTCCCCCGGCCGCTCTCGCAGTCGACCGACCCGACCAAGCCGACGCGATTCGTCGGCTCGACGCTGCCCTATGCGGTGATCGGCCTGAACTGGTCCTGCCTCGACCTGACCTCGGCCACGATCCGGGGGATCCCCGCGTCGCTGGACAACCTCAACGCCCTGGGCGCGCGGCTCGCCGGCCGGTCGTTCGAGGGGATGTCCCTGATCGGCTCCGACTTCAGCGGCGCGACCCTCAACGGGAGCGTCTTCAGCGCGGCGAGGCTCGACCGCGCCAGGTTCGACAACGCCGAGATGCTCGGCGCCCCCATGACCGGGGCCCGGATGGACGGCGCGTCCTTCGTCGGCGCGTCGCTCGGCGGGGTCTCGCAGGCCCAGGCGGCCGACTTCTCGTTCGCCTATGTCGGCAACTGCAACTTCTCCCAGACCAACCTCTACGGCGCGAGCTTCGCCGGCGCGATGCTGATCGGGAACAATCAGTTCAGCGGCGGGACGGACCTCCAGGAGGCCGACCTCGCCAACGCCTACCTGGCCAACGTGAACTTCAACGGCGCCGTGCTCCGGGGGGCGAAGTTCGACGGCGCGTTCCTGGTCGGGGCCGTGCTCGACGACGCCGACCTGTCCCCCACCCGCGACGGCGCGGTCGCGGCCTCGCTCACATCGGCGTGCCTCCAGGGGGCGACCTTCCGGGGGGCGAACTTCTCCGGGGCCGACCTCACCGACGCCGCCATCGACCCCGCCGCCGGCTCGATCATCCAGCAGTTCTACGACGAGGACCACCAGCTCCTCCCCCCCTTCCCGATGGCCTATCCCGCCACCGCCTACCCCTGGACCTCGTCGTTCAGCTCGACGAGCGTCTGCCCCAACGGCGCGACGTTCGGGTCGAACCAGGGCAATGGCCTGTCGATCGCCCAGATGATGGCCTCGCCCGACGCGCCGAAATCCTGGTCGCCCGTCGGGGAGCTCGCCAACGCAGGCGCGGGTGCCGACTCCGCCCGGCGGCGTACGGATCAGACTTGACCCCAATCGTCGACGCGGCCGGCAACCTCCCCGGCCGCGCCTCAGCCTTCCGGGCGACAGCCCGAGGCGACAGAGGAATCATCGCGTCGGGGCCGAGGCGCGGCGGCGAATCGCCGGGTCCCACGCGGGTCGGCCGCCCGCAGGACGCCCCGCGTCGAGGGCCCGCCGGGGCTCGTTTCGAGCGCGGAGGGCCTCGGGCAGCTCCCGACGCCTTCAGGGGTCGATCGGCGGCCTCGTCGCGCTCCTTGGCCCGCTCCTGAGGCTTCTGGCTCGTCCGGCGGGGCCTCCGCTTGAGGGTCGTGCGGACGTGCTCGGGGTGGGAGCGGATCTTGGAGTGCCGTTCGATCAGCGCGGCGGCCCGGGCGGGGAAGGAGGGCACATCCACCGCCTCGCCACCGCCACGTCAACCAAATGGCCGATGGTCACCGGGAACTTGCCGTGATCCCTCATCTCTTCCACGAGCGACCGAGGCCAGGACAGGATGGGCCCGCACTCGGGGGCGAAATGCTTGTGGAACTCGATGCCGGTCAAATCGACCTCAAACTCTCCTGCGAACGCTCCCAAGAACTCCGCCGCGTCGTCACCCGTCATGCCCAAGTCCTCTTCCAATCGGGTCTCAGGCCGAAGCTTGTTTGAAGGCATGTTCCAGGCCTCACGGACGAACTGCATGACCCGTGCAGGCAGGTTTGGGTCCATGACAGGCCCTCATGGTCAGCCTTGACGTTGGTTTTTGCCCGTTTGCTACGGGAAGGCCATTGAGCCTTCGGTAGCCCGGTCGGGCTGTTCACGCCGTCGGAGACCCGTCCCGATTCAGGGCCGCCCGGCCGGGGCGGTCGGCCCCTCGGGGTCGGGGCCGGCGCGGGAGGGGTCGCCGTTGACGGGGTCCGCCCGGGCCGCGACCCCGCCGGGGAGGGCGACCCGGTAGCCGGAGAACTCGGGACGGGGCTCGGGGTAGTCGGTGCTGATGTATTGGGCCCCGCTGGCCAGGGCCTTCTCGCGGCGGGAGGGGTCGTCGCGGCGGGCCTCGGCCGTGTCGGCGTCGGCCCGGGTCCGGACGAGGAACCCGTCGTGGACGAGGCGGCGGATCGTCTCGAAGTCGGCCACCGGGTCGTTGACCTTCATCCAGGCCGCGGCCGGGTCGGTCGGGGCGACGGTGGCGAACATCGCCCGGCCCCGGAGCGCGGGGTGCCCCTCCAGATAGAGGTCGCGGACGCGCCCCTCGTTGTCGAGCGCGAAGAGGACCCGGCCCCGGCAGGCGTCGAGGGTTGGCCACCCTCGCGACCGGATCGCCCCGGGGAGGGTCGGGGAGTCCCCCCGGACGTCGTCGGGGGTGAGGATCGTCGGGGCGTCGAAGGCCGCGCGGATCTCGGCGTCGAGGGCGTCGAGCTCGGCCCGGCCGATCGGGCGGGGCCGGGTGGGCAGGGAGGGGATGGCGCCGTCCTTGACCTCGACGAGGACGAGGATCGGGACGTGGCGCGGGTGGGCGGCCGACCAGTCGCGGACCTGGGCCAGGGCCTCGGCGAGCGTGGCGACGGTCGTCCGGTAGTCGACGTCCTGGACGTGGAGGACCTTGAACCCGGGCTTGCGGAGCTTGCCCCCCTCGTCGGGGTCGGGCCCGGGGTCCTTGCCGGCGGCCTTGAGGATCGCGCGGGCGGCCGGCTCGGCGAAGAGGCCCCCGGCCGGGTCGGCGAAGACGTCGAGCTCGACCTGGCGGATCTTCAGGCGGGAGAACTGCTCGGCGAGCGGCCGATGGGTGTAGTCGAGCCCCTCGGCCCGCGCCTTGCCTCCCGAGGCGATCAGGGCCATGACCTCCGGGCCGGGCGCAAGATGATACGAGTTGTGCGTCCCGACGACCTGGATCTCGTTCAGCCGGGGCCCGCCCCCCTGCGCCGAGGCGACCCCGGCCAGGCCGAGCCCGACGAGCGGGGCTAACGCGAACAGTCGCCGATTCATGGATGCATCCCCGGGGTAGATGGCCCGCCCGCGCGGAGGGGGGGCCGGTCGGCCTCGACGCCCGAGGCCGGCGGGGGATTATCCCCGCCCGGTCGGCCCGGCCGCCAGCCCCCGCCGCCTCCGGCCGGGGCCCGGCCCCGTCTTGTCGCGACGCACCGGGTTTCGTCCGAGCATCCCGTCGGCCCCGTCCCATCGGCTCGAGGGCCGGCCGATCCGACGTCGACCCCACCCACGTCGGGCCCGTCGACGGCCCCCGCGACGCCCCCGGGCGGCGAGGCCGCCTCCCGTCCCGGGCGACCGCCCCCTCGCGGCTCTCCAGGAGCTCGACTCGACCGACACGATGGTCCTGCCCGTCGCCGGCGGGGCCACGGTCGGCGACGCCGACGGGATCCCGTGACCCGACCCAGGCGGGGGCGCCCCTCCGTCGGGCCGGCCGCGCGAGTGGCGGCGCGGCCGGCCCGGAGGCCTCAGGGCTTGAGCTGGAGGCGGCTGTAGAAGCCGTTCGGCACGACGAGCCGGCCGACCTTGGGCATCTTCACGACGATGAACCCGTCGTACACGTCGACCCGGCTCCCCGGGGCGTTCTTCTCGATGTCTTCCCACGCCGGTGACGAGGTGTCCTCCGTGCTCGTCACCGGCCTCGAGAAGACCCTCAGGGTCAGGACCTCTCCCGAGACGAGCGGCCGCTTCGCGGCCTCGACGACGAGCCACGCCGGCAGCGACCCTAGCCCGAGCGCCGCGCACCCGACGGCGAACCAGACCAGCGGCCCCGGCGGACGACGCTGCGCGGGCGCGTAATGAGCTTCTTCGACCCCCGCGGGCTTCTCGCGATAGCTGATCGCCATGACCGTCCCTCGGCTCTCCAGGACCCGACCGATCACGGCGGACGGGAAGGGCTACTCCTCGGGATTCGGCTGGCGGGCGGATTTATTACCGGGGTCGTCCGATTCCCCACCCGAGCCCTTCCGACGATCGGCGCGGCCCGGGCCGTCGACTCGGCGAAGACACCCCGGGCGGAGCCGGGGGGGCGGCTCGTCGGTCGGGGGGCGGCACTGCCGGCCCGTCGCCGCGAGCAGCGGATGGGGGCTCGGGACAGGGCGGCCGCGTTGATCCGATCCGGCCTACGGTGCCGGGGACGGCCGTGCAATCCGCGCCTCGAGGGCTGTTCGCAACACGCTGAGGTCTGGCGGGACGGCCCCGTTGGCCACTTGCCAGGCGGCCACGCCTTTGGCCAGGTCCGCGTGGAATTCCGAGTCGGGACGCGGAAATCTCGGGATCTTCGTCCGATCGCAGATCCAGCCTGCGACGTCGCGGAGGACCTCCTTGCCCGCGAATTCCTGTCGCCACGTCCCGTCCGCCAGACGGCCGCGTGCCTCGCCGTGGGCGGCGGCAAGCAGGGAATGGACATCCGCCGCCGACCGGCCCGCCTCGGTCCCGAGCTTGACGAACCAATCCGATCCGCAGATGTGCGCGTGAGCGCTCGATCCATCAATCACCGATTGGCTTGGGTCGGGAACGAACGGCTCGCGGAATCGCCTCTTCAGTTCGGCAATCACGTCCCGGCATGCCGCCCACCAGCATAGTTGGGCCGCCCTCGAATCCATGCGGGCCTCGATATCCGCGGCGTTCAGCCCGCGATTCTGGTAGCGGCTGGCGTGCAAGGCCCTGGGGTCAAGCAGGTAGTTTTCGACCTCGTGGACGGGGAGCACGAAGGTGCGAAACGTCTTGGCCGGATTCAACCAGTCCGCCCGATTCGAAGGCCGGAAGTCGCGATCCGTGCGGCCGAAGACATTGCGGTGGCCTTCCTCCTGAAAAGCCTTGACGATCGCGCGGACCCCGTCATTCCCTCCCCCGAGCCGAAACGCGATCCCCGCGGAACTCCCCCAGACCGCGCGGAGGTATTCCCGCGTCAGAGAATCCTCAACCCAGAGGACCATGATTGCGGCCGACGGGATGGAGAGGTCCAGGGGCATGGACGATCAGGCCCCCGCGCCAGCCCTGCCCCAAATCCGCGCGCGAGGGTCGTCCTCGGGCACGAGGAAATGACGCTCGTACGACATCGCGGCGTCGTAAATCTCCGGCGAATGCGTCGCCACGATGAACTGGGCCCTCGGCTGCAGCTCCATCAGGCTTCGCACGATCAGGGCGTGCCACTGGGGATCCAGGTGCAACTCCGGTTCGTCGATGAAGATGAGGCCGTAACGATCATCATTGAGCACCAAAGCCGCAAGGAAAAGGAACAACTCGATCTGGCCGGCGCTCAGGATGTCCACCTCCAGCGACGAGCCATCCGGCAGCTTGAGGAAGACATCGAACGCGCCCCGCCCCGGGACATCCGATTCCGTCAGGTCCACCACGAACGACCCGCCGTTGGGATTGAAGCGAGTCTAATACCGATTGATCTGGGCCATCCACTTCGCAGAGTCGGCCTCGAAAAGTCCCCGATCGGGCCGGAATCGTCCGATGGCCGCAGCATTGATCAGGATCTGTTTGACATTCAACAGGCGATTTTGGTCGTTCTTCGCGGGGCGTCGTCCGGGTCGACCGATGGTGACCCCGATCGGGCCTACAAACTCAGGGGCACGCCACGAGGAGAAGTACCAGAAGGGCCTCTTGCTCGACGGCTCCGGAGACGGCGTGCCGGGTCTGTCGATCGTCTCGAAGCGGGTGCCACCCACATCGAAGACGGCCTCGATGGAGTAATCCGACGCTCCTTTGCGTATCCCTCGCTTCCCGCGAGGCCCCGTCGCCAGCTTGAAACCCCCCGCGGCAATCAACGCCGCTTCGAGGACCGCCGTCTTGCCGCTGCCGTTGGGGCCCGCCAGAACGATCAGATTGTTCGGCAGGCCGTCGGGGCCTCGGAAGTCCAGGTCGAGGCGGTCGATCCCCCGGAAGTCGCGAATCGAGAGCGACGTCAGGGCGACCGGCAGGGCGGGGGGCATCGGCATCCCTCCCGAAGCGAGGCCTGAGCGTGGCGCGAGGGATAACCCTGCGTACAATCCTCTAACGTAACCGCGCCGCCCCCGACAGTCCAAAGGTTCTTCCGCGGGAGTCGGGGGGGACGGGGCCGCACAATCGCCCCGTCCCCTACGACACGGCGAGTGCGAACGTTGTCAGATTATTGGCCGCGCCATTCGCTTTCCCGGCGTGAGATTCAACCCGGGGGAGGGCCGTCGGGGGGTGGGCCGCCGGGCCCGCCGGGGGGAGGGCCTCCGGGCCCGCCTCGGCCGCCGGGGGGGCGGCCGGGGCCGCGGTTGCGCATCTGCTCGAGCTGGGCCCGCTGCTCGTCGTCGAGGATCTTCGCCAGCCTGGCGTCGACCTCCTTCTGCAATTCGGCGAGCTGCGCCTTCTGCTCGGGGCTGAGCCGGAGCCGCTGCTGGAGCATCGGCGGGAGGACCTCGCCCGGCCGGGGCGGCCCGCCCATCATGCCGCCGGGGCCGCCGAAGCCGCGGGGGGTGCCCCGCTCGCGGGCCGCCAGGGCGGTCAGCTCGGCCTGGGTGACGGTGCCGTCCTTGTCGGCGTCGGCCCGGTCGAAGAGGCCGAGGAGCCGGGCGTCGGTCACCTCGGCCCGGGTCAGCTTGCCGTCCTTGTCGGCGTCGAAGGCCATCATCCGGGCCGCGAGGTCGTCGTTGCCGTCGCCGGGGCCGCCGGGGCGCTGGGCCGTCGCGATCGGGGCGACCAGCAGCAAGCCCGCGACCAGGGCCGTCATCCACGTAGAAGTGCGCATTCTGGTCCTCAATCGTGTGAGAGGGTCGGTCGGGCCGGGCCGGTCAGCGGGAGGCGGCCTTCCGGGGGGCGAAATCGCGCTCGTCCGGGGTCCGGCCGAGGACGATGGTGAAGTTCGCCGCGAGCTCGCCGATCTTCGAGCCCGCGATCGGCCGGAAGTCGGCCATCATCAGCTCGCGGTCGAAGGCGCCGATCCCCTCCTGGACGACCCCGTCGACGAGGTTGCCGGGGTGGCCGGCGATGTTGATCTGCGTGGTCAGCAGCTCGCGGCCCCCCTTCTTCACCTTGACGTGGATGTGGGGCGCGGGCCGGCCGGGGTAGGGGACCGGCTTGATCGTCCGGAAGTAGTACGCGCCGGTCGACCCGGTGGTGAACCGGCCGAATCCCTGGAAGTTCCGGTCCTGCCGGGCCCCCTTGGCCGCGCTGTCGCCGGTGTGGAGGTAGACCTGATGGGCGTCGCACTGCCAGATCTCGACCGTGGCGTCGCGGATCGGGCGGCCCGAGGCGTCGAGGACCTTGCCGGTCAGGTGGGTGACCTCGCCGACGGCGGGGGTGATCCCGTTGTTGACGATGATCAGGTCGTTGTCGGTGTCGAGCGGGAGCCGGTCGGGGTAGAAGGGCCCCTCGGTCCTCGGCGGGGTGGGTGCGAGCCCCTCGGCGAAGAGGCCGCGGGTGGTGAAGAAAGCCGAGCCGGCCGCGAGGGTGCCGAGGAAGGCGCGTCGGCCCGGCCGGGGGAGGTGCAGGCTCATCGAGGGCGACTCCGCGAAGGGACGTGAGACGGGGATCGGCGCGATGCCCGAGGACGACGGCCGGGCCGCGACGTCGCGACGATCGGCGAGGGCCCGCGAGGGCCGGGAATCCGGCGCGTCGCGGCGGCCATATCCGAGAGTAGCGACGGCCGCCCGCCGCCCGCCGCGGGATTCTCGGGGAAATCCCGGCGTCCGCAACCCGTCCCGGGCCCGAGGCCGGGCGATCGGCCGGCCCCTCGCCCCGCGCGACTTCCCCCGATGCGGGGGGCGGTCTAGGACGCCGTCACGTCGGTTCGATGCGACCCGTCGGCCCTGGCCGCAGGATCAGCGATGTTGACGACCCCGCCGCCGATCCTCGACGCCGTGAAGGACTTCCCCGAGCCGGCCCCGCTCGCGCGGACGGCCGGCCGGCCGCACCCGAGGCGGGCACGCGACGGGTCGGTCGGCGCGAGCGAGCTCGGCGGGGCGTTCCTCTGGCCCCGCGATGAGCCCTGGCCGGCGTACGACGAGGCGCGGGTCGATCGGTTCGTCCAGCAGATCCTCGGCGCCGGGAACATCGATGGCGAGGCGCAGATCCCGGAAGGGACGTCGATCCCGTTCGCCCCGATCCTCCAGCCCCGCGCCGCCGACTTCCCCGAGATGCCCTTCCCCGACGACGCCGACCTGTTCCAGCTCCTCTGGTTCCCCTACCTCCTGGAGGTTCCCGAGGGCATGAAGTCCCCCGACTCGTCGTTCGACTATCGCGTCTCCTGGCGGCGCACCGCGACGGTCGGTGCCCTCCGGGCCTCCGGCCCCGCGATGGTCGAGACTTACCAGGGCTCGTTCGCGCGCCCGAGCCGCCTCGATCCCGAGCGGGTCGTCGAGTACCCCAACAGCCAGGACCTCGACCCGAAGCTCGAACGCCGGATCGACCGCTGGAAGGCCGCGCGGAAGGTCGACCGCGACGGCGACAGCCCGATCGACCTCGACAACTGGGAGTGCAGCGCCTGCCCGTCGACCAAGGTGGGCGGCCACGTCTTCTGGGTCCAGGAGAAGCGGGTCCCGACCTGCTCCCGCGGCCGGGCGATGGCCCACCTCCTGAGCGTGGCCGACGCCGAGCGGGACGGCGGCACCGCCCGTCGCCGGCAGCCCGTCGAGGACCGGCTGCGCGGCCACCGCACGGACCGGGACCGGATCGGGTCGCCGCCGGACCTCGGCAACTTCGGGCTGTTCGACCTCCTCGCCTGCCGGGACTGCGATGGCTTCCCGACGCGGGCCGCGACCGCCCGCCGGGCCGCGACCCGGGGGCGAGGTCGGTCGCCGTCCGGGCCCGCCGGGCGATCGGCCCGGCCCGCGACGGTGATCCGCAGGCTTGAGACTCCTGCGACGCAGCAACCGACCCATGTCGAATCGGCCGACTCAGCCCGAGGGGTGTTCAGGCGATCGCAAAGGGCGGGACGCCGACGGCCGCCGCGGCGGCCCTGAGCTTGCCATCGAGACATGCCGGCGGCAGGCCGCGCCGCATCGCCAGCTCGAGATCAGCGGCGTCGTGGGCGGAGAGGTTGTGGGCGCGGCAGAGGTGCGGGATCTCGCCGAACGCCCTCCCGCCCGTCTCGTCATCGACGGCGATCGGCGGGCGATCGAGCAGAGAGAAGAACCGAGAGCTCTTCGCCTCGTCGAGCCGCCGGCGTCGCTCGCCCCCGCGTCGGCGAGCCTGTCGCGGACGCCGTCCGTGTCGGGCGTGGCCTCGTCGTCGAGGCACCATGCCATCGTCACCGAGCAGTCGAGCGCGAAACCATCCTCGGACCCTTCCATCGGACATCCTCCCCGCGAGGCGGGGTCAGCCCCGACGGCCGTCCTCGATCATCTCGCGGATCGTCAGGCCCCTCCGAGCGTATTGACTCGGCTGAACGCCTTCGAATCCGCGATGACCCGCCGCACATCGGGCTTGGGCTTCGTGCCCGCCGCCGGTACCGGCCGGGCGACGGGCTTGCCGTGCTCGGTGATGGTGAACTCCTCGCCCCCGGCGACGCGCAACGGGAGCTGGGGCAGGCGAGCCTTCGCCTCGAACGATCCGACGGATTCCATGCGATACCCCCCATCCGGTATCGGTCGGCCGCTACCAGTCGAATCCGGGCCGCCTCTCATGACGAGCGGGGAGGCATCCGACGCCACCGCTCATGCACCGAGCCGCGTCACGGGCATCGCGGCCGGGGGCTCAGGCCCAGCCGACGGCCCGCCCCTTGTTCTCGGCCGCCAGCCAATCCAGCAGGGGGCGGAAGTAGTCGACCATCGGCCGGGCGGTCAGGCCCTGGCCGGTCGCCTCCTGGAGGACGGCGGTCCAGTCGCGGGTCGCCCCCAGCGCGAGGATCGAGCGGAGGAAGGCGCCGACCTTGGCGTTGCCGTAGTAGTTGCACTCGCGCGGGTCCTGCTTGAGGATCTCGCGGGCGATGTGGTCGTGGAGCTGGAACTTCACGACCGTCCCGATCGCGTAGTCATAGTACTGCGCGGGGTCGTCGTTGATATGAGTCTTGGTCGCGGCGTCGCAGAGGGCCTCGGGGCGGTCGCCGGGCGGGGCGATCCCCTGGTACTTGCCGACGAGCGACCACCAGGCGGCGTTCAGGCCGTCGTCGGGGACCTTGCCCGCGTAGAAGTCGGCCTCGAACCGGGTCATCACGCCGGCGGCGAACGGCAGGAAGACGATCGAGGCGCCGTCCAGGGCCGTGTCGAGGAGCCAGCGGACCGGGTCGGCCCCCTTCGCCTCGGGGGCGAGCAGGCCGACCGCGTCGAGGTACGGCCGCTGGCCGGCGGCCAGGCCGATCAGGTCGCCGATCCCCTCGTGGAAGGCCCGGTTCGCCCCCCCGCGCAGCAGGTACGGGACCTCGGGGGTCGAGTAGCTCAGGTAGTAGTAGATGTGGCCGAGCTCGTGGTGCGCGGTGGTGAACCACCGGGAGTCGGGCTCGATCGACATCAGGCTGCGGACGTCGTCCCGGAGGTCGATGTGCCAGGCCGACGCGTGGCTGTTCTTCTTCCGGCCGGACTTCGGGTCGGCCGGGTAGAGGTCGGACTTCGCGTAGAACGACCGGGGCAGGGCGGGGAACCCGAGCGAGACGTAGAACCGCTCGGCCTGCTCGGTGATGTATTCCCTGGATCGGGACTTGAACGGGCCGTCCATGTCGACCCCGGCGACGAGGCCCGGCCAGTTCTGGCCCCACCGGTTCGGCAGCCAGTGCGCGGGGATCTTGCCGGCCGGGGCGTCGGCCTTGTACCGGGCGGCCAGGGCGTGCCTGGCCCAGGCGTGCAGCCCCTCGTAGAGCGGCCGGGTCTCGGCGAGGAGGCCGTCGGTCAGGGCGAGCATCCGGTCGACGGTCATCCCGTAGTCGGCGACCTGCAGCGCGAAGAACGAGTCGAAGCCGAGGGTCCGCGCCACCCGGTTCCGCAGGTCGCGGAGCCGGAGGAGGCCCGGCCGGAGCGGGCCGCCGATCGCCTTGGAGGCCTCCCAGTACGCCCGGCGCTCGGCCAGGTCGGTCGACTCGACGAGGGCCCGGTCGATGGCGTTGGGAGTCGGGTGCTCGTCGGGCCTCCCCTCGCGCTTCAGGGTGTAGACGAAGCCGTCCTGCGCCGCGGACTGGGCGGCCTCGGCCTCGGTCCGGGCCTTGACGACGTCGGGGACGGTGCCGGGCGCCTCGGCGGCGCGGAGGCGGACCTTCTCGAGCTGGCGGGCGGTCCGGTCGTCGAGCCCGGCCTTGCCGTCGAGCAGCTTCCGGACGGTGGCGATGACCCGGGTCGAGCCGACGAACTCGTTCAGCGGCTGGGCCGCGGCCACCTGCGCGGCGGTGTGGGCCTCCGAGACGTCCGTCAGGGCGACCCACGCGGCCTCGTTGGGGGCGGTCTCCAGCGGGAGCCAGCCGGCCTGATACGCCTCGAGGAACGCCTTGGCCTCCCCCCGGAGGTCCTCGACGGGCCCGGCCCCGGGCACACCGGGCACCGACCCGGCGGCCGTCGCCGCCAGGGCTAGGCGGAGGAAGTCGCGGCGCCCGGTCGACGTCGCGGGGGCCGGGTTCGGGGTCGGGCTCGCGGTATCGGACATCGGGGTCGGCTCCCTGGACGGGTCGGGTTGTCCTCGGCCGAGGACCGTACAACAGGGGCGGAACCCGGGTCAATCGCCGAGCGGGGTCGGGCCTCCGGCCCGCGGGGACCGACCCCGGCCGGACGCGCGTCCCATGCCTGCGAGGCTCCTCTCGCGATCGGCCGATGGGGTGCCTCGGGCCGGCGTGGACGCCCGGATTGGCGGGCCGATGACGCTTGTCGAAGGGGTTGGCGGCCCTTACGATAGGAGGGATCGGAGACGCGCAGGGGTCGGCGGAGCCACAACCCGGTTTACTATTACTCATCCGAGGGGGGTGGTCGTGATGCGCAACCGAGGGACGGGCGGGGGCGGGCCCGTCGCGGCGGCGATGGCCGCGGCGATGGCCCTGGTGACGGTCGGGGTGGCCCTGGCACAGGCCCCCGCGGAGCCGTCGGGCAAGGCGGCGACGCCGAAGGGGAAGGCGAAGAAGGGGGGCCTGCTGGCGCCGGGCGGGCCGCGGGCCAAGTCGATCCGGAAGGACGCTGGCGACCCGTTCGCCCGGCCGGCCGAGGCCGACGGCAAGGCCGCCCCGGCGGCCGGGACGTTCCACTACGCCTTCAAGGTCGCCGCCTCCGACGGCGTCACGCTCGCGTCGTCGTACTACCCGTCGCGGCTCGGCACCGGCGCGGCGGTCGTGATGCTCGTGCACGAGCGGGACCGGTCGAGGAAGGACTTCGACGACAAGATCGCCGACTTCCAGGGGCAGGGGCTGGCCGAGGGGCTGCAGAAGGAGGGCTACGCCGTCCTGGCGGTCGACCTCCGCGGCCAGGGGGCGAACCCCCGGATCCGGCTCACGGCCAAGGACTGGCGGATGATGGTCGGCGACCTCCAGTCGGCCTACCTCTTCCTCGTCGACCGGCACAACCGCGGCGAGCTGAACCTCTCGAGGCTCGGGGTGGTCGCGGTCGGCGAGGGGGCGAACCTCGCCGCGACCTGGGCCAACCTGCCGGGCGGGGCGGTCTCGAGCCAGGGACGGACCGCCGACCTCGGCGGGCTCGTCCTGATCTCGCCGATGGTCGACGCCCAGAGCCAGGGGCTCCGCGCCCAGCAGCCGATCGTGGCGCTGGCGCCGCGGATCCCGCTCTGCCTGCTGGCCGGCGAGCGCGACACCTCGTCGGCCGAGCTGGTCAAGGCGGCCAAGGCCGCCGTCGTCCGGGTCCGGTCGAACAAGGTCGAGCTCTTCCCGTCGTCGCTCCACGGGTTCAAGCTCCTGAGGCTCGAGCCGAACGTCACGGCGACGATCCTCCGGTTCTTCGACGACACGATCCGGGCCAAGGCCGAGGAGTGGGAGCCCCGGTACAACATGGAGCCGGTCGCCTTCTCCGAGGTCACGATGCTGCCGAACGCGGCGGCGAAGGCCGACGCCCCGAAGGCGAAGGAGGCCGCGAAGGCCGACGAGGCGAAGTGACGGAGCCCCCCCCTCGGCCGCGCCGGCCCGGCCCGGGCCCCGCCCCGGCCGGGCGTCGTCGCGCGCCGGGATGGGGCCCCGAAGGTGGCCGGAAAAAACCCTCAAGTCGCGTTGCACGACTCGGGGACTTCCGGTAAGGTCCCCGCCACGAGAAGCCCCCGCGAATCCGAGACGCTCGGACACCCGGCCTTTGGGGACGTTCCCCGAGGGCTGAGCCCCTGCGGCGAAGGTCGCGGCCGCCTGCCACGGATGGCCGTCGTCGTGCGGGGCGATCGCGAATGGTTGCGCGATTTGCAGCACAGGATAGGAGTCCTGGAAGATGATTCGTTTCCGCAAGACCCTGGTCATCGCCGGCGCCGTCGCCGCCCTGAGCCTGGCCGCCGAGGCGCGTGCCGGCTTCGTCCTCCAGGTCACCGCGACGTTGAACACGCCGTCCGGGTCGACCCAGCAGCAGGTCATCGGCTCGGGCCAGAGCACGATCACGCTCGACGCGCTGAGCGGCTCGACCGTCAATCAGGCCGACGTCGACCTCGGCAGCGCGGCGCACCCGATCCACGAGACCTTCGGGACGACCACGGTCGCCAGCACCAACGCCGCGGGCAGCGACGCGTTCAACGCCCCCTACACGTGGACGCTGACGTTCACCCACGTCGTCAACGGCAACAAGGTCGCCACCTCGGCCCCCACCCCGGCCACCGCGACCGTCTCGGGCACCTTCGGCGGGAACCTCTCGGCCAACGGCTCGACGGTCGACACCCACCCGACGCTGGCCGGGACGGCGATGACGGTCGACGGCACGAACAAGATCACGGTCGACGGCCGGGACCTGCTGATCCGGCTCGACCCGTTCACCCCGCCGGGCACCCCGCCGTCGTCGATCCGCGACTTCAGCGTGGCGATCATCAACGCCTCGGAGGGCTCGTTCCAGCCGGTGCCCGAGCCGGCGACCCTCGCCCTGGTGGGCGTCGGCGGCCTGCTCCTGCTCGCCCCGCGGCTCCGCCGCAGCCTCCGGTCGAAGGCGACCGCCTGACCCGCCGACAGGCCGATCCGGGCCGGCGACCCCGGCCCGGGCCCGTCGGGCCCCATCCTCCCGCGCGGAGCCCGGCGATCGGGCCATCTCGATCGCACGCGGGAGCCGACGGTCGCTCCGCGAGGCGACCGGCGGTCGGGCAAGCGGGATCGTGATGCCGCGAAATCTCCGGCCCAGGCGAATGCCCGATCCGTCAGGGCCCGCCCACCCTCCCGGCCGTCCGGCCGCGGACGCACCATCGATCAGGCCCACCCAGCCGCGCCCGCCGAGGGCGTGCCGGGCGGGCGAACCCCGGCCGGCCCAGCGCGGGGCCGGGGGAGAGACGACGCCTCGATTGACATCACCGATGAGGAGTCTCGCAGGATGATCCGTCTCGGCAAGCCCCCGCCCGCGGCGGGGTGCCTCCGCGCCCTCGCCCTGCTTCGGCGGGGAGGCCCGCGGCAGCTTCGCAGTCCGGGTCGGCTCCACCCGGAATGCCGCCAACGGCGGGGCGGTGCCGCCGGGCCAGGGCACCCTGACCCTCGGCGCGATCGCCCCCGGCGTGCCGGCCGACCTCGACCCCGGCGACGAGATCCATCCGCCCACGCTGCCCTCCGGCACCGTGGCGACCCGGTCGACCGGCCCGACCGTCAACCCGTCCGACGTCCGCCACGGCGACACGCTGACCGTACCTGGTTACCGGGTCATTGACCGCTCCCCTGGAGCGCCCGCCGGGTCCGCTCGTGTAAACCCCCCGTCATGGATTGCAAGCCGCCCACCGATTCCCGTCCCGCGAGGAGCCGGAGGACTGCCCGATGCCCGTCCGGTCCGGCCTGGCCTGGCCGGGGTCGAGTACCCGGGGATCGTGAGGGACACGCTGCCGGGTGCGCTCAATGCCGTCCGGCCCGATTATGGTGATCGACAACGCCGGGTCGGAGCCGTTCGTCGGCGACCCGCTGGCCGGGTTCCGGCCGACCGGGGATGATCTGGCCGAGCGGGACCTGCTCGTCGACGGCACGGTCCGGGAGCGGGACATCCCGGCGGCGATGGTGCTCTCGGGCGGGTACTCGGCCGAGTCGTGGAAGATCCATGCCGATGCCATCGAGGGCATCCTGACGAGGTTCGACAGATGATGAAGTGGGGATGGTCCGGCGGCCCACCGGCTGCACCGTCCTCCTCGCCCGCGATTGCATCCCCCCGGCCGGCCGAATACGATGCCGTCACGGACACCCGCAACCTCGTCGGGAGGTGGCCCATGCGATCCTGGCTCCCGCTCCTCGGCCTGCTCCTGCTCACGAACCAGGCGACCGCCCAGGACCGGGACGCCAAGGTCCGCAACGACCGGAAGGCGTTCGGGGCGTCGAAGGGCTGGATCTACAACGACCTGGGCGAGGGCGTCCGGGCCGCCAAGCAGGCCGGCAAGCCGCTGCTGGTGGTCTTCCGGTGCATCCCGTGCGAGGCGTGCCAGGAGTTCGACGACGACGTGGCCCGCCGTGACCCGATCATCCGTGACCTGCTCGACCAGTTCGTCTGCGTCCGCATCGTCCAGGCCAACACGATCGACCTGGCCCGATTCCAGCACGACTTCGACCAGTCCTTCGCCGCCTATCTCATGAACCCGGACCTGACCATCTACGGGCGGTTCGGCACCCGCTCCGGGCGGCCGGAGCACGAGGACATCTCGCTGGGCGGGCTGCGCCAGGCGATGAAGGCGGCGCTGCGGATGCACCGGGACTACGGGGCGGTCAAGGCATCCCTTGCGGGCAAGCAGGTCAGGCCGGCCCGCTACAAGACGCCCAGGGACTACCCGAGCCTCTCGGGCAAGTACGGTGAGTCGATCGACTACGAGGGCAAGGCGGCGAAGGGTTGCATGCACTGCCATCAGATCCGGGAGGCCGAGCGGCTGGTCTACCGCTCGGCGGGAGGGCCCATCCCCGACGAGGTGCTCTTCCCCGATCCCGACCCCGCCGTCCTGGGCCTGAAGATGGACCCGGAGGCGATGGCCAAGGTCGAGCGGGTGACGGCCGCCTCCGTCGCCGGGAAGGCCGGCCTGAAGGTCGGCGACGAGATCGTGGCGCTGGCGGGGCAGCCGCTGCTGTCGATCGCCGACCTCCAGTGGGTCCTCCACAACGCCCCGGCCGCCACGAGGCTCCCGGCGCGGGTGAGGCGTGACGGCAAGGCGGTGGACTTGACGCTCGACCTCCCGGCGGGCTGGCGGCGTGGGGACATCTCCTGGCGGGCGACGACCTGGGACCTGCGGCGGATGGGCCTCGGGGGGCTGAAGCTGGCGGAACTCGACGACGAGGGGCGGGCCGGGGCGAAGCTGCCGGGGGACGCCATGGCCCTGCGGGTCGAGCACGTCGGCGAGCACGGCGAGCACGCCGTGGCCAGGCGGGCCGGGCTCCGGAAGGGCGACATCCTCATCTCGTTCGACGGCAGGATCGGCAGGATGTCCGAGTCGGAACTCCTGGCGTACTCTCTCCAGGAGAAGCGGCCGGGCGACGAGGTGGCCGTGACCGTGCTCCGCAACGGCGAGGAGAAGGTCATGAAGTTCGCCCTGCGGTAGCCGAGGCCCGGCCGGGGCGGCACGGAGAAGAGGGCGATGACAGATGGTTTGAGCCCGGCCCTCCGTCTCCTCGGACGAGCGGGCGGGGCCGATGGCGAGCGATCCACCCCGGACGGACCGATCCGGAGGGACGAATGATACCGAATCCACGTCCCGGCGGGGCGATTCGGCGCCGGGGGCGGGTCTCGCGGTCCCATCCCCGCCGGCCAACGTCGCGGGTCGTGGTCCGCGGCCCGGCTTCGCCGCGACGACGCCCGGGATCGATCGTGCCGAGGATCGGCCGCCCTTCGGCCTGGCCCGGGGGGATGGCCGGGCTAGCGGAGGGGGGGGCCGCCCAGGTCGTTCAGGCGGCGGCGGAGGTCCCAGCCCGTCGGGCCGTCCATCCGGCGGATCGCGTCCCCCTCGTCGAGCTCCAGGCCCGTCACGACGCGGACCCAGCAGGAGATCCGCTCCACCTCGGCCTCGACGGGGTTCGGGACCGTCCAGCACCGGGCCGTCGGGTCGGGGCCGGCGGCGGCGATCCGCCCGCCGTCGCGGCTGAAGACCAGGCCCCGGATCGCCCCGACCCCCGCTAGCGGCGGGCCGATCGGCAGGCCGGTGTCGGCGCACCAGAGCCGGACCATCCCGTCCGGGCTCCCGGTCGCGACCATCGTCCCGTCGGGCCGGAACGCCAGGCAATCGACCCGCGCCCGGTGTTCGAGCCGCCCGCCGATCGGGCGGCCGGTCGCGGACTCCCAGAGGCGGGCCGTCCCCTCGTCGCCGGCCGTCGCGAACGCGGCCCCCCCGGGCCGGAAGGCCAGGCACCGGACCTCCCCCTGGCCGGCCAGTGTGACGGTCGCCGCCATCCGGGCGACGTCCCAGAGCCGCGCCGACCCGTCGAGGCTCCCGGTCAGCAGCGCCGCCCCCGTCGGGTCGAAGGCCAGGGCCGGCACGGCCGACCCGTGGGCCAGGGGCGGCCCGATCGGCCGGCCCGTCGCGGACTCCAGGAGTCGCACGTCGCCGTCGAGGCAGGCGACCGCGAGGGTCGAGCCGTCGGGCGAGAACGCGACGGCCAGGGCCCGGGCCCCGTCCGCATCCGGGTCGCCGACCGGCAGGCCGATCGCGGCGTCCCAGAGGAAGGGCACCCCCCGCCCGCTCGCCGCCGCGATCCGCGACCCGTCGGGGCTGAAGCCCAGCGCGGTGATCGGCGAGCCGCAGCGGATCGGCGCCCCGAGGGGCTCGCCGGTCAGGGCGTCCCACCGGCGGATCATCCCGTCGTCGCCCGCCGTCGCGAGGAGGTCCCCGGCCGGGGCGAAGGCGACGGCGCGGACGGGCCCGTCGTGCCTCAGGGGCGGGCAGAGGGTCGACCCGGTCGCCACGTCCCAGAGCCGGGCCGAGCGGTCCCCGGACGCCGTCGCCAGCCGACGCCCCTCGGGGCAGAAGTCGACGGCGTGGACCTCGCCGCCGTGGCGGAGCCGACGCTCCAGGAGCTTCGCCCCCGCGTGCCAGCCGTGCAGGCTCGTCCGGATCGCCCGCTGCAGGCCCGGGGGCTCGGACGGGGCGTTCTCCAGGGCGCGGGCCAGCCAGAGCATCCCCTCGTCGTGGGCCTCGCGCTCGAAGCCGTGGCGGGCCCGCTCGAAGCAGAGCCGGGCCAGCGAGCCCTTGACCTGGCCCAGGGCCCGCTCGTGGTCGACGCGGTACCGGACGTCCGCCAGCCACGCCTCGAGCTCAGCGGCCAGGTCCAGCGCCGAGGGGTGCCGGCCCCCCGGGTCCGGCGACATCGCCTTCAGGCAGATCGCCTCCAGCGCCGGGTCGATCGAGCGTCGGAGGCGACGCGGGGCGGGGAAGATCCCCCGGCGGACCCGGGCGAGGACGGTCGGCAGGTCGCCGTCGGGGAAGGCGTCGTGGCCGACCAGGACGCAGTAGAGGATCGCCCCCAGGCTGTAGATATCGCTCGACGGCCCGACCGTCTTCGGGTCGCCCCCGGCCTGCTCGGGGCTCATGTACCGGGGCGTCCCGATCATCGACCCGGGCTGGGTCATCGACGCGTCGGCCGGGTGGCCCTCCGCCTCGGGGGGCTCGACCCCTTCGACCCCGGCGTCCTGGCTCGGCTTGGCGACCCCCCAGTCGACGACCAGGGTCTCGCCGAACCGGCCGAGCATGATGTTCTCGGGCTTGAGGTCGCGGTGGACGACCCCGCGGCTGTGGGCATAGGCGACGGCGTTGCATGCGTCGATCACGCTCCGCAGGAGCCGGCGGAAGGCCAGCTCCCGGCCCTCGCGGCCCGATGCCGGCCCGTGCGTCCGGTGGAACCCCTCGATCGCCTCGCGGAGCGTCCCCCCCTCGATCAGCCGCATCGCATAATACGGCCGGCCGTCGGGATGCCGGCCCAGGCTGTAGACCGGGACGATCCCGGGGTGCTCCAGCCTCCCGGTGACCTCGGCCTCCAGGAGGAACCGGGCCTGGGCGGCCGGGTCGTGGGCGCGATGGGCCTGCAGCTCCTTGACGGCGACCGAGCGGTTCAGCTCGCCGTCGAAGGCCTGGAAGACCTCGCCCAGCCCGCCCCGGGCGTGCGACCGGACGATCCGGAACCTCGGCCCCCCGGCCCCGTCGGCCGCGGGATCGCCGGCCGGACTCCCGTCGGTCGGAGTCCCCGGGTGGGCGAGGGTGTCGGCCGGGCGGTCGGGGCGATCGACGGTGGCGGACCCGGCCCCGAGGCCCGGCCCCGGCTCGACGGCCGGGGGCCCCAGGTCGCGCCCGACCCGGTCCTCCAGCCGCGCGAGCGTGGCCGGGTCGAGCACGCCGCGGCCCGCGAGGATCTCGGACAGGGTCGCCTCGGGGGCGCGGGACCAGTCCAGGACGGCCCGGACGAGGCCCTCCCGGTCGATCGCCCCGCCCTCGATCGCGTACAGGCCCAGGAGCAATTCGCGCGACGAGGCGACTCGTCCGGCCATCGCGGACCTCCGGCCCGAGGAAGCGGAGGACGGACCCGGCCCGGCCCCCCCGGACGGGCGGCCCCCGATCCCGGACCGATGATAGGAAGTTCACCACCGGAGCGGAAGGGGGTCAGTCCTTCGTAGGCCCTTCGGGATCGGCGGTGAAATGGCCCTGGGTGCTGAATCGGTTGGCGTAACCCTTATTCGGGACCTCGCGAACCTCCTCGAGTATCAACTGACAGATCGGCATCCCAATATCTAAGACAACCCTCTGATTCCCAAGATTGAAAATTTCTAGCTGGATCGGGAGGCCGGGATCGTCGGGCTTGGTCGGATTGAACCCGAAGCCGGCGTGGATGGTCGGCGCCGTGACGTGGATGCCCACGCCCAGCCTCGCGAGGCTGCTCTTGCCCTCGACCCTCGCGGCGATCCGCGAATCCTTGGGCAGCCAGATTTTCTCGAGGTTAAACCCGAGGACGAAGAGCCGGGGCTCGAGGGTGAACCCCCGTTCGGGATCGATCGCCGTGCGGGCCGTGTACCGATCGTCTCCGAGCATCGTCCGGATGTCGAACCCGTCGCGGTTCGGATAGAGCCGGTTGTCGCCCCCGGATGGGGGAGCGGCCGGCTCTTTCCAGTTGAGGAGGACTCCGTCCAGGGACAGGTCGATCGCCGTGGAAGTCCACCGCTCCTCGGGAGGTTCGGGCGAGATGACGATGAACCGATTCGTCAACGCCGCCTTGATTTCCCGATCGGAAAGGATCATGCGACGACTCCCGCTTCTTGCCGCAGGGCATCGAACCCGACCCAGATCCGGTTCGCGCCCGAGTCCGCCTCGGCCGGGAGTTCGATCAGCACTCGCCCCCCCCGACGGTCGATGTCGACGAAGCCGACCGGGAGGTAATCCACGCCGCCCTCATGATTCACCAAGCCGGTGGTGACGTGGAGGAATTGGCGGCGCCCCGTTTCATCCCTGACCTCGACCGTGATGTCATCCCCGCGGAGGCCTTCCGAGACGGTGCAACGAACTTCCGGAAGATAGACGATTTCCGGCATGCGACAAGCCTCCGGGCTGGATTCATCGTACAGTGGACGTCCGTTCATACCGCGGCTCGCGCCTGTTCTAAACGGACACTCCCTGATCGTCAAGTCCGGACCCGCATCGTGAGGGCGGAAATCGAGCTGACCGGGCCCACCCTGCCTCTCGACAGAAAGACTGGCAAGGTCGACCGCCGACGAGAAGCGGCGGATGCATCCCAACCCTGAATCCCGTGCCAGGCCGTTCAAGCACGGTCTCCGGACGGAGACACGACCGGAAGGGGACGGGCCCGGCGCGCCCGGCCGACGGGGCGAGGGCTCAGGAGAGGAGGAATTCGAGGTCGTCGCGGGTCAGGCCGGCGATCACGCCCTGGTTGTCGGCGTTCAGGATGGCGTCGGCCAGGTCGCGCTTCTTCTGCTGGAGCTCGAGGATCTTCTGCTCGACGGTGTCCCGGCAGATCAGGCGGTAGGCGAAGACGCGCTGGGTCTGGCCGATCCGGTGCGACCGGTCGATCGCCTGGGCCTCGACGGCGGGGTTCCACCACGGGTCGAGCAGGTAGACGTAGCCGGCGGCGGTCAGGTTCAGCCCGAGCCCGCCGGCCTTGAGGCTGATCAGGAAGACCGGGACGTCCGGGTCGGTCTGGAACCGCTCGACGCGCTCGGCGCGGTTGCGGGTCCGGCCGTCGAGGTATTCGTAGGCGATCCCCTCGGCGTCGAGCTTGTCGCGGACGAGGGCGAGGAAGCTGGTGAACTGCGAGAAGATCAGGACCTTGTGCCCTTCCTCGACGACCTCGGCGAGCTGGGGCAGGAGCATGTCGAGCTTGGCGCTGGGGTCGGCCGAGCGGGTCGGGTCGATCAGGCCGGGGTGGCAGGCGGCCTGGCGGAGCCGGAGCAGGGCCTCGAGGACCTCGATCTTCGAGCGGTTGAGGTCGTCGGCGTCCTTGCGGAGCAGCGCCTGGCGGTAGTGGGCCCGCAGCTCCTCGTATTTCTGCCGCTGGGGGGGCTCCATGTCGCAGTAGAGGGTCTGCTCGGTCTTCTCGGGGAGGTCCTGGACGACCTGCGCCTTGGTCCGCCGGAGGATGAACGGGCGGAGGGCGCGGGCGAGCAGGACGCGCGACCCCTCGTCGGCGGCGGAGGCGCCCGAGGTGTGCCGCTTGAAGACGCCGGCGGTGCCGAGCATCCCGGGGTTGAGGAACTCGAAGATCGACCAGAGCTCGCCCAGGTGGTTCTCGATCGGCGTGCCGGTCATCGCCAGCCGGTGCCGCCCCTTCAACAGCCGGGCGGCCTTGGCGGCCTGGCTGTCGGCGTTCTTGATCGCCTGGGCCTCGTCGAGGATCACGCAGTCGAAGGGGACCTGGCAGAGGTCGGCGATGTCGGTCCGGAGCGTCCCGTAGGTGGTGATGATCAGGTCGTGGTCGTCGAAGGTCTCGCGGGCCGCCTGGCGGCCCGGCCCGGTGTGGTCCAGGACGCGGAGCCTGGGGGTGAACCGCTCGCTCTCGGCGATCCAGTTGAAGACGAGCGACCGCGGGACGACGATCAGCGAGGGGCCCTTGGCCTGGCGGCGGGCGCGTCGGCTCTGGAGCATGGCGAGGACCTGCACGGTCTTGCCCAGGCCCATGTCGTCGGCCAGGATGCCGCCGAACTCGAACTTCTGGAGGTAGTCGAGCCAGCCGAGGCCCTCGCACTGATAGGGCCGGAGCTCGCCGCGGAAGCCCGGCGGGGCCTCGCGCGGGACCAGGCCGTCGAACCGGGGCAGCGCCTGGCGGACCTTGCCGAAGGCCATGTCGACCTTGATCTCGGGCTGCGCCGCGAGCAGGGCGTCGAGCAGCCCGGCCTGCGCCCGGCCGAACCGGAGGCCCCCCTCGCCGGCGGTCCCCAGCTCGGCGAGCAGGCCGTACTTCTTCAGCCAGTCCTCGGGGAGCATCCCCATCGAGCCGTCGCCGAGCTCGACCATGGTCTCGCCCCGCCCGGCGGCGGCGAGCAGGTCGGGCAGGGGGACGCTCTGGCCGCCGAAGTCGACGGCGCCGCCGAGCTCGAACCAGTCGATCCCGGTCGTCACGTTCAGCTTGAACTCGCCCGCCGGGTGGATGATCGCCCCCTCGGCCTCGACCTTCCAGCCGGCGGCGACCAGCTCCTTGGTGACGGCGGGCATCCGCCTGGCGGGCAGCTCCATCGTCCCGGGGTCGAGCAGGTGGTCCTTCGACTCCTTGAAGCCGAGGTTGAACAGCAGGAGCATCGCCTCCTGCTCGGCGTCGTTGCGGCGGGCCGCGGCGAGGCCCCCCTCGGTCCGGACGGCGTAGCGGCCGGGGGCCTGGATGATCGGGACCCGGACCCCGCCGTAGTCGAAGCCGACCTCAGCCAGGAGCTTGTCGCTCCCCCAGTTCTGCCGGGGGGTCCGCAGCGTCAGGCAGGGGCGGGCCGGCACGTCGAGGATCGTCCACTCGATGCTGTCGATCAGCTCGTCGGGGGCGACCCGCGCGTCGGAGAGGATCCGCTCGAGCTTCTCGTCCTGCTCGGCGGCGTCGGTGAAGACCATCTCCTTCTCGTGGCGGATCCGCATCATCCAGAGGAAGATCCCCGCGTCGTCGAACGGCGCGGCGCGGCCGTTGCCCAGGATCACCAGGCCGGTCAGCAGCGCCAGGGGCTCGCCCAGGTCCATCCGCTGGTCCTCGCCGGCGAGCCTCCGGCGGAGGACGCCGCGCCAGGTCCAGCGCTTGCCCGAGGGGTCGGGCTTCACGTCGATGCCGAACCGCCAGGGGGCGCGGTCGTCCCACTTCATCGCGGGCGGGGCGTCCTCGCCGCCGGCGCGTCGGAGGCGGAGCCGGCCGGTCCGGGCCAGGGTCTCGACGACCGATGCCTGGCGGTCGGCCTGGAGCGTGAACCGCGACGTGCCCGGCAGGTCGCCGCCGGGCGCCGCACCCCCCGCGGCCGACCCCGCCTGGGCGGAGCTGAGCATCGCCAGCAGCTCCTCGTCCTCGGGGTCGTACCGGTGCTGGGCCAGGGTCGGCGTGCCGGAGTGCCGCCAGACCTTGAAGTCGCTCCAGTCGCCGTTGGGCTTGCGGAGCCGGCGGGCCAGCTCGACGACGACCTGGTTCGCCGCGAGGGTGGCGGGGATGTCGAGGATGTAGGCGAGCATCCGCTTCGTGTTGCGGACGACCTTCGCCGGCGCCGCCTTCGCCGCGCGGCGGTCGCGGGCCGAGGTCGGCACCCCCTGGGCGCCCGGCCGGGCCTGGCCGGGCGACGGCGGCCGCGCGTGGCCGGGGGCGGGGGGCCGGGCGTGGCCGGGCCCGGCGACCGGGTCGGCCGGCACCCCGCCGGCGCGGGCCTTCCGGTTCTTCTCCTTGCGGTTGCGGCCCC
>JAABUQ010004291.1_pt1 | contig 24525 bp, 13 predicted proteins | sample 5560001 | NCBI WGS metagenome assembly JAABUQ01 (sample SAMN10711888, study PRJNA513371) | rock metagenome | isolation source: Antarctica rocks | place: Antarctica: Victoria Land, Finger Mt nord | collected 2015-12-18
TCCCGAAAACGGAAGGGCATTGTTTAGATGTTCCGTTGAGTTTGAATCTTTGTTAGGCTTGTTATTGAAAACCGGTCATCGGGATTTTTTAATTATTTTTCAGGATTACAACAAGGAAACCCAAAAAGACTGTTTGTTATGCTTTGAGTTCAACGATGAACACAACCGGTGCGATGCCTTTTACGCCGGTTTACATAAAATGGATTTTTGCCTTAAAGAAAGCTTAAGGATATTAGCCGCAAAATTGTAATTGTGCCCTTATTGTAAGAGGTAATATAAAAATGAAACCCTGATCAACAGGAGTTTGTTCAGGTTTATATCCGAAAAAACACAATACTTCTTTTAGCCTGTAAAAACTGGTGTTTTGCGCTGTATCTTTAAAAAATTAAGTAAAGCAGACTGGAGATGGACAAATTAGAGGATAAGCAGATGAAATCAGTCCTGGAATTCAACCGGAGCAAGGGCGACCGCGTAGCGGTGCTACTGGCAAATACCTTCGGGAGCATGAAATTTTTGTGTGGGAGCTTAGTCTTGTTTTTTGTGTGGATAACCTGGAACCTGAACTTACTGCCCATGCTAAAAGCGTTTGATCCTTATCCGTTCACAATGCTGACGATGATCGTGGCTTTGTTTAGCATCATCCTTTCGGTTTCCGTCCTGATCAACCAACACCGGGAAGGGAAAATGAACAGTATCCGGCAACAGATCGAGTTCGAGGTCAACGTCCATGCGGAGAATGAAATTACCAAAATGCTGGAAATGCTGCATGAAATCCAAAAAAAGTTGGGCATCGACAGTACAACAGATACGGAGCTGGAAAAGATGAAGGAAACTTTAGATATTCAAGAGCTACATGAAAAATTGAGTTCTATAGATGAAAATAATCCATAACACAATTTTTTGATTTTTCCATGCTTCTTTTATCGCATAAAAACCATAAGCCTGCTATGCTTTTTTAAGAAATACAAAATTCAAAAACCAATTTTTACAGGCTAAAAGAAGCATAAGCATTTCCTGGACAAGATTTAAACAGGGCCTTATTTTTGATCCTTGTTATTTCGTGATTGTAAAAGCATCCACCTCTTTACCTTCTGTAGAAATTTGGCGGATAGTAAGCGTTTTGCCTACAACATCTGCAACAGTTAAGGAATGCACATTGGAGATGAACTTATCTGTAAACTTTTGCCATGAATCCGGATCGTTGTTTTGTTCCGGGTTGTACAGCTCCTGCCCTCCCGCGCCCGTTACGATGTAAATGATACCTTGAGGTTTTGTAACTGTTTTTCCGTCAAAAGATTTGTCCAACTTCCATTGCCCGTTCACTACACGGCCGCGGACAGTTTTAAGATCTTTGCCTGCAACTAATAGAGTGCCTTGTTTGTCAGGAGTAAATGTTAATGGGAATGACCGTTGATAATTGTGTACATGGCCATTAAAAACCACATCAACCTTGGCTGCTTCAAAAATCGGCGACAACAGGCGCATGTGTTGCTGTTCAAAATGTTCCCTTGATGAATTAAATCCCGGATGATGAAATATCACAAAACGCCAAGTGGCACCTTGAGCAGCAGCAAGGTCGTTTTTAACCCAATCAGTCAATTCTTTGTTGGTCCAGTCAACGTAAGGATTGGAATCTATAATTGTCCAATGGGCATTGCCGTAATCAAAAGAATAATTGGTCATCTGCGGATAAGCCTCTCCTGCCGCTTCCAGAAATGTTTTACGGTTTGTTTCCGAAGCTTTAAGGGCCGGAACCCAGGCACCGCCTTCAGTGCCTTTCGGCCCGTTTAGGGGTTGGCTCCAAAACATGTAATAAGCAAGGGCATCCGGAAATTTGTCCAGGTCGCGGGTTTCGGTATCGTGATTGCCGGGAGCGGTTACAAAAGGCACAGAACGCATGATTGGCGCGCCTTGGGCATCTACTTTATCGGCGTTGTAAATATTCCAGAACTTGGAACGGTATTCTGATATTAGCCCTCTCTCATAAACAATATCACCGGGAACCACAACCAAGTCAGGCTTTGCCTGAAAAGCGCGTACCGCAAGCAGTTTTTGGTCTGGAGTTTCTGCGCCAATATCGCCAAAAGCCACGAAACGATAATTTTGCTGATTTGATTTCGGGGCTTTGCCTTCAGAAGAAAACACTACTTTTCCGTTCTTACGAACCTGATAGCTAAACGTGCCGCCAGGTAGAAGCCCTGTTAATTTTGCCTGGTAAACCCGATGCGGATCAATACCTGCAACAGCTACACGGTTATAAATTGGCACTGAGGTTTTTTTCCATGCACCACTGCTGGCATTCCTTTCCTCCACAGACCAGTCTGCATTTACATCGGCAACATGCCATAACAATTGCAGGGATTCTGCTGAAGGCTGGCGGCCGATTTGCAGATAAGGTTTGGCAATAAAGAGGTTTTCGGATTTTTTATCCTGCGCTTGTATAGATTGTAAAGCAACAATCAGTAAGATAAATAAATATTTGTATTTCATGTTTTGAATTTTTGATAGATAAAAATCAAGTTTTTAAAAGCCTGTTTTAAATTATGCCAGGAATGTTTTGATGCTTCTTTTACCCTATAAAAACTGTAGTCTCTATATCTTTTTATACAATTGATAGTTCATTGCTGACGGCTGATTGCTGATACCTGAAAGCTCATGCCCAATAAAACACGAACACCAATTTTAAGTGCTAAAAGAAGTATTGTGATTTAAACGGTTTTAAAACAATAATCCATCTCTATCTTTAATGATGGTTACCTGTACCGTTTATTTGATAGGCACCGATATCCCTTCCCGGAGGGGTCAATTCCGTAGCGCCAAATTTAGGGTCAACCGGCACATCTCCCTTTGGGGTAAAACCGGTAAAGCCCCTTCCTACACAAGGGGAAGTTAACTTTAAGGCGAAATTATAATTGCCCACAGTAGCAATGTCACTCAATTTTGCACCGGCAGGTAAAGGAACAGGTCCGTTGATAAACTGCGGATTATTAGCTCCTATAATTACCGGATTTGCGGTATAAACATCGCCTGGCTTCCAGTTAGCTGGTAAAAAGCTTGACGGTAAAGGGATATCCGTTGGTTGTGCTTTAGTTATTGCAGTACTAATCTTGGTAGAGGGATAAATTTGATTGGCAACGGATGCAGAATCAGCATAGGTAAAGTTATAACCGTACTTCAAATTGGCAGTATCGGCAATAGGGTTTTGTACCACCCTTAAACCAAATTTACAATTCACCATTAGGTTATTGTAAGCCATACCTGCTGCATCTTGCTCAAAATTAATGGAACCGCCCCGGCCTGTTGCCTGTCTTCTGAAACCACAATTGACAATAGTATTGTTGTACATCCGAACATTTGATCCCGGCACACCGGTAAGGGTACCAGAGTTGGAAAGCTTTGGGCCGTTGGTTGCCATGCCGATGCAAACGTTATAAGCAAAATCACCAATAGTACCTGCTTTGGCATTTAATGCTTCACCTCCTGTATAACCGCATTTTTCAAACGTGTTGCGCATGATGGCTATCTTACCGCCAATCGTGCGGATCGGGTCATCTACACTACCATATATCCAGGAGTCTTCAAAAACAAATATGCCATAAGGGTTTTGAAAATAGATAGGATAGGAACTTTTAGAAAGTACGGCAATATCCCCCTTTGTAGCACCGCCGCCATATTCAACATGTGTCCATTTGATGATCATCATTTTACAATTAGGGCCACCTATTATACCGGACCATTTACCTACAAAAGCAGAGTCTTTAGCAGGATTAGCACCTATCTGATCTGTTTTTACAAGACCGGGAGAAGTAAAATAATTTGGTTTTTCCTTAGTTCCCAAACAAACCAGGCTACCGTTTACGCCGATGCCATAATTCCCTTTAAAATTGATAATTACACCCTCTTGGATAGTCAACGTGTCATCTTTGTTAACAATCAGATTTCCGCAAACATTGTATGTCTTGCCCACTAACATGGTTCCTTTTACAGCCAAAGAAGTGGCTTGCCCAATCGGGGTTAAACAACCTGCATCACTGATTGGTGTAGCAACTTGAACGACAGCCTGCGATAAATTTTTATAATCGGCTACTTTTTTACACGAGTAAAAAACAGTTCCGATCAAAACTAAAGCGGGTAATAAATAATTTAATTTTCTCATGGGTATTAAAGTTTATAGCGGACACCGATTAAAAAATTTGTTTTGAAATAATCCTTTTGGACAATGATCTTGTTATCAGGATCCGATTGCAATGCCAACGGCCTGGATCCAGATGCTTTTAAATAATTGTTGTAGGGCTGATGAAGCTCCAAAACAAAGGGCGTATTGGTCAGGTTGTTTACTTTGCCATAAACTGAAAAATTCCGTGCAAATCTCTTTTCAACAGAAAAATCCAATTGTTTGGTTGGTGCCTGCCAATAATCTAATCCATAATATGGGCTTACCAATGAAATGCGGCTACCGGTATATACAAATGCGGTTTGCACATCTAAACCAAGTTTAGGGTTTTTATAGATCAGTGCCAGGTTACCGATATGGTCCGACTGTCCTTGCAACGGCCTGGTTTCAGACTGAATACGCGAAGTTACCTGACCTGCATCGTTGCGATAGGAATAAAGCTTGTCTGATGTTATGCGTGAATTGGTGTAAGTATAATTGGCAACTACACCAAAGGGCCCAAAGTATTTTGTAACGACTGCTTCTAAACCATAATTAGTTGCATTTCCAAAATTTTGCGGGATGAGGGTTTGCGAGGTAACCCCTGTTTTAACGGCAGCATATTCGATAGGGTCCTGGATCCTTTTATAAAAAACACCTAATAAAATCTCGTCTGCATTTTTAGGAAAAAGTTCATAACGGAAATCAATATTATCAGCAGTAGTATGGTTTAAGCCTTGCGGGTTGCCCATCTCTTTAAAAACTTCCCCCTGCTGGCCATCAGGTATTAGCTCAGCGAAACCAGGCCTGGCCAATGCCTTATAATAAGACAACCTCAAATTTTCGTTGTCTTTTAATTCATATTTAAATATCGCACTTGGTAAAAAGTCGGTATAAGAAATTGTTCCTGATTTGTAATTTGCAGCTAAAGGCAATTGCGTATTATAGTTTTGATGGGTATTTTCAACCCTTAAACCGCCTAAAGCTTCTAACTTATCCGTTAATTCCCACTTGCCTTGTACGTATCCGGCAACAACGTTTTCTTTGATGGTATAATCATTGCCATCCGGGGCAAATAAAGAAGCACCTGTACTTTTAAAAATATAATCACTGCTGTTGATATTGGTATATGCCTGTGAGGTACCGGTTCCTAAAAAAGGGCCTAAACCATAGGAATTATAGTAACTGTCCCTGGTTTTATTTCTTTCGACCCCGCCAAATTTTAATTCAAATGCTTTGTTTAGCAGCTTGAATTTGTTTGTTAGGTTCAGGTAAGCCGAATAATCTTTGTCGCTGTTATGCGTCCAAATGCGGGTCATGCCCTGTAAAATATCAACACTTGTGGCAGTTTTTGTAACCGGGTATTCGTGTATGAATTCAGCTTGGTCAGGAATATGGTTGTTTGCAATCGAATAAGCCAACGACCAATCAACTTTTAAAACATCAGAAAGTTGGTGATTGCCTTGTAACGTAGAATTATAAATTGACTGGTACTGCCATCTGCTCCTGCTTTGTGCATTAACCAAAGAGTTTAAAGCGATCGTATCGCTGATCATACGGCTTTGATAATCGTCCAGGCGGACAAACACATTGACCAGTGAAATCTTATTGTTCTTGTTTATTTTGTAATCGAACTTGTTGTTTAATCCCAAACGCCTGCTTTGTTGTGAATAAGTACGCGCCTGAAGTTCTATAAACTGTGGTATGTTGTTTAAACCAGGTTGTGCATTAGGCAAGAAGAAAGTTGAATTGTTGCCGGTATAATTATTCTGATAACTGCCTGAAACGATAAAGCCCAGTTTTTTAGATTTGCCAAAACGGTCGCCAAAAGTCAACCCTAAAATAGTATTGATTGGGTTAGCCTTATTGGAAAAATTAAGATTGTTGGCCGGAAAATCCGACGGAACAGCCGCATAGTTGTTTCCATTAATTTCTGAAGGCGCTAACCTACTTATGGTTGACCGGTCGAATTTTTGAAAAGTCCTGCCATTAAATACAGTATTGTAACCTGAAGAAAAATTTGCCTGTAATAATATTCTTGAAGGTGCATCCTTCATCACTAAGTTGATCGTACCCCCTATCGCATCGCCCTCCATTGATGGGATAAGTGTTTTGCTGACTTCCAACCGTTCCAGTAAATCCGAGGGGAAAATGTCCAAAGGAATAAAGCGGTTTTGATTGTCCGGACTGGGTATTTTGATGCCGTTGACCAGCGTGTTGATATAACGCTTCTCCATACCGCGGATAATTGGATAACGGCCTTCGCCCGAACTGCTTCTCTCAATAGTTACCCCGGAAACCCGCTGCATTACATTGGCAACGGTAACATCAGGAGACAATTCTATGTTCCTTGACGAAACAATGTTAACAAGCTGGTCAGCATTTTTTTCAAGGGTCCTCGCACGTGTATCGGTTGAAATAGTATTGTCAACAATTTCCACAGAATTCAACTCATTTGCGGAAGATTCCATGGTTACGTTTACTGTTGTTGTTTCATTATTGGATACCGTAACTTTTAATTGTTTTGTTTTGTAAGAAACAAAATGCAGCTCCAATTCATAATCTCCCGGTTTAAGGTTTCTAAAAGTAAAATACCCATCCAATTGTACAACCTGGCTCTTGTCCGTTCCTTTTAACAAAACAGTAGCACCGACCATAGCCTCTTTGGTACCGGCGTCGGTAACCTTACCTTTAATCGTTTGTGCGTTGGCAGCAATACACATCCCAATAGTTAACAAGGTAATTAAAGGCAGTTTTTTAATAAAAGTGGTAAATAGTTTCATCTATAATTTACTAATTATAATAACCGGGAATATTGAATGTTAAAAAAGAGTAATAGCACAAAGTATTGCTACAAGCGTACAAGCTTATGATCAGAAACCCATCGTTAAAACAACTGGATTTTAATGCAAGTGAGGAAGTGTTTTGGGTAGCGTTTTTCCATTTGAGAAACAGTTTAAATTTCTGCAAATAAATACTTCTATTTTATAGCTATGATTAACCTATTGTTATGATATTACAATCATGATATTAATTTAATGTGAAAAGGTTTAGCGTTGCAAGCTGTAACTGTAGTGTTGACTTAGGGTAAACAATAAAAAAAATGACAAACTGATTTTCTTATTCAGGGGCCGGTTTAAATCTTGCCCAGCCTATTTTTGATACTTCTTTTAGGGTATAAAAACCTTGAAGCTTTCTATGCTTTTTTGTACCTGCCGGCCCCCTCTCCTGTGGAGAGGGCTGGTGTGAGGCTACAGCAATTTTTATGTGCTAAAAGAAGCATACTTTTCAGCTCTGGGTTTATCAGTTAAAATGTTATGCCGTTTTAACCAAAATGGCCTGTCACATAATTGCCTGTCAGTTCTTTTGTTGGATTGGTGAACAGATCATTCGTATTGCCTTCTTCGATGATTTTGCCCAGGTACCATAAAAACGGTTTTATCTGCCACACGCTGAGCCTGCTGCATGTTGTGGGTCACGATCACTATCGTATAATCCTTTTTCAATTTGATAATCAGTTCCTCGATCTTTGATGTACTCAAAGGGCCCAGGGCAGAACATGGCTCGTCCATTAAGATAACCTCCGGCCGCAAAGCAACCGTGCGCGCTATGCACAGGCGTTGCTGCCGCCCGCCCGATAACCTCGTTGCAGGGTTTTGAAGTCCATCCTTCACCTCGTCCCACAGATAACTTTCCTTCAGGGCGTCCTCAACGATCCCGGCCTGGTCTTCATGCGATATATCGTTGATTTTCAACCCATAATTGATGTTTTCGTAAATGCTTTTGGGGAAAGGGCTTGCTTTCTACTGCCAGGTTCACTTCGGTATCAGACCCCTTTTACTTTGATGGCTTTGCTATTGTTGCTGCAGGAAGTGAATGCCAAAATCAATAAGCAAACCAGATATTTCATAAATGGAATTGAGGTGAATATTCCAATTGTAGCAATGGAACGTTAGGCTTATCTTAAATTTATGTTATGCCAAATTTCCTGTCGCCAGATAAAATCCAAGCCCAGCTACTTGCCCCGGTTTTCCTTTTTCACAATAATTGGTGATAGATTAAAACTTGTTTAAATTTCCACCAACATTTCTGATGCTTCTTTTATCCTATAAAAAACGGTATCTTCTGTATCTTTTATAATTGACAGTTCATGGCTGGTTGCTGATGGCCAATTGCTTATGGCAAACACCAATTTTTTAGTGCTAAAAGAAGTATTGTTTTTCGTGGTATAAATTTAAACGGGCACTAAATTTATTTGCGTTTTTTCAGTTTGTTAAAATTTTTCACTTGCATCATGTTCAAAGGGTTTTTATCTTTTTGATTGCGCCAAATTAAAAATACAATCAAGGCTATTGCGTCTATTACAATTACAATTACAATCAGTATTGGAAGGTCGTTTTTGATAAGTGTTTCCATGAGGTATCAATTACTGATGACCTTAAAATTATCTTTTTATTATCAACTTAACATGAAGTTGTTATAGTGTTTGATTCACCGTTATTGTATGCTCGAAAAGAAGATTTGAGAAGTAATAGATTTGCTTTGGTTCTAATAAACAAACAAAGCAGTATTTAGCAGTAATAACCTCGTTGCCGGAAAAGCAATTAGAACAAGTAAATAACGTTTTCATATCTTTAACTTAACATAGCTGACATATCTTTACAAGACAAGTCCGGAAGTTAAGGGCTTGTAAAAGAATGAGACAGGTTATTTATACTTTCTAACTTTGGTCAGATAAACTACTCCTGTTTGAGTCCCATTCGATCAATGAGATAACAGCCGGATTTTATAGAAAATAAATGTAATTAACAATTAATCCAAGAGCATCTGAAAACCACTAAACAATACATAGTTTTAGGAAATCCCTTCCTACATAAAATATATTCTTAAGTATTGCCATATTATTTTGACACGGTCAATAATTAAGCTTTGATTACTAAAATCTGCTCTTGAAACTATAAAAAACAGTAATTAAGTATTACTGTTCTAACTATCAATAAAACCCTAAGCATACCTGCATTACCTATACACGAATTAACGCATTAAAAGCAGACACTGACCGGTCAAAAAACCAAGAAGGATTATTATTTCATATTTACGGAAGACCAGTCACACAGATTCCATTAAACTGAATAAAATGTATAGAGACCATTTCATCAAAAAGCTGTTTTTGTATTCCGATAACGAACTAAGTTATATTCTTTCAAAAGGCTCAATAAACGGTTGCCCACAATGATATTAACCATAAATGGCGGTTCATCAAGCATTAAGTTTGCATTATACGAACAGGGGAACCAGCCTGATAAAATCTTTTCCGGGCAACTCAACCGTATAGGTTTGCCCAATGCGGAATTTATTTTCAAGGATGTAAAAACAGCTAAAAAGCAAACCCATCCAATCAACACAAATGATTATCCGTCAACAATTGCCTGGCTGATTGACTGGCTGGAAAAGCAGGCTGACTTTAATCTGATAACGGCTATTGGGCACCGGGTGGTACATGGCATGCAGCATTCCCGGCCTGAAAAAATAACGGCGGAACTGCTGGAAGAACTGAAACAAATCATTCCTTACGATCCGGAACATTTGCCCAATGAAATTACACTGATCGAAGCGTTCGGGAAACATCGCCCCAAACTATTGCAGTTTGCTTGTTTCGATACCGCTTTTCACCAAACCATGCCACGGGTGGCCAAACTGCTTCCTATCCCCCGCCGCTTTGAAAAGTTGGGGGTCCAGCGTTACGGCTTTCACGGCTTATCCTATAATTACCTGATGCAGGAGCTGGAAAGGCTGGCCGGAAAGGAAATAAGTAATGGACGCGTTATCCTGGCCCATTTGGGCAATGGTGCCAGTTTGGCCGCTGTTTACAAGGGTAAAAGCATAGATACCAGCATGGGTTTTACACCGAGCGGAGGCTTGCCGATGAGCAGCCGTTCCGGGGATTTGGACCCTGGTGTATGCTGGTTTATGATGAAAGCTGAAAACCTTTCCCCTAAGCAATTCAATCATTTGGTCAGCCAGGAATCCGGTTTGCTGGGCATGTCAGAAACAAGCGCCGATATGGGCAATCTATTGAAGCAGGAAGCAACAGATGTACGATCGGCAGAGGCGGTAGAGGTGTTTTGTTACCAGGTTAAAAAATGGATAGGTGCCTTTGCCGCTGCTTTAGGCGGTGTTGATACGTTGGTATTTGCCGGGGGGATAGGTGAAAATGCACCAATAATAAGGGCAAGGATTTGTGAAGGGTTGGAGTTTTTAGGGATCGGGCTGGATGAAAAGCGAAACAATGAAAATGCACCCATAATTTCTACCGATAAAAGAAGCATAGCCGTACGGGTGATACCTACGGATGAAGAATTGATGATCGCAAAAATAGTTGGCGGAATGACCGCCGATCAGGTTGAAGTTAATCAATAACAAACATTAAGTTTAAAAATATGGAAATGAATGATGTTTTAGAAACCGCAATAAACAAGGACGAACCCCTTTCGCCCGAATTATTAAACAAGATACATGCTTACTGGCGTGCTGCCAATTATTTGTCTGTAGGGCAGCTTTACCTGCGGGACAACCCCTTGTTAAAGGAACCCTTAAAACTGGAACATATCAAAAACATGTTGCTGGGGCATTGGGGCACAACGCCTGGTCAAAACTTTATTTATACCCATCTCAACAGGGTAATTACCCAATATGACCTGGACATGTTTTATATTTCCGGGCCAGGACATGGCGGGCCAGCAGTTGTTGCCGGCACTTATTTGGAAGGGACTTACAGCGAGGTATATCCGGCTATTGCCCAAGATGAAGAAGGCTTGAAAAAATTATTCACGCAGTTTTCTTATCCCGGAGGTATTTCCAGCCATGCCTCACCACAAACACCAGGATCAATCCATGAAGGCGGCGAACTGGGTTATTCTTTGAGCCATGCCTTTGGGGCGGTATTAGATAATCCTGGACTGATCGCTGCCTGTGTGGTAGGCGACGGGGAAGCAGAAACCGGTCCTTTGGCTACCGCATGGCATTCTAACAAATTCCTGAACCCGCTTACCGATGGTGTAGTGTTGCCTATTTTACACTTGAACGGTTATAAAATATCCAACCCAACGGTTTTGGCAAGGATAACGCATGAAGAACTGGACCAGTTGTTCCGTGGTTATGGCTGGACGCCCATCTTTGTAGAAGGCTCAGAACCCGAAGTCATGCACCAGGCAATGGCAGCAGCATTAGATGAGGTAGTTATCCAAATTAAACAGATTAAACTGGATGCAGCCAAAATTGGAAATGAAACACGCCTACGCTGGCCAATGATCGTTTTACGGTCGCCAAAAGGTTGGACAGGTCCCAAAGTGGTTGATAACCTTCAGATAGAAGGGACCTTTAGGTCGCACCAAATCCCGCTTTCGGTTTCAGCATCAAGCCCGGAAGGGCATTTGCAACAGTTGGAAAGCTGGATGAAGAGCTATAAACCAGAAGAATTGTTTGATGAAAAAGGCAGGCTAAAAACAGCATTGGCAGAACTGGCCCCAAAGGGCGAACGTCGTATGGGCGCTAATCCGCATACAAATGGCGGTATTTTACTGCGTGACTTGCGGATGCCCGAATTTAGGGAATATGCAGTTGAGGTAGATTTGCATGGGGTGGATGGTGAAGGGGATGTTCATGTAACGGGGCGGTTTTTAAGGGATGTGATCAGGCTGAACGAAGACAACCGTAATTTCAGGGTTTTCGGTCCGGATGAAACCATATCTAACCGTTTGGAGGAAGTATTTGAAGCAACTGACCGGCAATGGGATACCCTAACAGTAGAAAATGATGAATTCCTTTCTCCCACAGGCAGGGTAATGGAGATGCTGAGCGAGCACCAGTGTGAGGGTTGGCTGGAAGGATATTTGTTGACGGGCAGGCATGGTGTCTTCAATTGCTACGAAGCTTTTATACACATTGTTGACTCCATGTTTAACCAGCATGCCAAATGGTTAAAAATGACGCGTGAAATTTCCTGGAGAAGAAAGATTGCTTCCTTAAATATATTACTCACTTCTACCGTTTGGCGGCAGGACCATAATGGCTTTACCCACCAGGACCCTGGTTTTATTGACCATGTGATCAATAAAAAATCCGGGATCGTACGTGTTTATCTTCCGCCGGACACCAACTGTTTGTTGTCTGTAATGGACCATTGCCTGCGCAGCCAGCATTATGTAAATGTAATTGTGGCAGGCAAACATCCCTCACCTCAATGGCTTTCTATGGACGAAGCTGTAGCACATTGCACCCGCGGAATCGGGATGTGGAACTGGGCCAGTAACGATCAGGATTGTGAACCCGATGTGGTGATGGCTTGCAGCGGTGATGTGCCAACGCTGGAAACCTTGGCAGCGGTATCTATACTAAAAGAGCATTTACCCAATCTAAAGATCCGGGTGATCAATGTGGTTGATTTGTTGAAACTGGAAAGGCAATCCGAACACCCGCACGGTTTGAGCGACCAGGACTTTGATTCTCTATTCACCAAAAACAAACCTGTCATATTTGCTTTTCATGGTTACCCGTGGTTAATCCACCGCTTAACCTATAACCGTACCAACAATAGCAATATCCACGTACGCGGATATAAAGAAGAAGGCACCATTACTACTTCTTTTGACATGACCGTACTGAACGAGATGGACCGCTTTCACTTGGTTATGGATGCAATAGACCGATTGCCGCAAACCGGTAGCAAAGGCACTTACCTAAAGCAAAAACTACAGGACAAACTGATCGAACATAAGCATTATATTGATACGAATGGTGAAGATATGCCAGAGGTCAGGAACTGGAAATGGACCAACTAAGGGTTATTTAGGAGCCTGTTTAAATTTAGTTTGACAGGTTTTTGCATGCTTCTTTTATCATATAAAAATTGAAAAAACCCTACGGTTTTTGCTTGTCATATTAAACAAACAAAAATTTATAGGCATAAAAGAAGCATTGTAAATTTTTCTGATAGAATTTTAAACAGGTTTTTAGTTTAAAAAGGATTGGTGTTGAAAATGGTAAGAACTTGATAACATTATCTTTTTTATTTCCCGAAAACGATTAAGGCATTAAAGTTATACTTAAGCTTAATACTCGCCCTTTCCGGAGATAATCATCGAAGCAAGCTGCTCATCGCGGTTGTAAATATCTTTTCTGAAATTCAGTATGTTGTCCCGGTCGGTAAATGCGGTAAAGTAGGCAATAAACACAGGGACTTTATCTTTTAAAGTTACATATTGCTCTCTGCCTGAGTGCATTGCGTTGTTAATTTTATCCGTATCCCAATTCTTACTGTTTTTAAGTAGAAATTTTGCCAGTTTTGCCGGCTCTTTTACCCGGATACATCCGTGACTAAAAGCTCTGAATGATTCGCCAAACAAAGATTTGGAAGGTGTATCATGGAGATAAATATTATAACTGTTTGGAAACAGAAACTTAACAAGCCCCAGTGAGTTTTCAGGACCCGGCTTCTGCCTGACAACAGGCAAGCCGTTGCTATAACCGGTAATTTCCATGTGATGGGCATTGATGTAATTGCCGTTCTTTTTCATTCCCGGGATAATTTCGTTTCGTAAAATCCCTGGAGGTACATTCCAATAAGGACTAAAAACAACATATTTTACTTCGCCATAAAATATAGTTGTTTGATGTACTGCCTGGCCAACTACTACGTCGCAACTCCATAATAAACTATCTGCATGGTAAACGTGTAATTTAAATTCAGGAATATTTACAGCCAGATAATCGTCCTTTAAACTTACGGGCAACCATCGGCTCCGTTCCATATTTACCAGAATTTGCCTGATCCTGTTTTTTAATGGCACGTTTAATTCAGTTAGGGTTGGATTATTTAGCAAGCCATTGATTTCAAGTCCGTTGCGCTGCTGGAAATGTTTCACAGCAGTAATAAATTCGCTGTTAAATACGCTATTTAAAGTATCACCATGATAATCCTCAAGCTGATAAAACCGTTTTTTGATTAGCGTTATCATAGCAGAAGAATCCCCGGGTTTAAAAGATTTATTTTTAAGGATAATAGGCTGCCATTTTTCCAGAGAATCCAGCTTTCGGTATTTTCTTAAATAATTTTTCAACAGTTCATACTGACGGTCAACCGGTTCATCAGCAGCATTTAATTTAGCCGGGGTTTTTAATAGGTTGTCAAGATATTGGTTGTAATCAATTTTCTTTCTCGGCACAAACCAATTCGCAGATTTACTTACCGCATTGTTCATTCCCTGCCAGGCAAGTTTCGAAAAAACAAAGTATTGCGAAGTCAACATTAGCTCAAGCGCAATGTTAGGTTGTTTTGTATTTGTGTTGATGCTATAAATTAAAGAATCAAGAACATTTTGATAAGGCGGGGCTTTATAAACGCCCTCGCTTTTTAGGTTAAGTATCCTGTTTGATAAATTACCGGCCTGCTCGATCAACAAACCTTTATCAAACCACGCGTAAGCATAATTTCTTTTTCTGTAAAAACTGCTAATTTCTGTTGCATAACTTTTAAATTCTGGATAATGCCTGACAAAAGCAGTAATCTGCGTACTGTCAAATACCGTTTTTGATTGTCCGCTAAAGTTACCAGGAATGGTCTGGTTCCAATCTTTGGCCGAAGAATCAGCAGGAATGGATTTTTTAACAGGCTGCTGACTGCAACTGGTAAAAGAAAATCCGCCTAAAAGCAGGATTAGAAAGATGTATTTTAAATGTCCGTATAGCAAGTGGTGAGAAATTTATGTTGAAAAAGAACGCTTCTTTTAGCCCTGTAAAATATGCTTTTAAATCTTATAAAACAGAAAGCTCAATGATTTTTACCCGATAAAAGAAGCATTATAAAACGATTGATACATTTATAAATGAAAAATCAGTTAAAACAAGTATAGTTTTCATGTTTTTCAATTTTAAGCTTAATATATTTACAAAGTAAAACCCCTGGTTTGTTTGTGGTTAAATAATGAGATAGATCACCTTTCCTGATGATCCTAATCAAATTTTTTTGAATACTTACACCTAATTTTGATTGATATGATTACTAAAAAAGAAGTCTTCGGATACGAACCCGATCCTAAATATTCATTGTTGGCCGCCTACTTCTCCATGGAGTTTGCTATTGACCAATCGTTAAAAATTTATAGCGGGGGTTTAGGCTTTCTTGCCGGCTCTCATTTAAGGAGCGCTTACGAATTGAAGCAGAACCTGATGGGCATCGGGATATTATGGAAATACGGTTACTATGACCAGGTAAGAGATGTTAATGCTTTAATGAGACCAAATTTTATTGAAAAACAATATTCCTTTTTGCTGGATACAGGCCTCGTTTTTACCGTACCCGTTCACGATTCGCCTGTACACGTAAAAGCCTGGCTGCTGAAACCTGAAACTTTTGGGTCGGCCCCTCTTTTTTTATTAAGTACGGACATACCGGAGAACGATAATCTTTCGCGTTCAATTACACATCATTTATACGATGCCAATGAGGCAACACGTATCGCACAAAGTATCATTTTAGGAATAGGCGGAGCAATGCTGCTGGATAACCTAAACCTTACTCCAAACGTTTATCACATGAACGAGGGACACGCGGTAGCACTCAACTTTTACCTGTACGCCAAATTTAAAAGCTTAGAAGAGGTTAAAAAACGGGTAGTATTTACTACCCATACCCCCGAAATGGCAGGCAATGAAGAACACAGCTACGGTTTACTAAAAGAAATGTCCTTCTTTTATCATCTCCAGGAACATGAGGTGAAATCCCTTTTGGGCATAGACGGCTATAACTTTAATTATACGCTGGCTGCACTCAAATTTTCACGCAAGGCCAATGGTGTTTCTAAGTTACATGGAGAAATAGCCCGAAAGATGTGGGGCAGCAATAATGGCATTTGCGAAATTACTTCGGTTACCAATGCACAAAATAAAACTTACTGGACGGACGCTGTTATGGGCAAAGCAATCAGCGAAAATAATGATTCAGCTATTGTAATCCGAAAGAAAGAACTTAAAAAGCAGCTTTTTAAAATTGTAGCAAACCAGTGCGGAAAGTTATTTAACAAAGCTATACTAACGATTGTATGGGCAAGGCGGTATGCCGGTTATAAACGTGCAGACCTGATTATGTATGACTGGGCGAGGTTTAATAAGCTGGTGAACAACATGCAATATCCTGTCCAGATTATTTGGGCCGGAAAACCTTATCCCGAAGACAATTCTGGTATTGACAGGTTTAACCAGATCATCACCAGGGCAAAACCCTTTGCCAATTGTGCAGTACTTACCGGATACGAGCTGGAATTGTCTGCATCCTTAAAAAAAGGGTCAGATGTATGGTTAAACACCCCCCGAATGTATCATGAAGCCTCAGGAACCAGCGGGATGACGGCTGCCATGAACGGTACGGTTAACCTGTCATTGCCAGACGGTTGGGTACCGGAATTTGCGAAAGATGGCGAGAACAGCTTTGTGGTTCAACCTACAGACGCCCAGCTTTCAGAGGCAGAAAAGGACAGGTTAGAAAATTTGAATTTAATGGAAATGCTGGAAAGTAAGGTATTACCTACTTATTATGATGACCCTGCCAAATGGTCAAGCATCCTTAAAAAAGCAGCAGGAGACATAGATCCTGCCTTTGAATCTACCAGGTTGGCCCGGGAATATTATGAATTGATGTACACAGTTTAGTAAGTTATAAATAAATATTCCCGTATCACCTCTGTGGGTATAGATTACAATTGGAGTTGTTAGGGCCTGTTTAAATTTTGTTCGATTTATTTTCTATGCTTCTTTTATCACATAAAAATCATTGTGCTTTTCTATCTCTAAATTGTTCATAGATGACAGTTCATAGATGATGAGATACCAATTTTTGTGTGGTAAAAGAAGCATGTTGATCTTACATCAATAAATCCTGAATAGCTTCATTTCTTTGCATTGGTCATAACCCTTGTTGTCTTTGTAAAATCGGTATAAATGTATTTTCCTAACAAAGAGCGTTGAAGCATCAGCTTATACTTTCCCCATGGCTCATTGGTTTCAGTTTGAATCGTTTCTACTTTGGTCTTTAACGGAGCTGTTGACGGCGTTTTTTCGGTTAAAAGTTCATACACAACCCTTCCGTCCATTTCCTTTGGTATGGTAATGTTTTGCAAATGCAATATAGTAGGCGTAATATCTACGTTTGAAGTAGGCAGTTCACTTTCAAAACCTTTTTTAAAACTTGGCCCTGATGCGATCAAGGCGATATGTACTTCGTAAGGACTAAAGCCGCCATGCCCTGCAACGCCGCCCGAAAAGCTGGTGCCTTCATAACCGAATTGGTTTTTACGGTTGTCCCAATTATTATCTACTAAAATATCTGCCGAGCGTGTCGGGTGGTTCCAGTGGATGGCTTCAAAAGAAAGCGTTCCCTCAACCCAGCCTTTTAAATCGCCGGCTTTGGCGCCTTTTGTAAAAATGGCACCTATAAATTCCTGTTCTTGTAGGGCAGCAACAATTTTTTTGATCGTTTCCGGATCATGTCCTTTCACATAAACAGCGCCTTCTGCCACGACTACATCTTCTGATAATTTATCTTTTTTAAAGCCTTTTTCAATTAAAAAACCTAATACATTTTGCTTGCCCGCGTGTGTTACAAAGCCATGATCGGTAGAAATGATGATATTATAAGTTTGGTCTAAATTTTTACTTTTCATGGAATCCAGGATCCTGCCAAATTCATGATCTACAGACTTAATAGATTCCATCGCAGATGCCGAGCCTATGCCATCGGTATGGGCAGTGCCGTCAGGGTCCGAAAACCAAATAGCACTTACAGCAGGGCCGTTGGCAGCCAGGCCAAATTTAATCAGTGCATCGGCTACCCATTTATGCTGCGGCGTATTGGGTTTTTCGTGCGGAGGGATCGGACCGATAGCCTTCACTACCGTATCTTTAAAAGATTCGGGCAGGATCATAGACGGATTGATAATGGCACCGCCGCTAACGGTATGGTTTTGCAAAAGTGCCTGCCCGGTAGAACCAGAGCTGAACACCATCATGCGTTTGCCCGCTGCCTGCAACACTTCGCCAAGCGATATGGCAGTAAGCAGTTTTCCGTTGGTAGCTTTGTTGATGCGGTTCAGATCTTCCGCATCACCGGTATTGAGGCCTTTTGTTTTATCTACTTCCGGGAAATAAACCGTATTGCCCATTAGGCCGGTTTTTGCCGGATAAGCGCCGGTTGAATAGGCGGATGAGTTTACACGGGTGACGGTTGGAAACACGCTGTGGTGCTGTTTACCGTAAGCTCCTCTTTTAGAAAAAGCATAGAGGTTAGGCATAGCTTCGGGCGTAATATAATCCGGCCTTAAGCCATCGAAAAAAACGATCAGTGTTTTTAATTCTTTTGGCTTGGATTGGTTTTGGGCGTTTGCTTTGCTGGTGATGAAGAGTACAGCAAGCGCACAAAGCATTACTTTTAATTTTTCTGACATCGTTCTTGAATAATCTTTTTGAATTGGCTTCTGTTTAAAAGTTAGGTTTAAAAGATTACATGCTTCTTTTAGCACTATAAAATTGGTGTTTGTATTGCTGATTTATTTAAACTTATTTCATCGTGTATTTTTATGGCATACTTCTTTTACAGTGTAAAAAATGAAAGGTCATCTCCCTAACCTACTTTAAAGGAGGAAACCTAAAGCTAACTTTTCTAAAACCATAGAAATGTAGCATAGCGGAATTAACGAACCAAGCTATTTTTTATAGGGTAAAAGAAGCATTAAAAAGATCTGCCCAATATCATTTGAACATACCTTTATTTTATTTATCCCACCAAACTTTAACATTACTGTTGTCACCACCCATTGCAGCTACGGCAGTTGCCAGGTTTGCCGGGTTTAAAGATTGCAAATAAGTTGGATAAGGGATCCGGCTGGGAAACTGGTTTTCTGCCAATATGCCCGAACCTCGCGGCAGCACCGGGTAGCCGGTCCGTCTTTTTTCAAACCAAGCCTGATAATCGTTGAAGAAATAAGCATAATATTTTTGACCCATGATTTGCTGCAGCCGGGCATCTGCACTTGCCGATTCATTGTAAATTACGCCTGCCTGCTGTAAATATCCTGCCGGTAAAGTAACGCCCCATTGCGTCATGGATGCTGTTATTCCGTTTTCATAATGAGTTTTGGCGGCTTTGCCCGTGTTAAATCCCTTTAAGGCAAGCTCTGCTTTGATGAATTCTTCTTCCGCATAAGTGATCATGACACCAATTGTTGACGAGGTTTTAAGTGCATCAGTATAACTGGAGTTTTTGCCCACCACGTATTCAGTTGTAGTTGGATAACCGCTTTCTATACCCTGATAAACATTTTGCCCGTTTACCGGCACGGTTAAAGCCCAAACCGTACGCCGCGGGTCATTCCATAAGTTTAGCTTATCTATAAAGAATTTAGTAAAATAAGTTCCGTCCCTCCAATCCAATTGCCTGGCCGTATAGTAGGGATTAAAATAGGGATAGACGTTAGCAAATTTGTAGATCCCTTCATCAGCATTAGAAGCAAATACAGGATATTTGACCGGATCTGCCAGGATAGCATTGATCTGGTCGTTCACATTAAGCTCAGAAGCATGTTTAGACAAGCGCAAAAGCAACCTCAGTTTTAGCGTGTTGCAGAACTTCTTCCAGCGTTGTATGCCGATGTTCTTTCCTCCGGTTAAAGTATTGGAAGGATAAACATAATCACCGCCGTAAGTAAGTGCTTTGCTGTCATCAAACAAGTCATTAGCTGTAGTTAAATCTTTTAAGATTTGCGTGTAAATGTCTTTTTGGGCATCAAACTTTGGCTGAAAGTTTCCCTCTGCAGCTTTTGTTGCTTCGGAATAAGGAATATCACCGTAAACATCTGTTAAAATAGAATATGCCCAGCATTTATACACCAAACCGATGGCTTTATAATTTTTTTCGTTCAGCCTGTCGGCACCGGAAATGATCACATCTATATCGGCCAGGTAAGTATAAAAACTGGTCCACACACCAGTTCCGGGAATAATAACATACCGGTGGACACCATCCCTGGTGCTGCTGCGCGGTGCGTCCACCTGCATCAGTTCGTGGGTAAAACCTCTTGCGGCACTGATACTGCTGCTAACAATCCGGTATTGCATTTGCCCAAGCACGATACCCGGGTTTACCTCTTTAGGGCGGTTGGGATCGGTGTTGATCTCCTCAAAATTCTTGGTACAGGAAATGAATAAGCAGCTTAACAGCAGGATCAATAAATATATTTTTTTCATATCTCAGGTATGATTATAATTTGAAAGTGAGGTTAAGGCCTAAGGTGCGTGCAGAAGGGAATTGCGCCAATTCCACGCCCGGTGTCAACGTTCCGCTGTTCAGGTTCCCACCTTCAGGATCAAAGCCCGGAAATTTAGTGATATTGAACAGATCACGGCCATAAATTGCGATACTGGTTTGTTTAAACCCTGCCTTGGCAAGCAGCTTTACCGGTAAATTAAATTCTACACGTGCCTCTCTCAGCTTTAAATAGGTGGCATCAAAAACATTTGTTTCCGCGTTGTTTATCGCGTAGTAGTTATCATAGTAAGAACTGGCGGAAACATTGATTGTATTTGGCCTGTAAACACCATCGGTGCCAAGCACTACACCATCGCCTACAATGCCATTATCACGGCCGGGCAGCGTAACTTTTGTTTTGCCCAGCGTGTTCAATTTATGGTTTGTTTGAGAGAAAAGACTGCCGCCATGCTGGTAATCCAGCAGAAAACTAAACCGGACCGTTTTGATCGTAAATTCATTTAGCAGCCCGGCTTTCCAATCGGGAAAAGCATTGCCCCAAACTTTGGTGACCGGATTCAAAGTAGCGGGAAGCCCGGTAGAATTGTAAATAACCTTTCCGTCAGGCGAGCGCTGAAACCCTCTGCCATAAAGGTCGCCCATCCTGCCGCCAACCCTGGCTTCTATGTTTACATTGCCGTCGTGGCTGTAAATTAACTGACTGGTTAAACCGTTGGTCAGTTCCTTAACATAACTTCTGTTCCTGCTCCAGTTCAGCGTGGTGTTCCATCTAAATTTTGCTTTAGAAATTGGTGTGCCTTTTAATTGAACTTCTACACCATTACTTTCGATCAACCCGGCATTTACCAAAGCATTGGAGTAGCCGGATGTAGGATCAAGCGGGATGGCCAGTATCTGGTTACGGCTGTTGTTACGGTAAACTGCTATATCTGTTGATAACCTATTGTTAAACAATCTTAAATCTAACCCCGCTTCATAACTCGCTGTAATTTCAGGCTTAAGGTTTGGGTTAAAAAGTACGGCTGAGGACGTAAAAGTATTACTGTAAATTTTATCATAGTATTTGGATGTTTGATAAGGGCCGGTATCGTTGCCAACCTGGGCAAATGACAAACGCACCTTTGCAAAAGAAATTTGTTTTGGCAGGGTGAATATATCACCCAAGGAAAAGCTTGTACTTACAGACGGGTAAAAGAAGGAGTTGTTTTTATATGGCAGGGTGCTGCTCCAGTCATTACGTCCGGTTAAATCAATAAATATTTCATCCTTATATGCCAATTGTGTGGCAGCATAAACACTGTTGACAGCTCTTTTTGTTCTTAGTGGATCGGCTACTGCAGGGTCAAGGCTATTGGACAACTCGTACACGCCTGGCTGAGCTAATTGATCGGCATAAACGCCGTTGAAATTATAGGTTTGAATCCGGGCATTGGCACCGGCATTTATGGTATAATTCCATTTGCTGCCAATTTTATCCTTATAAGTCAACAAAACATCATTGTTTGCTTCAAAACTGAACACATTTTGTTCCCGGTAACTTCCCTTGGGGTATTTGGTGATGCTGTAAGGGCGTTGCTCAGAACGAAACTCGTTGGACATATCCAAACTGGTCCGCAGCATCAGCTCCAGCTTTTTGCTGAACCCATAATTAGCAGAAACAGTTCCGATAAAGCCGTTCTTGCTGATCTTGTTCAAATCTTCATAAATATCAATGTAAGGATTGTCAGGACCAGGGTTGAACGGGCTTTTCTGCTGTACGCCCGTAAGTCCGGGCTGCCAGTAAGGTTTAAACCAGTTATGGTCAATATTGGGCGCAGTTCCGATAGCTAAAAAATACATCAGGGTTTGATTGTTATAGCCCGCCGAAGGCAAGTTGTCACTGCTCTTGTTGGTGTAATTAGCTTTTCCGCTGATCCTTAATTTATCAGTTACCTTTTGGTTGACAGATAAGGCAGCCGATGTACGCTGAAAGCCTGTATTGGGGATGATCCAGGTGTTGGCCAAGTGGGAGACAGATAACCTGGCCGAGCTATTGTCCGTTCCACCTTCTATAGACAGGTTGTTGGTGACCGTAGAACCGGTTTGAAAAAAACCTTTTATATAGTCGGGCTTGGCTACCCATGGCGTGCGTACTGTTGCTTTATTGTCTGATGTGTTCGGATCGTATTGAAAGTAAGACTGCCCGTTAAATTTTGGCCCCCAGGCCCTGCCTGCTGATGCACTGGTACTGGTATTGATCCCGTCAGGGCTGTCTCCGTAGGAATAATACGCACTTGTCCTTCCTTCGCCATATTCATACTGGTAGTCGGGCCAGCGGTTTACCTGGTCAATGCTTAGGTTTAGGTTATAGGTAATCCCCAATCCGTTTTCTTTTCTTGCACCCGTTTTTGTGGTGATGATCAAAGCTCCCCCTGCCGCCCTGCTGCCATAAAGTGCAGTAGCGCCCGGGCCTTTCAACACGGTAATACTGGCGATATCATCCGGGTTAATGTCTGAAATATCGGAACCAAAATCAACCGGGCTATCTGTGGCTAAATGAGCCTTAAAACCTGTACCGGTGATTTTGTTGTTTATCGGCACGCCATCCAATACAATAAGTGCCTGGTTATTGTCTAAGTTCAAGGAATTTTCCCCTCGCAAAGTTATTCTTGAAGACCCCAAAGGCCCGGAACCTGTGCTCTGTATGTTCAAACCCGCCACTTTCCCTGAAAGTGAATTTACCCAATTGTTCGTTTTAGCATCCTCTACCGCGCTTTCTTTAAGGGTTTGGGTTGCAAAGCCCAATGACTTTTCTTCGCGCTTGATGCCTAAAGCCGTCACGACAACTTCGTTCAGTGATTTCTGGTTTTCTACAAGCCTTGCATTAACTTCTGATCCGCCTTTATACTTTACTTCTGCTGCCGTGTAGCCGATATAGGTAAAAACCAGGTAATCGTTCTGGGTAAGCGGTTTAGGGCTTGTGATCTGGTAAAAGCCATTTTTATCTGTGCTTGTAAAAACGCCTGTCCCTTTTATAGAAACACTTGCCCCTGGCAGTGGTAAACCCTGATTGTCTGAAAGTTTGCCTTTTATTTTTTGGGTTTGTGCAAAGGCGTTCAAACCTGTTAAAAGTATGATAACCGGCAGTAGTACAATACCTTTAATGTTGAGCGTAAAATTTTTGTCCATTGCTTTACTTTAGGTTGATAATTTTGGCAAAGCTATCCGGGCTATGTTACAGGAAGTTTAAGAGATGTTTTTCAAATAGTTAACTTATGCTACCTTTAATTCTTAGGATTAATATGATGAAGTGTTTAAAATCACAATATGATGTTATAAGGTTTACTTGTAATTTACATTGACATCCTGCAATCGGAATATGAAAGTGGCAAAAAGATTTTGGAGGATTGGTAACGGTAGAAGGTTTGTTTGCATTTGCTTATGGCCTGTTTAGTTTTATCCGGCCTATTTTACATGCTTCTTTTATCGTATAAAACTTCAGGCTTTCCATGCTTTTAAATAACCACACAAGCACCAATTTTATAGAGCTAAAAGAAGCATGGCCGTTTTTTAAAATAAGAACATAAGGATTTATATGATCAACTTTTGCAGCAAAAATGGAGAAACGTCAATTGATTTTCAGATCAATAAAGCCTGCTTTTTGTTTTAACACAACTTCAAAAAAAGTTTTTCCCCGTTATCTAATGATTGTAACAGGCCCGGAGCGCGATTTGCTATAAGTTTTAAGGTCAATGATGTAATAATAAGTACCCACGGGCAGCGGTTGGCCATTGTAAGTTCCGTCCCACGGCGTGCCGTAGCCTTGCGAGTAGAACAACTGCATCCCGTAGCGGTTGAAGATTTTTACGGTGATGTCCGGATAGTTATACAGCTCTTTTATTGCCCAGGTATCATTTATCCCGTCATTGTTTGGGGTAAAGGTATTCGGGATGGTTATAGGTTTCAGCACTTTTACAAAAATCTGGTCTTGCGCTACACAGCCAGCAGATCCGGTAACGGTTAAAGTGTAAGTGATGTCTTCAGTTCCTGTCAGTGTTGGATTTTTAAGCGTAGGATT
>JAABUQ010004292.1_pt1 | contig 24522 bp, 19 predicted proteins | sample 5560001 | NCBI WGS metagenome assembly JAABUQ01 (sample SAMN10711888, study PRJNA513371) | rock metagenome | isolation source: Antarctica rocks | place: Antarctica: Victoria Land, Finger Mt nord | collected 2015-12-18
CCGCAGCGCATCTTAGGCGCGTATGCGTGGCGCTCGCTGCTCGATACCGGTGTCATTCTCCCCAACGGTACCGACGCGCCGGTGGAAGCCGTCGACACGCGCCGTACCTTCCATGCTGCGATCGCTCGTGCGAACGAAGCGAATCAGCCGCCGGGCGGATGGTATCCCGCGCAACGCATGACGCGTGACGAAGCCCTGCGCTCGATGACCATCTGGGCCGCGCACGCGAACTTCATGGAGTCGCTCGCTGGATCGATCGCGGTCGGCAAGTATGCCGATTTCACCGTGTTGGATCGTGATTGGATGCGCGTAGCGCCGGAAGAGATCATGGCAACGCGCGTCCTCGCGACGTATTCCGCCGGCGCACCGGTGTACGAAGCACCGCTCTCCACAGCGATGTCGTTCGCACCACTGCGGGGGCGCGGTCGCCGCCGCGGCACCTGTTGCGGGCCGCACGCCTGAAGTAAATCGATCCGGCAGCGCTCACCGCTGCCGGATCGACGTAGCATCCGATCGTCTGGTGCTTACACGCCGACGACGGCTTTGATCAACGCGCGCCCGAACGGCACGCCGATGCCGGTGACGCGGTCGTAGCCGGTTCCGGCGACGTAGCCCGCCACGGGTGTGGGCGTCGCTGCCGGCGGCGTCGGACACGGCGGCGTCGTGCAAGCCGGCGGTTGCGAGTTGTCGCCGAACACGATATCGTAGAACGTCGCCGCGTAGAGACTTGGGTTCGCGTAGATCTTTTGGTAGAACAGCGGATCGGGATTCCCTAAGCGGTACGATACGCCGCCCGTCCCGGGGCTCGCCGCCGTACACGCCGCCGCATTGGCTCTGCAGGCTTGCAGCACCAGCGCCCACATGCCGGCCGATTCCGGTGCCGCCACGCTCGTACCGCCGACCGAACCGATGGCTGCGTCGGGGAAAGCGGCGTCGATGATCACCGAAACGCCCGTATACGTGTCACCCTCGAGCGCGATGTCGGGCGTGTTGCGCGTCGCCCCCGAGACCCCGGCTGCACCGACTTGGTAAGCCGGGATGGGGAAGTACCGCGAAACGCCGCCGCCTGAGGCCCCGACGCCCGTGGCGATACCCCATCCGGTCGCCGGACCGATGAAGCGGCCGTTGTTGGCAAGCGGCGTGTTGATGTCCGCCGACGGCGACCACGTTCTCATCCGTGGCGGGATAGCTGACGCAAAGATCGTTGGTGGTATTCGGATTTCCGTCTCGCTCGCATCCGAGCGCGCCGTTATCGCCGGAGGACACGAAGACGGCGACGCCCGTGGCGACCAAGGTTGCAAACTGGGTCGGTCCGATCGAGTGCGCCGGATCGACCATGCCGTTGACTACATTGAAATCGCCGCCGACGTCATCTTCTTCGCCGATGCCGTAGCTCAACGACAGAACGTCGGCCGCATTATCGCTGATCGCTTGTTGGACCTCGTAGTCGACCAGCTGGATGCCCTCGAAATTATCGCGTTTCCCGTCGCCGTTGGGCGCGTATGCGAGGTAGAACAGCACGTTCGCATCGCGGGCGAGCGAAGCGCTCTGCTGCGTGTCGAGCTGTGCTTCGACGTCCTCGGGATTGCAGGCCGCATCGGGTCCGGTCGCCGGAATCGTGCACTGCGGGGTGGTCGGCGGGGGCGGTGCGAAACCGTTCGCCGGCGGGCCGAGTAACGGATTGCCGGCGGCGCCGGCATTGGTCACGTTGACTTGCGTGATCGTGCTGCTACCAGCGAGGTTGTAGGTCGCCTTGTACGCGGGGAGATCCGCTTGCGAAATCGGTCCCGTTCCGATGATTCCGATCCTGACCCCGGCACCCGTGTAGCCCGCAGCGTAGGCACCGTTGTAGTCGAAGGCGGCCGCGATCTGCTGCGGTGAAAAACCGGTTGCCGCCGATGCGCTATGCACTTTCACGAACGGTTTGTGCAGTCGCGCGTAATTCGTCGTTCCGATCAGCGCCGTTACCGGCATGCCGGTGAGTGCCAGCGGCGGCTTCGTGAGGCTGTGAAACGTGATGCCGTTCTTGCGGTAATCGCCGAAGTGCGCGCCGAGTGCCGCTTCGACGGCCGCTTGCGGACCGCGCACGCGCAACAGCTCGCGCTGACGCCAGCCCATCACGGCCAAGCCCTTGGAGTGGAAGTACTGCGCGACGGCTTGATAGTCGCTTTTCGATGTGCCGAAGCGGTCCGCAATCTGATCGGGCGCGAGGAACTGACGGTAGCGGCCCGAGTGCGGATTTGAAACATCGGCCGCGTACTGCATGAGCCCCACAGGATCGTGGAGCTTCACGAGGACACCGATGTCCACCGTGCCGAGTTGCGCAGACCCGACACTGACAGCGCCGACGAGCGCCTCGGCGCCGTACGACACCGGTCCCGTTGCCGCGCTTTGCGGAACGGTGTTGGTCGGGCCGCCCGGGGCCTGTGGAAGGAGCGTCGGTCCGCTTTGGTGGCTGCCCGAACACGCCGTCAGCGCAACGACGAGAAGCAATCCGAGTGGACGAGATGCTGTACGCATGTTAGCGAATCACCCGCTGGAGAGAAGTGTGATGGCGGAAAAACGCGTGTAGCTCTTTACGACGCTGGGTGTAGAGGCGCTCGATGGCGCGATTGAAGGTCGCACGTCCGAGTGCGAGCGCCAGGTGCGTCTGCGACGGAGCCGGCGCTGCGGCCGTGCGAGCAGCCTCGGGCCGGCGCGCGGTGCTCGCGCCGGCGATCGTACCGCTGCTGAAGCCGACGGTCTCCGCGGTCGTCGTGATCTGTTGCGGCGTGGCGGCGAACAAGAATTGCGATTGGCCGCTGTAATCGTAGTAGTCGGCCAGCTGGTCGTTGAGCGCAACGCAGGCCTCGCCGTAGGACGGCACGAGATACGTTACGGCCGTCCGTTGCTCGTAGGTCCCGAGAACGGGATCGATGCGGCTCAGGTTTTCGCTGATCGTGGTCGCCGACGTTCCGAGGCCGGCCGGAACGTTGCAGCCACTCGGAATCGCTTGGCCGAGCGCGATGGCGTAGTTGTCCGCGTAGAGCGTTGTGCTCGGATACCAATCGTGAACGGGCGGGCTAACCATCTGCGGCGGTTGACCTGCGAACATGTACGTAATCGGGATGATCGCCGACGCTCCGCTGCCTTGCGGTGCACCAAACGTCAGGTTCACGATCCCGCCGCCCGGAATCGGCGCATTCGTATAGGATCCGCTGAAGTCCGGATTGACGGTGATCGTTGCCGGCGGTTCGGGGCCGGCAAACGTGTCGGTCTCGGTGTACGAGCCATCGGCGTTGACGGTCCGCGCGAGGGTCGTCGTATCGGGCTCGGTCTCGAGATACGTCTCGGCGGCGGTGTTGGTGAACGTCGCACCGCTTGTCTCCGGTAAGACGTCGATCAACCCGTTGCCGGTACCAAGGACGGTCGCATACGTCACCCCGTTGGAATCGGACGCATTGGAGCCGAGCATGAACAGATCGATTGCAGGCGCGGTGCCGGGCTTGAATTTTTCGAACGTGTCGGTCGTCGTGGTCAACGTGACATTAGGACTGGTCTGCACGTCGTTCTCGACGGTCTTGAAGTCGATGACGTTCGCTTGAGCGTTGAACGTCGCGCTGGTGGCGACCGTGCCGGCAATCGCAACGGTGGACGTCAGCGTAGTCGGTGGTTCCGTTGCCATCGGATTGGGCAACGGTCGCACGTACGTCGTCGTCAAGGTGCCCGCAAAGTTCGCCGTGTCGCCGTTGGTCGCGGGCCTGGTCGTGCCGACCTTTACGGTTGCCGTCGCTTTCGCATTGCGCGTCGGATCGGTGGCCGTAACGTGGCCCGCGGCATTGACGATGCCGGTCGTTAACGTCGAACCGCTGATCGTTCCGACCGCCGGGTTATCGAGCCCAAACGTGACCGGACCCAGCGGAACCGGCGCCCCGTTGAGCGTTTCCGTGGCCGTCAACGTGTACGTCGTATTGGCCGCCAACAATCCCGAAGGCGGTAGGCCGCCCACGCTGAGCACGACGGGATTCGCCGGAGGCGGTCCGGGGGATACGCCGCCGCCTCCGCCGCCGCAGGAAGCAAGCAATAGCGTGGACGGCAAGAGGAGCCGATGTAGAAGCCGCCTCACAGGAAAGCTCTCAGGTTCCATGTCACCTCAACGGCGCGATGAACGTCGCCTTGACATAACAAAGCAGACCGTGCGCCTGCCTGCTCTTTCCCTTTCACCCGGCAATGAATCCTTGCCGCCGGCTTCCGGCATCACCTCCCGATGAGCGACCTCAGCACTTTCGTATCGTTGCGCGAGATCAAGCCGGCTTTCTTTTCCGCGACCTGCGCGATCGTGACGAAACCGAGCGCCGGACTGTATGCGATGCCTTGATCCCGCTCGCCGTTTGCTTCAAAGGTGAAGAAAACGGAATACGGCTTGACCGGCCGCAGATCGAACGTACCGATGTGCGCGTGCCGCTGCGCCAGGGTGTGGTGAAACCGATCGATGATGCCGTAGGCAGCCGCTTGCGTCTCGGGTCGCGGCACGACGGCGATACTGACCGTCGTCATCTTCGTCCAGTGCGACGTGGATTCGCCCGGGCGCACGAACTCGAGTAAGAGCCGCGACTTGTCGCGCGGCTGAACGGCGCGAGCTAATTGCGGGGTCCCCAACATTTGCGCCAGTTTAAGGTAAGGCGGATTAACCGCTCGCGCGGCGCCGGCCGGCTCGGCGGTGATGCCCGAGGCCAACAACGCGGCCATGGCTGCTAGAGAAAGACGCATGCCGACTCCTTCGCTGGGCCCGCTTGTTTGCCGTTTCGGCTGCGGTGGTAAGTAACCGCCACGATGTATCGACAAGCGAAGGACTTTGTAAGCGGCGAGATCGATCGGCGCTCGACCGCAGCGGGACAACAGGTGAATTCGTCGGCCGATCACCTGCGCACGATCGCCGAGCAACTGCGCGGGGACGATCTGGGACGCCCGGTAGCGGGCGTCGTTGATCGCGGTGCAGACACGCTCGAACAGTTCGGGCGGTACCTGCAGGACAGCGACTCCGATCAATTGCTATCGGCCGCTGAAGCGTTCGGACGCGAGCGTCCCTGGGCCGTTGTGGTAGCGGGTTTGGCGTTGGGGCTGGCCGCATCGCGCTTGATGAAAACGGCGGGCACGCAAACCGACACGGAACCCACCTACAGGTCCGCCTCGGCGACTCCGTCTACCGGGCGGCTTGGTAGCGGCGGTTTGTCAACGGGCAGCGGCCCGTCATCGTCCGGCACGTCGTCGCCGCGTATGCCATCGCCCGGCACGTCACCGTCAGGCACGCCATCGCCTGGCACCGGCACCTCATCGTCTGGCAGACCATCGCCCGGCACGTCGCCGGCGGGAGCGCCGCCGACCGGCACGTCACGGCCCGGAACACCGCCACCCGGCGCGTCATCGGTTGGTAAGCCGCCGACGCCTGCGTCGTCGCCCGGCTCGACGACATCCTCCAGTCCCCGGCCGGCTTCGGGAACCTCGTCTAGCCCCTCCACCTCGGCATCGCCTTCGCCCTCCGGCTCCCAAGGATCGCCATCTCGCAGCAGCACCCCGCTCCCGAGTCCTGGCGGAACGCCGAAGTCTTATGCCGCCGGCAACGATCCGCGGAACACCGGCGGGGCAGGTTCGGCGGGATCGGACACCCCGATCTCCAGCGACGCGGCGCCGATGAAAGCCCGCAAGAATAGTGGTACGGACCGCTGATGGAGCAACGACCGCCCGCCTACGCCGACAAGTCGCTGCCCGAACTTCTGCGGCAGCTCTCGACCGACACCGCGACCTTGGTGCGGCAAGAGATTGCGCTCGCGCGTGCCGAGTTGAGCCAAGTGATGGCAAAGGTGACTGCCTCGGCCGGCATGTTCGGCGTAGCGGCCATCGCCGGCATCGGCGCATTCGGCGCGTTCACGGCTTTTTTGATCTTGGTGATTTCGCTGGTCGTGCCGGCGTGGGCCGCAGCGCTCATTGTGATGGTATTGTACGTCATCGTCGCGGCGATCGGAGCGTTAGCCGGCAAGAATGCGTTGCAGAGGGTGACGCCGGTTCCGCAGCAGTCAGTTGAAAGCGTCAAAGAAGACGTCGAGGCGGTGCGAGCAGGCGTACGCCGCGGGCGATGAACGTCGCGCCGCTGAAGGCGACGTTCACCGCTTTTAGCCAAGATAAAGCATCACGTTTGGCCGCGGCCATCGCCTATTCGACGATCTTCTCGATCGCGCCGTTGTTCATCGTCCTGATCGCGATCGCGGGGCCATTGCTGGGCTCACATACCAAAGCGGAGAATCAGTTGCTTGCTGCCATCAGCAGCACGGCCGGAAAATCGTCGGCGGATGCGTTGCGCGGCATCATCAGCAATGTTTTTCATAAGCAGCGCCAAGGGTTCATCGCGCAGATCATTGGTTGGGTCATGTTCCTCGTTGGCGCAAGCGGCCTTTTTGCGTCGCTACAAGGCTCTCTCAATTCGATATGGCACGTGGAGAGCGCCAAAGGCGGCTGGAAGCACATGCTACGGGACCGTGGCGCATCGTTCGGCATGATATTGGTCGTCGGTTTTCTGCTGCTGGTCACGTTCATCGCGAACAGCGCGATTGCCGTGGTCAGCGCCCATTTCCGTTCCATACTTCCCTTGGCCGCCAACCCGACACTCATTAGGATCGTCGGGCAAGTCGTAATCTTGGTCGTCGTCGCAGTCATCTTCGCACTTCTTTTCAAGGTGCTGCCCGACGTCGATATCGACTGGCGCGACGTGTGGATCGGAGCCGGCGTGACGGCCGTGCTGTTCGTCGTCGGTGAAAACCTGATCTCGGTGTATTTGGCCATTGGGGGCGTCAGCTCGGCGTATGGAGCGGCGGGTGCGATTCTGGTTGCCCTCATCTGGATCTACTACTCCGCGATGATTCTTTTGCTCGGCGCCGAGTTCACGAAGGTCAGCGCGAAAAAAGCCGCACTTACGGTTCCGTCCGAGGTGAGTCAGACGGCCGAGCACCCAGCCGGGACCGATCCCCGGTTCGTGGGCAACGCATCCGTGGGTAAACTATCTTAAGACCAGCACGCTTTAGGAGACACATGAGCAACGAAAACGATCCGCAAGCGATCCGCGAAGAGATCGAAGCCACCCGCGAACGCATCGCCGATACGGCCGAAGCGCTGGCCTATAAGAGCGATGTGCCGGCGCGCATGAAAGACAACGTCAACTCTCGCGTCGATGATCTGAAGTCGAAGGTCGGCGATGCTGCTTCGGCGGTATCGTCGAAATTAGCTGGAGCTTCCGATGCCGCCAAGAGCAACGTCTCGGACTTGGCGGAAAGCGCCAAGTCCAAGTTGAGCGACGCAACCGATGCTGCCAAAGGGCACCTCGGTGGCGGCGGCGCGTATGAAGACACCGATCTCGCCGCTACGAAGCGCGGCGATGTCGGCGTCCCGGTCTCCGACCGTGCCCGAGCTCTCACGTCGAACGCGAAGAATGTCATCGCCGGCAATCCGCTCGGACTCGCAATCGGTTCGATCGCGGCCGGCTTTTTGATCGGCCTCGCAATACCGGTCAGCGATGTGGAACGCGAAAACGTCGGCCCGCTCGGCGAGCGGGTCGCGAGCGGGGCCAAAGCTCAGGCAGCGGATCTCGTGCAGCAAGGTAAGGCCGCCGTCGTTTCAGCGGTGACCGATACGCTCACGCCGGGTGCGCAGTCGAGTTCACAGCCAAGCTCGTAACCGGCGAGGCGCGCGTCCCAAGCCACGTCGCGAGATCGGTTCGCTCGAAAACCTCCGCCTGAGTCGAACTGCGGCGTAAGCGCAGCTCACGCCGCAGTTCGCCCAAGGTCCCAAAACCTTCGGCGACCGCATCGTGCTTGTGGATCGATTCGTAGTTGATCTGGCTGGCTAAGACGAACGACTCGTCCGAAAAATCTGAATACATGTCCAGCGTTCGTGCCAGTATGCCACGCACTACGTCCTCGACGAAGCGCGGATTGCGGTGCGCCTTGTTGACGATGAAAAATTCATCGGGACGCTTGAGCAAATCATAGGTTTCACTGGACATCGAGTTCTCGACGATCTCGACGAGGTCGGCGGCGGCGATCTGCGCGTCGCCCCCATCGAGCGTGCCGAGCAGCACGCAGCCGCGTCCGCGTTGGTTATGGGTCGCTACCGGCAACGCGTCGAGCGCGCGCTCCGCATCGGCCGGCGTGAAACCCGCCCCCAGCAGTTCGCGCAGCGAGTGCTCGCGCATCATCGATTGGGCGCAGGGGCACGCCGTCATACCTTCGGCTTCAACACCGACGACGTGCCGCACCCCCGCGGGACCGGCATGCGCGATGCCGATCAGCGTGTACGTCTCCTGGGCGCGTTTGCCGCTGACCGGCGTCCATCGCTCCAGCCCGAACTGCGCGCGTAGCCGAACGTCGGCGTGCGACGCGCGCTGCGAGGCGACGATACGACATGCGATCGCTCGTACGATGTCTTCAATTCGCCCGGCTCCTTCGTCGCCTGCGAGCACCTCGAGCGCCGCCTCCTCCAAGAGTTCGGAGAAGCGCGACATGTGCAGGCCCGCCTTGTCGCCACGCAGGTCCGCGGTCATCGTGAACTCACCGTTGAAGACGCTGTCGCGTGCGCCGACTCGCAGGCGCACGAGACGATTGACGTTCGCGACGCCGACGCGAGCGATCGAAAGCGCAACGTCCGGCGTCTCATCTTGCCGGTTTGCGAGAAAGTGCAGCGAGCGCGCAATTTTTTCGATACCGCCCGCATCCGCCCGTGCCGCCAGGGCGCCGATGCATTCGCCCGAACGCGGTTCGACGATGTCGCTCGCAATCTCGGCCAGCGGAACGAGATTGAACGGCCGCGTGGCGAGATAGGGATGCGGCACCGCAAAACGCCCGAAGTCGGCGCACATATCGTCGATCAATAAGATGTCGATGTCGATCGGCCGTGCGGCCAAGGGTTGCGTACTTTGCCGACCGACGGCTAGTTCCACATCACGCAAAAACGCTTCGAGCGGCACGGGCTCAAATGACGTGCGGGCGCGCGCTGCGACGTTGAGATATGCGGGACCTTGCGCGCCGAGAGCCGGAGGCGCCTCGTAGTACGCGGATACGGCCTCGATCGTGAGCGCGGCCCGCAGTTTCTGCAGTGCCTGGAGGATGTTGCCCTGCCGGTCGCCCAGATTCGAGCCGAGCCCGAGGTAGACCGTGTGCAGCGGCGTCCCTTCGGCTTGGTTCACGCCCCTCGCACGGCGCCCGGATCGAGCGCATGCCGGACGCGGCTCTGCACGTCTTCGAGATGCGCGCGCGTCGGAACGTCGAGCCGGGCATCGCGCAGCGCCGTGGTGACGCTTGCATCCAAGCGGCGTAGCTCATAGCGCGCGAGCGATACCGTATCGCCCGGATAGCCGAGCGCGTTGACGAGGAAGCTCGGTGCAAGCGAGAACGCGATCATCAAATTCGTGTACCGTCTCTGCAGATTGCGGTGCAGCGGATCAATCGAAGGCCGGTCGACGTCGTCCCAGACCGCGGCCTGCATCCATCCGAAGAGATCATCGAGCGACATCGTTGCCGTTCCCGGGACTGCGCCGAGGTGCTGATTGGCAAGCCGGCTCATCGTGTCGGGCGAAAACAGCTGGAACATCACGTCGTCCTGCATCGTCCCGACGAAGTCTTCGAGCGGGAAATCGGGCTGTTCGATGTCGGTCACGCCGCGATGCAGATAGTGGTCTGGTCCCAAGTCGGCGAGCAGCTCGGGCGAAAAGCGGAGTGCGTGGCTAGAGAAGACATTCTCGGCGAGCAGCGCAAAGGCACGGCGCACTTCCGCGCGGGGGATCGAACGAAACGGCGGTGCTCCGCCGGGTTGCCCGCGGTGCGCGCGCGACGTTTGAATGCCGCCGACGTACTTGGTCGCAAGCAACGCGGCGCGCTCGTAGCCGCGCATCAACGTTTCAAACGTCGCGCGCTCCTGATAATAAGGCTCGTCGGTCCGCGGATACACCCGGTCGAGGCTTGCGACCAAGCCGTCGTACACGTCGAACTGGTTGCGATAGAAATTTAAGGGATCGCGTCCGAGCGCAAACGTCGCGACATACGGGTCAATCGCCAGCGGCCCGTTCGCGTCCTCGTCCGTCGCGTACGCGTATTGCGGGCGCGTGCTCTCGTCGGCGATGGCACGCAGGGCGGCGCTTTCGTCATCGGGCCGGTGCACGTTCGAGAAATGGGCGTAGCCATACCGGATGGCCCAATAATCGTACGGCCCCAGCCGCAATTGGAAGTAATCGCCCTGCGGACGTCCGGGGGGTGAGAGGTTCAGCGGCGCGTAGCCCATCACCGAGGCGACGAGGCCGTGGTCTTGCGTGAAGCGTTTATCGTGGATTTGCGGGAGCGGGTACAGCCGAAAAGCAGCGAAGTTATGCCGTAAGCCGAAATTGTGCCCCGACTCATGCAGCACGACCGAGCGCAACCAGTGGTCGGCATAGCTCTGCATGGCGGCCGACCCCGCGCCGTTCGCGCGCAGCTCGACCGTTCCGGCGGCAGCCATTTCGGCCGATGCCTGCGCGAAATCGTCGCAGCTTTCGCTATCCTGACAACCCAGTTGCGCTGACGCTGCAGACACAGAGGGAACCGGCAAGCCCGCCGCACTAAGCGCGGGCGCCCGCGTCGGCTTCACCTGATCGACGAAGCCGCGTTTGACCGAACGCAGCGCTTCGCCGTCGATGACGATTTCGACGCGCAATATCTCGCCGGTGCGCGGATCCGCGATGTGCGGACCGTAGGCGCTGAAAGCCGGATGGTCGCTCGTGATCCACCGCAGCGTCGAATAGCGCGCGTCGTCGGGATCCCATGACGGGTCGTCGGGTTGATCGCGCACCTCGATCGCGTTGGGGATACCGACCTTGGCAAAAGCCGCGTTCCACGAGAGCAGCGCCGTTCTGATCGCGCCCTTGTACTGCGCCGGGATTTCGTTGGTGAGGTAGTACACGATCGGGCCATTGTTGAAGTTCCAACGGTCGATGTAGCGTACGAACGGCGTCGGGAGCGTGTCGTCGTTGAAGCGCTTCTGCGCCGTAATGAAGTAGCCGACCCGATCGTCGGCGAGCCTGGGCACGTAACTGCCGCGTGTAGGCGCGTCGATGATGGAGTAATGCATGCGCAGCCGCACACCGCGACCGTCCGGTGCCCCCGCGATCTCGCCCGGCGGCCCCGAAAACGCCAAGCTCGCGAGAATCTCATCGTTCTCGGGCAGCGCTTTGGTGCGTTCGATGTACGACTTGCTCGCGTCGACGGAAAACGCGGCGCGTGGCGGCCCGCCCAGCAGGATGACGGGTTCCGGCGGCCCGCTGCCGCCCAGCGACTTGGCGACGTTTTCGAAGTCGGTCAGGAAAAATGCGGCGGAAACGACGACGCGTTTGGTTTTGGAGTCTTCGGCGACGATCGGCGTACTGTTGATGACCGAATCGGTCACCGAGATCGCGAGCGCATTGGCGGCGGCCGAATTCGGCGGTGCGCTGAAGGATGAATTGCGATTGATCCACAGCACGCGCTTGCCGACGCGCTTGAACTCGATGATGAACGAATCGAACACGCGGCCTGCGAACGCTTCGCTGCCAACGCCCGATGCCAGAACCGGAGCGATGATGAACGGGTGATCGAGTTGCTGCTGACCGAGGTCAAAGTACGTCTCGTCGTCTTTCGCCAGGATGTCGATCAAGCCGGATTGTCGCGTCGCATTCTTGACGAACGTTGCATACGGCGCGGGTGACGCGGTCAATCCACCAAAATTCGGTATTCGGAAGCCGGCCGGAAACGTCGGCACCGCAACGGCCCGCAACGTTGCCGGTGAGCCCGTAGGAGCAGGCGAGACGGTCGGCTCCGGGGCGGCGGAGGGCAGCGGCGACGGCGAGGCGGGGTCGGGGGAAGGCTGAACCGCCGGCGTCTCCAACGTCTGCTGCGCCCCAGAACCGAGCGGAACCAACGCTGCCGCGGCGGCGGCCAAGATGAGCAGGGAAAGACGGCGCACGATCACACGCGCGTTCTTCGACGAACCGTTGCGCGAATGATGCTGTTATGGAGACGTATGAACGATTCGAATGAGCTCACCGCGCGCGCCACGTTCGGCGCCGGCTGTTTCTGGGGCGTCGAGGCAGCGTTTCGTCAACTTCCGGGCGTTGGCGAGGCGATCGTCGGTTACGAAGGTGGGACGAGCGAGCATCCGACCTACCGTGACGTCTGCTCTCATCGCACGGGACACGCCGAGGTCGTCGAAGTGACCTACGATCCCGCACGCATTTCGTACGAGCAGTTGCTCGAGACGTTTTGGTCGATCCACGATCCGACGACGCGCGACCGCCAAGGCCCCGATTTCGGCTCGCAGTATCGCAGCGTGATCTTCTACCACACGCCGCAGCAGCAAGCAGCAGCAGAAGCGTCCAAAGCCGCCGTCGACGCAAGCGGACGGTTCCGGCGTCCGCTCGTCACGCAGATCGTTCCGGCGCAGACCTTCTACCGCGCCGAAGACTATCACCAGCGCTACTTCGAGAAGAACGGCATCGCGTGCCACACGTAGGGGCGCAACCTCAGCGCTCCGATTTAAGGACTTCACCGAGCGCAATCCAGCGCTCCGGCGAGACTGAGACGTCACCGCGGAACGGGTAGTCGAGCGTTAGGATCAGTCCGAACGACAAGCCAATCATCGTGGCGGTCGCGGCCGTGATTAGTAAATGCACGGTAAAGTTTTTCAGCCCAAAAAGGTAAACGAAACCGATCACCGTGCAGGCACCGATGATCAGCGCGAACCAAAGGACGCCCGGAACGTTGCTGCGATTGGCATTGTTTCGGCTACGGCGTAAGTCTGCCATCACTTGCACGCGCTCCAAGAGATGGTTTTGGACGTTCGATTGTTGAGCGTTGGGTACGGGCAATTCGGCGACATCGCCGATTACCCGTACGATGAGCCGTTGGGCTTCTGGGCTGTTGTTACCGTGAGCCATGGCGGGCCACTCTTGCGTGACGAGGACGTCGACATAGCGGCCGAGATCGTCTCGCAACCGTGCACCCTGGAGGGGCGCCGTGAACCGTGAGAAGCGCAGGACATCGGTCGCCGCATTGGCCTCTTGCTGCGCGCGGTCTTCGGCGTCGGCAAAGCGTTGCCACACGATAACGGTGAGAAACGCCAAGAGTACGGCGTAAATCGCGCCGACAACGGCGATAACGAATCCGGCCACTTCGTTGTGGACCATGAAGTCGGTTTTCCGGAATTTGCGGTGAACCAGGACGTGTCCGCCGCACGCCAGCGCAACGAACACCGCGATGACCAATACGATCAAGAGCCACGCGGGAAGAGCATACAGCAACGTCTGCACGAGCCGCGGCCTTTGTTAAACGGCTTCGGCGGACGTCGTATCAGGCCGTTTGCGCCGGCTGCGCCAACGCCGGGTGTTTCGGCGCTTCGCCTGCGCGACGATGTTGGGCCGTCGCTTTCCCGGAGCGTTGCCCGCATCCAAGCGCGCCGTCGCGGCAGCGATCGCGTCGGGAAGGGTCGGCGCGCTGAGGAGATCGCGTGCGGGCGCGCGTCCGTTGGCGAGCATCGCGACCCAGACCTCGCCGCGACGCACAACGTCGACAAGCTGCGTTTGCAGCGCGATCGTGCGCCGGTCGACATCGAGCGTGCGAATGGCAAAGGCTTCCGGGTTTTCCTTGGGTGCCACACGTTTCGCGGTTTCGATGAAGCCTTCAAAGCGCGGTGCGAAGTGTGGAATTGGACGCCCTTTGCGGTCGCGCGCGACGCGTTGCGAGCGCTCCAGCCGCCAGTGCTCGGGGCCGATCATCTGCCAGGCGGCCGATCTGCCCTGGGACCGCTCCGTCTGCGCTTCGATTAGCGCGTTTTCAATCTGCTCGGCCGTACGAACTTTGGCCGCCTGCCGCGGAGCTAGCCGGAACAACTCTTCATATTGATCGGCGAGCTGTGAGATGAGGCGGCCCTCGGCGTCGATTTGCGCAGGCATGCCCCACAAGGTCGGCAACGTGACGAGTTCGTGGCGACGCGCGCGGTCGACGATGTCGATGATCGTGGCATACGGTTTGTCGCTCTGCGCGATGTACTCGCGGCGAGCTTCGGGCGTCGGGAAGTGTGAAACGACGAAGGCGTTCTGCTCGAGCGGCCGTAAGCCGCGGCCGGTCACTTGGGTGTAGAGCGTCGTCGACTTCGTCGGCCGCGCGTTGATGATAACCTCGACCGACGGAACGTCGAAGCCTTCGAGGTAGAGCCCGCAGTTGACCAGCACGTCGATCGTCGTCGCGCGAAACCCGGCCACGATCGCTTCGCGCTGGGCCTGCGGCGTTTCGCCGCTAGCGAACGCGGCTCGGATGCCCGCCTCTTTGAATAGCTCCGCCAAGTGACGCGCGTGCTCGACCGAAGCGGTAAACACCAGCGTCTTCTTACCGGGAACGAGCGTTTGGTACGCCTCGAGCACGGCGCGATTGCGTTCTTCGGTGTCGACCGCATCGGCCAGCTGTCCCAAGACGAAATCGCCAGCCCGCGAGGCGACCGCGTCGAGATCGATGTCGGTCGTGACGGCGTACGATTTGACGGGAACTAGATAGCCCGCCGCAATCGCGGCGCGCGCATCCATCGCATAAACGGTGTCGGGAAAAATTTCGTTGAGTTCGACGCCGTCGCCGCGTTGCGGGGTCGCCGTAAAGCCGAGCACCAGCACATCGGGACGCTTGCGCACGAGCTGATCGAGAATCGCCCGGTACGTCGGGGCTGCGGCGTGGTGCGCCTCATCGATGACGAACAAGGCGATGCGCCGGCCGAACCGCGTCAAGAAGCGCGTCAAGCGCGGGCCCGTCAACGTCTGCACGGTCGCAACGACGATCGTACAGTCGGCCGCCGCCGTCTCCTCCGCCTTCTCGATCCCGACGATCGCGTCGGGATTCTGCGCCTTCATCTTCTCGACCAGTTGCGAGATCAATTCGTCGCGATGCGCGACGATCAACGTCACGTCGGTGCCGCGCAGTTCCAACAGCTCCGGAAGCGTCGCTATTATCACAGACTTCCCGAGTCCCGTGGCGAGCGACACGAGCTGCGCGCGGAAACCGCGTTTTCGTGCCTCGACAATCGCCTGCTGCGCCTCGACTTGATACGGGCGCAGGCGAAGGGTACTGAAGTTCAAGTTTTGGCCCTGTTCGGGACGGGGGATGTGCGTTCACGCGGAGCCCGCTGCTCGACACGCTCGCCGTCGTCTATTCTTTCCTATCGGCGCGAGAAAATCCCGCTTTAGGGCGTCGAGGATCGTTACCGCTTGTGATCGTCTGAAATATCTTCCCCGCTGACGCGGGCGCGATACGCCTTCTCGGTAGCAAGCCAGCCGGCGAACCGTTCATCGAACACTTCAGGCCGTAACAGCATCAGATCCCGAAACGCCTGAAAGCTTCGTTCATGATACTCGTGATAGCGCCCCAGCAGTTCCGGCCCCGTCGTTACGCCTTTCTCCATCACGACGTCGGCTAGCGCGCGCAGACGGACCCGCAGGAAGGCGATCGTGTCGAGCATGTTGCGGAAAACTTCGATCCCGACCGTATCGGGATGCGACACCGCAGGAAGGTCCCATTCCGGCGGCTCGATGAGCGCTGCAGCTTCGGTCGGGGAGACCGGATGTTCCCGCGCGATCGCGCGCAGCTCGCCAAGCGTGGTGAAGGTTTGGCCGAAGGCACCCCACGTCAAGGTTCCTTCGGGTGCCACCGAATAGCTGAAGTTCTGGCCGCCGAGCAAGAACGCCGCCAATTCGGCATCGTCGGACGTCAGCACGTACGCATCGGGTAGCAGGACGCTGCGCCGCGCAGCGCTTTGAGAGATGCTCAGCGGCGGATCGGTCACGCGGGCTCCTTACGCGGTGTCCGGGGTTTAAGGCCCATTTGCGCCTCCTCTTCGCGCCGAGCGGTCGCCGTCCCGCACGCCGGCGTCACAATACGAGAAAGGCGAGTCACGTGATCGGGCCGTCATCGAGCGATGAGCTGCCGTCCCGGGACTCCGCCGGCCCAGCCGGCATTAGAACAAGCTTCACGCCGTGTCGACGCGCCAGTTAAGGACAACCGCCCACTCAACCTCGAGGTCTACGAGCACAACGGCAATAGCGTCGGCCGTTTTCAAGGAGACACATTTCTGCGATCCCCTGGGACGCCTTGATCACCCGAGGCCCGCTAACGTCACGCGCAGTATACGCCCGGGATTGCTGAAATTCGATTGGGACCCTGGGAAGGCGGAGTCGGAACCTCGCCAAGCATGGCGTTCGCTTCGAAGAGGCGGCGACGGTCTTCGGCGACTCCCTCTCGCTCGACATTGACGACCCAGACCATTCCAAAGACGAGCATCGCTTCCTCATTACCGGCCGGTCGATGTCAGGTCAGCTGCTGACGATAAGTTACACAGAACGCGAGAACAATATAGACGCGATGAACATACGCATCATCTCGGCCCGGCGGCCCGAGCCGCGTGAACGCCGAAAGTATGCCGAGGACCAGGAGAGTTTCTGCATCCGCTCCTAGATCAAGGCGTATCGTTCTTCGTTTGTAACCATTCGTTGAGCGCCTTGGCCGTCGAAATCGCTCGCAGGACTGCGCCAAAAGACCTCGCCGTAACGCGGGACCAGGTGGTCGCGATCCATGATGAATTAGCCGAGCATTTTCTACCAGGGGCCATGCTGGTGCCGGCTGGTGTCGCCGCAGTCAACGCGGTCCAAGAAGCTCGCTTTACGTTCCTACCTTGATGAAAATCCTGGCCGACGCATTGGCTATCGTCGGCACGACAGCAGACACCGCGCGGAAGTCATAACAACGTCAGGCGTAGATCGGCGAGCAGTGAGACGAGGTGGGCGTTGAAGCGGCCGGCGAGTGCGCCGTCGATGACGCGATGGTCGTACGAGAGGGAAAGCGGCAGCATCAACCGCGGGACGAAGCCGCTGCCGTCCCACATCGGCCGCAACGCCGCTCGGCTGACACCGAGAATCGCGACTTCGGGTGCATTGATAATCGGCGTGAACGACGTTCCGCCGATGCCGCCGAGGCTCGAAATCGTGAACGTCGCACCGCTCATGTCGCCCGCGGACAATTTGCCGTCGCGCGCCTTGGCCGCGAGCGCCGCCGTCTCGCTTGCGATCGCAAGGATGCCCTTCGCGTCGGCATCTTTGAGCACGGGGACGACCAGACCGGCAGGCGTGTCGGCCGCGAAGCCGATGTTGTAGTACTTCTTGAGAATCAAGGTGTCGCCGTCGAGCGAGGCATTGACGTCGGGATAGGTTTGCAGCGCGCCGACGACGGTTTTGATGACGAATGCCAGCATCGTGGTCTTGACGTTGCGCTCCGCGTTGATGCGTTTACGGAACGCCTCGAGGTCGGTCACGTCGGCTTCGTCGTTGTTGGTGACGTGCGGGATGCCGAGCCAATTTCGGTGCAGAGCCGGCCCGGAGAGTTTGCGAATTCGCGAGAGCGGGACCGATTCAATCGGACCGAACTTCGCGAAGTCGACTTTCGGCAACGGCGGTACGTCGAAAACGGCGCCGTTGCCGCGCGCACTCGGCGGCGCGGACAGCGCGGATTTTACGTAACTTTGGACGTCGTCGCGCGTAATGCGCGCGTGCGGACCTGTGCCGCGCACGCTTTCCAATGCGACGCCGAGTTCGCGCGCGAAGCGGCGAATCGATGGGCTCGCATGCACGACGCCATTTTCCGACGCCGGCGGTTCGCTTACGGAGTCCGGGGCCCGATCCGGTTGCGGCGGCGGCGCTTGGGGATGCGCTCCATAGGACGCAGGCTCCGCCGCAGCCACGCGATCCGCGGCTGCGGCCGGCCCGGACGGCACGCTGGACGATGCTGCCGGCGCACTTTCTGCCTGCGGGGCAACCGGCGCGGCTGATGGTTTCACCGTGCCATTCGGCGTTTGAGTATTGGGCTCGTTCGTCGCATCGGCGGCATCGAGCGTCAGCAGCATGCTGCCTTCGCTGACCTTGTCACCCACCTTCACGGCGATGTTCTTCACGGTGCCCGCTTGCGACGACGGCACCTCCATCGTCGCCTTGTCCGACTCGAGGGTGACCAGCGGGTCTTCAACGGCCACGGCATCGCCCGGTGCAACGAGCACGTCGACGATCGGCACGTCGGCGAAATCGCCGATGTTAGGAACGCGAACGTCGATCTGCACGGGCTACACCGTCACCGGATTGGGCTTTTCGGGATCGATGCCGAAGGCATCGCGCGCCTGAGCGACCGTCTCGCGCGCAATCGCTCCCTCGGCCGCCAGCGCTCCCAGCGCCGCCAGCGCCACCCAGCGCCGATCAACTTCAAAGAACGCGCGCAACTTGCGGCGGTAGTCGCTCCGCCCGTAACCGTCGGTGCCGAGCGCGTGGAAGCGCCTGGGCACGAAGGGCCGGATGCCGTCGGCGTAGCTCTTGATGTAGTCGCTCGCTGCGACGACGGGGCCCGGTCGCGCCGCGAGCTGCTCGGTAACGTACGGGATGCGCGGCTGTTCCTCGGCGTGCAAAAGATTCCAACGTTCGGCGTCGAGACCATTGCGCCGCAACTCGTTGAAGCTGGTGGCACTCCACACGTCCGCTGCGACACCGTAGTCATCCCGCAGGATGTCGGCCGCGGCGATTACCTCGCGCAGGATGGCACCGGAGCCGAGCAACTGGACACGCGGCGCTTCCTTCTTCCCTTCGCCCCAGCCGTCGCCCAAAAGGTACATCCCCTTAACGATCGCGTCCTCCACGCCGGCCGGCATGGCCGGATGCGCGTAGTTCTCGTTGAGCACGGTGATGTAGTAGTACACGTCCTGTTGCTCGCCGATCATGCGCCGTAAACCATCGCGCACGATCACGGCGAGTTCGTAGGCGAACGTCGGATCGTATGAGACGCAGTTCGGGATGAAAGCCGCAAACGGTTGACTGTGCCCGTCCTCATGCTGCAGACCCTCGCCGTTGAGTGTCGTGCGACCGGACGTTCCGCCGATCAAGAAGCCGCGACTGCGCATGTCGCCGGCCGCCCAAGCGAGATCGCCGATGCGCTGAAAGCCGAACATCGAATAGAAGATGAACAGCGGAATCATCGGCTCATCGCTCGTCGAGTAACTCGTGGCCGCGGCGATCCACGAGCACATCGCGCCCGCTTCGCTGATCCCCTCTTGCAGAATTTGTCCCGCGACGTCTTCGCGGTAATACATGAGCTGCGCGGCATCTTGCGGCTTATACAGCTGGCCGAGCGGCGAATAGATGCCCAGTTGACGGAACATGCCTTCCATCCCGAAGGTGCGCGATTCATCGGCGACGATCGGAACGACCCGCTTGCCGAGCGTCTTGTCCTTCACGAGCGCCGAGAGCAGCCGCGTGAACACCATCGTCGTCGACAGTTCGCGTTCGCCCGAAGCCTGCAACTGGGCGGCGAACAGCGACAGTTCGGGAACGGCGAACGTCTTGGACGATGTGCGACGACGCTGCGGCACGTGTCCGAGCGCGCCTGTCCGCTCGCGCAGGTACTCCGCTTCCGGGCTATCATCGGGCGGCCGATAGAATGGTACCTTGGCGAGATCGGCGTCGGAGATTGGAATTGCGAAGCGGTCGCGGAACTGACGCATCGCGCGCAGATCGAGGTGCTTCTGCTGATGCGCGACGTTTTGCGCTTCGCCGGAACTCCCCATGCCGTAGCCTTTGATCGTTTTCGCAAGCACGACGGTCGGCTCGCCGGTGTGCTTCGTCGCTGCTGCGTAGGCTGCATAGACCTTGCGCGCATCGTGACCGCCGCGCTTGAGGTCCCAGATCTGTTCGTCCGTCCAGTCTGCGACCATAGCGGCCGTTTCGGGATACCGCCCGAAGAAGTGCTCGCGAACGTACGCGCCGTCGTTCGCTTTGAACGTCTGATACTCGCCGTCGACGCATTCGGTCATCGCTTGAATCAAACGGCCGCTATGATCGCGCGCGAGCAGCTCGTCCCAGCCTCGTCCCCAAATGAGTTTGATCACGTTCCAGCCGTTGCCGCGGAATTGCCGCTCGAGCTCTTGGATGATCTTGCCGTTACCGCGCACGGGGCCGTCGAGCCGTTGTAAGTTGCAGTTCACGACGAAGATCAGATTGTCGAGTCGCTCGCGCGAGGCAACCGAAATTGCGCCGAGTGACTCGGGCTCGTCGACCTCTCCGTCGCCGAGGAAGCACCACACGTTGCGGCCTTCGGTATCGGCGATGCCGCGATTGTGCAAATACTTTAGGAATCGCGCCTGATAGATGGCCTGAATCGGCCCAAGCCCCATCGAGACCGTCGCGAATTGCCAAAAGTCCGGCATCAGCCACGAGTGTGGATACGACGAAAGTCCGTGCCCATTGACCTCCTGGCGGAAGTTGGCGAGTTGCTCTTCGCTGATGCGGCCTTCGAGATACGCACGTGCATAAACACCCGGCGCCGAATGACCTTGAAAGAAGACCAAATCGCCGCCGAACCCCTCCGACGGCGCGCGGAAAAAGTGATTGAAGCCGACGTCGTACAACGTGGCCGACGACGCAAAGCTCGCCACGTGGCCGCCGAGTTCGGAACTGGTTTCATTGGCTCGCACCACCATGGCCATCGCATTCCAGCGCAGGAAGTGGCGAATGCGCGTTTCGAGTTCTTCGTTGCCCGGCATGCGCGGCTGCAGCGACGGCGCGATCGTGTTGACGTACGGCGTTTGAACGCCAAGTTCGACTTGAGCGCCGCCGGTTTGCGCGCGTTCGACGATGCGTTCGAGCAGTTCGGTCGCACGCGCCGGTCCCTCGTGAGCGAGGACGCCGTCGATCGCGTCGAGCCATTCCTGGGTTTCCTGGGGGTCGGCCTCGGGCGAAGGCGCCACGCCGTTGACCGCGACTGGGGTTGAAAGCATGCTGCAGACTTAGTTCGCTCACGCGCCGTTCCCCGCGGGCGGGTGAGTTGGGGCGGCGGGTTCCTCCCTGCCTTGACGAATGGACGGCGGTGCCGCAGGCTCGTAATCGCCGGCTCTATTACGTCACGCTCACGGTCGACTCGCTCGCGTTTCAGGTGCAGAGCGTCGCGATCGCGTGGCACGTCTTCACCTTGCGACACCGGCCGTTCGATCTCGGCCTCGTGGGCCTGGCGCTCTTTCTTCCGGTGTTGATCTTTGCGCTACCCGCGGGGATATTCACCGACCGTTACGATCGCCGCGCGGTCGCCGCGGGCGCGATCATGATCGAGGCGATCGCCATCGGCGCCTTCGTGTTCGCAGTCGTCGCCGGAGTGCGGTCGCTCGGCGTCTACTTGGCAATCCTGGTCGTCATCGGAACCATGCGCGCGTTCAGCACGCCCGCAGCCCGGACGCTGCTGGTGAGCATCGTTGCACCCGAGGACTATCTGCCCGCGCAAGCATTGGCATCGTCAATCCGGCAGCTGACCGTCATCGGCGGTCCGGCGCTGGGAGGGGTGCTGGTCGCACTGTCCACGCCGTTCGCGCTGGCGGCGGCAGCCGCCGCCATGTTTCTCGCTGCGATGCTCATTCCGGCGCTGCGCATCATACGTCCGGCGGATACCGCACCACCCCGGTTGCGCGAGGCGTTCGAAGGAATTCGCTTCATCTGGTCACGCCCAGTCGTCGCAGGCGCAATTTCGCTCGACCTGTTCGCCGTGCTCTTCGGCGGAGCGACCGCGCTGTTACCGGCGTTTGCCGACGGCATTTTTCACGCCGGTCCGACGGGACTCGGCGCCTTGCGCAGCGCCCCGGCCGTCGGTGCGGCGCTGGTGGCCGCCGTGCTCGCGCGCCGGCCGCTGCGCCGCCGTGTCGGCCCGACGTTGCTCGCCGCCGTTTGTGGTTTCGGCCTCGCGACGATCGCCTTCGGCCTGTCGAAAAACTTCGTACTGACGCTCATCCTGTTGGCCGTCGTCGGCGGAACCGACATGGTCAGCGTCGTGATCCGCAATGGCTTGGTGCAGCTCGGTACGCCCGACGCGATGCGCGGCCGCGTCAACGCCGTCGAAAACGTCTTCATCGGCGCATCGAACGAACTGGGCGAATTCGAATCCGGCACCCTCGCCAACTTCATCGGCGTCGTTCCCGCCGTCGTCGCCGGCGGCGTCGGAACGCTGGTCGTCATCGCGCTGTGGGGTGTGCTTTTTCCGGCGCTGCGTCGCGCGGATCGGTTCTTGTGAGATGCGTCACCGGATGACCCGATCCACGGCGCGACCGACGTTACAGTCCCGCCTTCCAGCCAGGGGACCGTTTTTCCAGGAAGGCGCGCAGACCGTCCTGGCCTTCCGGGCTCGTGCGTTGCTCCGCGATGGCGGTTGCCGTCAGGTCGAGCGTGGCGTCGTACGTGCGTTCCCGCACCGTCGCGAACAACGCCTTCGTGCGCGCGACGGCGCTCGGACTCGCGCTCGCTATCTCGCTCGTGATGCGCGCGACCGCCGTGTCGAGCGCCGCCGCCGGGACCAGTTCGTGTACGAGACCAATTGCGAGCGCACGTTTTGCATCGAAGCGTTCGCCCGTCAGCGCCAGCGCGCGCGCATGCGAGTGGCCGATCTTGGCCAGCACGAAAGGCGAGATCACCGCCGGCAAGATGCCGAGTTTGGTTTCCGTGAAGCCGAACAACGCATCGTCGGCGGCCACGACGACGTCGCACACGGCCGTCAGCCCCGCCCCACCGCCCAAGGCGGCGCCCTGCACGCGTCCGACGACCGGTTTGGGCGTGCGGTCGATCATGCGAAACATGCGCGACATCGCCGCGGCATCGGCAACGTTTGCCTCGTAGGTAAGCCCGAGCGACGCGCGCATCCAGTTGATGTCGGCTCCACCGCAGAACGTTTTTCCGGCGCCGGCGAGCACGATCGCACGCACGTGCCCGTCAGCGCCGAGCGTTTCGAACGCCGCGTGGAGTTGTGCGATGAGCTCGGCATTGAAGGCGTTACGAACGTCAGGCCGTGACAGCGTGACGCGTGCGACACCGGCGTCAACAGCGATTTCAAGCATCCAGCGACGTTCCCGTACGACAGGCCGCATGCCCTTGCGTGACCACTGACGAACGCAGCCTCCGCGTGAAGAGTGCTTCTTCGCTGCCATGGCTCATCGGAGCGCTCGCGCTCCCGATGTGCCTTCTGCTCGGCACGCTACAGCAGGACGTACAGTTCTGGGATATCGGCGAGCTGCAGACCGTCCCGTACATCTTCGGGATCGCGCATCCGACCGGTTTTCCGGCCTTCGTGATGTGCGGGTGGTTGGTAGCCCATGCGGTTTCCTTCGGAACCGTTGCAGAGCGAATTTCGGCGGCCGCGGCACTGGCGACCATCGCAGCCGCTGCGGCGGCGTACCGGATTGTGTGGATGCTGACAGAGTGGGCGCCTGCCGCGTTCGCGGCGCCGTTGTTTTTCGTATCTTCGAGCATCGTCTGGTCGCGTGGCACGCGCGCCGACGTCCATCCGGTCGCACTTGCATTTGCCTCGTGGGCGTTCGCCTCCGTGCTTACGTACCGATCATCACGTCGTCCGCGCGATCTCGCACTCGCAGGCCTGTATGTTGGTCTGGGCCTCGCCACGCACCCCGTGGTCGTGTGGACGCTGCCCGCGCTTCTGATACTGCTTATCGGCAATGGCGCCGTGCCGTGGCGGGTCGCCGGCATCACCGTGATTGCCGTGATAGCGGGACTTCTTCCGTACGGTTATCTGCCGCTGCGAAGCGCGCAAGTTACGGCCTTGCACTTGGACCCGACGTTGCGGCTGGGGTTTGGACCCGGCATGCCCTTTTGGGACTACGCCCACACGGCCAATCTGCAGAACTTTTGGTGGCTCGTGAGCGGCGCACAATTTCACCGCAATGCCGGCTTCGCGGCGTACGTCAGCTTCGCTCGCTACCCGGCTTTTGCGCGGACGTTCTTCGCTGTGGTACATCGTAATTTCGGATGGCCCATCATGCTGCTCGGCGTTCTCGGGACGGCGGCGAGGGTTCGCCGCTCCCCGGTCGTGAGCGCCGCGCTCGTCGCTTTCGCGGCCGTCGGCATTCCATTTGCGCTCGGCTACGCCGAAGAAGCGGACAAAGAGCGCTATCTCCTGCCGGCACTGTGGGTGATCTCAATCTTCGCCGCGCTCGGGCTCGGAATGCTGCCCGACCTCATGCGCGCTCCGCGCACCTCGTTGCGCGCCGCCGCCGTCGCCGCAGCAAGCATCGCACTCGCCGGAATCACGACCTACGCTCACCGCAGCATCATCGTGCAGAATCGCGACGCGGTGGCGCGGCACTACGTCGACGCGCTGCGAACGCTCACGCCCAACGGAACGATCATCGTCACGGCGTGGACGTACGCGACGCCCGTGGCCTACGCCACCTTCGTCGACCGAACCCTCGGAAACCGCATCGTCGTCACCGCGGAACCGGCAACCGTCGCCGACCGAATTATCCATTGGAGCGCGGCTGCGTGCGTCGTCGTCGTTACCGATGATTCGTCGCTTCGGATGCCGCCGGGACTTGTGCTCCGTTCGCTGCAAAGCCGAGTTCCGCGAATAAGCTCCGTTCGAGCCGCGGGCGTCCGCGATC
>JAABUQ010004293.1_pt1 | contig 24521 bp, 21 predicted proteins | sample 5560001 | NCBI WGS metagenome assembly JAABUQ01 (sample SAMN10711888, study PRJNA513371) | rock metagenome | isolation source: Antarctica rocks | place: Antarctica: Victoria Land, Finger Mt nord | collected 2015-12-18
CTCAACCGTCACTTCGGGGTGAGCCAGCAGGTTGAGATACCACTCTGGATGTTTCGGATGGCCTCCTTTGGACGCTACTGCAAGTATGCGATCACCGTCAGCAACAAGCATCAAGGGAGCTATGCGAGGTTGACCAGTTTTGGCTCCTGTGGTTGTCAGCAGGATTAACGGGGCCCAACCTTTCACCTGGCCTCCATGTGCACGAAATTCCTCGATAACCGCTTTATTTCGTTCATCCCATGTATTCATCAATCAAATCTCCTCTTTAGTGTATTGAAAACCGAGAAAAAATGTAAGCAGACCCACAAGTATCTCTTTACTAGAAGAACATCCTTGCTCGGGGCAACTATTCCAATTGTTTTGCGTGTAGCATATCTGTGTTTGCTACTTAACGTGAGTTCTGTTTAAGCCAAGCCGATGAAGCGGCGAGGAGAGCATGTTCATCGAGATGCAAGCCTGGCTTTTTATCCTGATGACTGTAAGCGATAAGCCCTGCAATCAAATGGACGACAAAATTCGTAGGACTGCGATGGCGAGAATGCTCGATCTGAGAGATGTTTTTGAGTTGGTCAATGATGGACTCAATCAGAGCTCGTTTGCGCGAGCCTCAGTTTGTCCGAAAGGTGCATAAGATGATTCTTCATGTTTTTGCGCATCCTGGTGATGAGCTGGAGCCCTTGTTCAAAGAGCAGGTGCGTCAGGGGAGCAGAGATGTAGCCACGATCCCCAAACAGCTTGCCCCGCAGCCCTTTGACCATGCGCGGCACAGGAGCGCGATCATCGACATTGCCTGGAGTCAGACAACACGCCAGTAGTTCGCCTCGATCATTGACGGCCAAGTGGAGCTTAAACCCAAAGAACCAGCCCATGCTCGTCTTCCCACGTTTGGCATCGGTTGCAAAGACGTGATGCTGGCTGATCCGTTTGGGATCACAGACCTGCAAAGATGTCGAGTCAATGAAGCTGATCCCTGTGCAGTCTCCATAGCGACTCTGCAAATAGGCGAGCAAGGGAACCAGCATCAATGGAAGCAGGGCAATAAAGCGCTGATAACTGACCAGATGAGGAAATTCGCTGCTCAAATGAACCTGGACATGTTCAGTGTAATAGGCTTTAAAGGTGCGATAGTGTGATTGATGAAAATGGATCAGAATCGTCATCACCTCGCTTGCACAGAGTTGGCCTGCACGCTCTCGTTGCTGGCCTGCGGCCAGTTAGCTTGCTTTCCACTGCGCAGCAAAGCTGAGCATAAAATCATCGAGCCTCACAAAACAATTCGAGTACACTCATAACCAGATCCCTCCGATGATAGATAGAAGCACTTGATTGGACTTCTATTCTAGCTCATCGGAGCGCGGTCTGCTTATCCACAACTCACGTTATGTAAGATAGTTTCTCCGATATTCACTCAGCTATCCTAATCGACGGATTATCCTGACCTTGACGAGTAGCGATATCGAAGTCTGGCGTAGCGAACATCAAGCTCTTGTCCGTGAACGACGCAAAGCTGCTGCTCAGGTTGTGGCAGCTACTAGAAAAGTGAAGCGACAGGAAGAGTTAGAGTTGTGGACTGAGACAATAAAGTCGCATACTCGCAGAATAAAGCTGTGGACCAGAGTTAACGTATTCGTCCCTCAAACAACATGCTATTTGAGGGACGAAAATGCTAATGAAGGCGTTACAATAAAAGGAGAATCAAGCTATGCCGCTGACTACTGGAGGATAGTATACTATACCCAACGCCGCCGCCCCCAGATCAGCACGTGTAACTGTGGCAAGACACGCACGTAATAGTTATCCCAGAAAGAATCACGTACCTGCTCAGTAAGATACTCAAGTGCCGCAGGATAATCCACTGTCGCCATATCACCTTCTGGCTGTAGCAGGACAGGAAGGTGGTGTTCCGCGAAGCTAGGAAAGCGCGACAACAGCGCACGTAGATGCTGTACATCGGCATCGTCACGGACAACAAACTTCCACTGTTGCTGCTCAGGTCGTAGTTCTTTGAGAAAACGCTGCATGATTGGATAGCTCAGGTAATTCTCACCGGCACTAGAAAGTTTGGGTGAAAGGCTCCACAGGTCGATGAGCGGAACCGCTGTTGCGGGAAAAATGGTTGCATTTGTCTCAACGGTAAGATGATGTCCCTGGTCTTTGAGTAACTGCGCAAGCTGAGCAAGCTCTTTTTGCAGCGTTGGCTCACCACCTGTCAGTACGACATGTCGGGCACCGAGTGCGTGAACGCGTTCCGCCACCTCCTGTGCTGAAATGGACTCCCATGTTCCACCTTCGCGGACGCTCCACGAATACTTTGTATCACACCACGAACAGCGCAAGTTGCAAGCGAAGAAGCGTACAAAGGTGGTCGGTACTCCCATGAGCAGACCTTCCCCTTGAACCGAACGATAAATCTCCATGACGTTCATCTACATGCGCTCCGCTTCCGTGATTTCCACACAATTGCTCTCTGTCTCCCAGAGCCGAATGCGATAGAGTAACGCCTCATCCAGACCGGCGGCAACAAGCCTATCCCATATCCAATGAGCGAGGTTCTCCGCCGTTGTATACAATCCTGTTGCAACATTGAGGTCTTGATGATCGAGACCTTCGATAACTGAAGAGCGCACAATCTGTGAAAGGTCTCCGAAGTCCATGACCATGCCATGGTCAGACTGCCCTGGCACGTCTTTGATTGGTCCACGCAGGGCAACTTCAAGCAGGTACGAGTGACCATGCACATTCGCACATTTCCCTCGGTGTTCTGGCAAATGATGTGCAGCCTCGAAACGAAATGTTTTTGTAATGATTCCATATCTCACTGGAACACGTCCTCTAAAGAAGTAGTACTCGGGTTGATATCTAAGTCAAACCCGTATTCGGGGTCTTCATATCGTGTTGGATCTGCAACCATTGCGTCACGAAAGGCATGCTTTCTCTCCACACATGTCCCACAGGTTCCGCAATGCATTTCGCCTCCTCTATAGCAACTCCACGTGTCGCTATACGGAACTCCTAAAGAGGTGCCCAACTTCACAATCTGATGTTTTTCGAGATGTACGAAGGGTGCCTCCAGCTTCAGGTTTGGCTCACCAAAACCTTCAACGGCAAGTCGTTGCATGGCATCGAACGCTGTAATAAAGTTGGGTCGGCAATCAGGATAAATGAAGTGATCGCCAGCATGAACACCTACCGCCACCACCTCGGCATGTTCTGCCACTGCTACTGCATAGGCCACCGAGAGCATCATGGCATTGCGGTTCGGTACTACCGTGAGCGCCATACTCGGAGCCGCATAATGACCATCGGGCACAGGAACAGCATCTGTAAGGGCTGAGCCTTTGAGAAAGCGAGTGATGCTCGTCAGGTCTATGACATCGAACATGGCACCGAGTCGTTGCGCACAACGCTCCGCAAAAACAAGCTCTTTCTTATGACGCTGCCCGTAGTCAAAAGATAATAGGTGTAGTTCGTGGCCTTCGGCCTGTAATAGATAGGCAAGAGTAACACTATCTAATCCTCCACTCACGACAGCAATTGCTTTAGGCGTAGCCATAGTTCTTCCTCCTGATATATGTGCCTATATACTAGCTACATAGCGTTTGTACTCTGGACGAGGTCCTTGATATTCGGGTGCGGCATGCTCGGCAAAGATGATGGTTTTGATATTACCACGTACCGTGAAATCGGCAACGACGCGCATCCAACGTGGGGAAAGCAATGTAAGCAAATCGTCGAGTATAGTATTGGTTGCCATCTCATGGCTCATCTGTCGATTACGGTAGCTATTGATGTAGAGCTTTAGACTTTTCAGCTCTACGACCTGCTCAGCAGGGACGTAGTCAATGGTGATGGTCGCAAAATCAGGAAAACCCGACCTGGGACAGAGACACGTAAATTCAGGAATCTCCAGGTGCACGACGTAATCCCTTTTGGGGCGAGCATTCGGCCATATTTCTAGTTGGTTCGCCTCTATCTCCTCTATACCATATCTACCAGGTACACGGTTCTCTATATTCGTCATATGTGGTCTCCAAACTAATGTTATGTATCTTGCTTTCAGAAAATTATTGCTTTGTGGTTCTTGATGTGGAACAATCCAGCTCATTCGTCTATCATCGAGATAACGAGAGGTATCACGAGCAGAAGGACAATATATTCTATCATGGTATCACAATGAAAGCGATATGGACAAAGCCAGTGGACAACTTCAGTTAATTCGTACTTTCAGATTTTTCCAAATTCAAGTGGAATTGTTTACTCCCTCTGATATGCTCCTTGACACTTAAGCCGTTGCGATCTGCGTCATCTGTTCTGCCAGGCGCAACAAGGCTTCACGCAATTCTGACGGATGATGAACGATAAATGGCAGGTTGAGTGCCATTAGATAGCCTATTTCTGAACTCTTTTTAGAACAGTGTATTCAGCAAATTGCGCGAGGTGAGAATGTGTTCGTACATGGCATTCCGTGTCAAATTGGCATTCCGTTGCTCTAAAGCAGTCAGGAGCGGCCAGTGCGAGACCATTGTTTTAGGTAGTGCCTGATGAGTCGAAAAATAATAACGCCAGAAGCGCAGATTATGCAGTAAGATACGCTCTGTTGCATCCCGTAGGAATGCATTATGCACGATTGAGCTTAGAAAGCGATGGATGCGTTGATCGTCTTCTAAAAAGCGCAACACATCAAATTCATTGCGTGCGTCCTCTGCTGACGCGACCATCTGACGCAGTTCAGCAATGTCAGCATCGGTTGCATGCTGAACGGCGAAATAAGCATTACCACACTCAAGAATCTCGCGTGCCTCGAATATCTCTCGAACGAGTTCAAGCCCGATGGGAGCAATCATCAGTCCTCGACGAGGCATGACGGTTACCAGGCGATCAATGACCAGGCGAGCTACCGCCTCGTGTACGGGAGTTCGTCCTAACCCAACTTCTGTAGCCAGCGTGGGTTCGTCTATCATCATACCCGGCTGGAACTGTAGTTCAATAATCTTAGTGCGTAGCCGCTCGTAAGCAACATCGCTGTCTCGTACTACTTTCATGTAATTTTACCGCTGCAATGCGGATTTATACTCATCCGAGAGGAGTTTCCTTTCCCCCTTATGAAACATTGCTGAAATAATTGCATGAAATGCCACCATCAAGAACAATGGCTTGCCCTGTGAGCCAGGATGCGGCATTTGATGCAAGAAAAAGTGCAAGTGTCTCAAGTGTCTATGGAGCACCTAGAACTTATAGAAGTGGTTGCGAATTTCAAAGTCAACGTTCTGCTTTGCAAACGCCTGCTCTTCTGAGCGACGAATTGCCAGGTATGATCGACTCATTAAGTCTCCCATTGCACCTGCAAGGAGTGTATCCTGTGCCAGATTATCCAGTGCTTCATGCATAGATGTGGGAAGCCGACGAATATGATTCTCAGCACGTTCGGCATCACTTAAAGTCGCTGGATCGTGTTCACAAGGTTGTCCTGGCTGAAGTCGCCGCTTGATGCCGTCAAGCCCGGCCGCAATCAAGCCCCCCAAGGCAATGTAGGGGTTGGCACTGCTATCTACCGACTTGAGTTCGACATTATAGGTCTGTTCTTCTCTTCCCCAGAAAGGCGAGGCGACGCGCACCGCTGCCTCCCTATTATCGAAGCCCCAGGCGGTATAGGCAGCACTCCATGTCTTGGGTTGCAGACGGCGGTATGAGTTGTAACTTGGACACGTCAGGGCGATGAGTGCGGGAAGGTGATCGAGTATGCCAGCAATGAACTGACGACCCATCTCACTGAGTCCACGTGGATCGTGTGTGTCATAGAGCAAATTACGTTGACTCTCCGTATCCCAGAGACTGAAGTGTACATGGCAGCCGCTCCCAATGTCTTCAGGGAAAGGTTTGGGGGCAAAGCTGGCAAGTAGATTATGGCGTAATGCCACACCTCGCACAGTATCACGCAGCTTGATCTGATTGTCCGCGGCACGCAGGGCAGGGGCATGGTGAATAGATATCTCCTGCTGTCCCGGACCATATTCGTTGATTGCCTGTTCAACGACGATATCCTGCTCAATAAGAGCCTTTACGATATCATGCATGACCTGCGCGGAAAGGTCCAGTCCAATTGAACTATAGACAGGGGCGTGGTCAAAAGGAATGTAGGTGTCATTCTCTTCACGTGCCAGGTAAAACTCATTCTCAAAGGTAGCCTCTACCTTTATACCCTTGCTTTCAGCCTTGGCAGTCATAGCCTTCAAAAATGAGCGTGGGCAAGCTCCCCAACTTAGATGATTATGATCGAGCTGGTCACAGATAACACTGGCATGCCCAGGCGTCCAGGGTAAAATACTAAAGGTATCAGGGGAGGGTACCAGGCGTACCTCGCCAACTGGTTCCATACCCTCAATTTCGATGAGTTCCTCTAAAAGATTGATCGCCATCTGAGCACGCGTGAGTCCAAGCCCTTCACGCAGCTTATTCGCTAGGTGTGAGACGTGGAGCGCCTTGGCACGGGTTACCCCACTATAATCGCAATAGATAAAACGAACGAGTTGGACGTTAGCCAGCTTCGCCCGGTTGATCAACGCAGCAGTATCCATCTTTTCTCCTCATTATGCTAGAGCATAACATCTCCACCATTTGGACCGAGAGTTTGCCCCACATAATACGTAGCATCCTCTGAAGCCAGGAAGACCGCTGTTGGCACGACCTCACGCACTTCTCCAAAGCGTCCAATCGGCAGTTCGGCCAACTTCGCAGCTTTCCATTCCTCGGTCTCAGACGCAAGCAAGTCTGTAAGAATTGGGCCAGGGGCAATAGCATTGACAAGAATATTTCTCGTCGCGACCTCACGCGCTAAGGCTTTGGTAAAAGCTATCACGCCTCCTTTGCTTGCGCTATAGTGTGCTACTTCCGTACCTCCAATATAGCCAAGTTGTGAGGCGATATTGATGATACGTCCCCAGCCCTGATTGAGCATAGAGGGCAAGACGAAGCGGGTACATAGAAAAGTGCCGCGCAGGTTTACGCCAAGCACACGATCCCAATCTTCCACGGAAAGCTTCTCGACTAACGCCTGCGTGAAGATACCCGCATTATTGACTAAAATATCAATGTGTCCGAAGGTGCTCTGGACAGTCTCCACCATTGTTCGCACTTGTTGCTCATCGGCAACGTCTGTGCGCACGTAAAGTGCTTTGCGACCGCTCTGGCGAATAGTTTCTAACACTGGAGCCGCCTGATCGTCAGGGGCGATATCGACAACTGTTACATCCGCACCTTCGTGTGCGAATGCTTCTGCAATACCTCTACCAATGCCATGTGCCGCTCCAGTGACAATCGCTGTCCGGCCTGTAAGTTTACCCATAAAGGCTCCTCCATCTATATCATCTAAGGCAATAACATTACTTCGATGTGGCTACCAGGCTTTGCTGCCAGGTAGCCAGGATATCTGGAGATGAAACAACATCGAAGCGGTGGCGCATCAGGAAGAGCGAGGCCTCATGTTGTTGCGGATCATCGCTCGCGACGCAATCCTGAGGCAATATGACATAGTAGTCATTGAAGAGTGCGTCACGAGCAGTAGATTCAACACAACCCTCGGTTGTGCAGCCTGTAATTATCACCGACTGTATGTTATTGCTGCGTAACAGCATATCCAGGTTGGTACCCCAGAATCCGCTTGAGCGGTATTTGCGCACGATAAGATCGCCTGATTGCGGCTTCAGATCGTCGATGATCTCCTGACCTTGTGTCCCTTCAACCGTATAACAAAGTGGTTCCGTTACATAGTGAGACGCCAGGTGTAAACGCATGTTGAAGCGTATCTGCGCGGGTGATTCACTGATGCGGCCTGGCAAGACCGTCATCTGGATGTACAGAATCGGAACCTTGTGCTCGCGCGCTCCGGCTATCAGCCGTGCCAGGCGTGGAATCATCTCTGGGTACATCGAGAGGTTTATACCCAGTTGATCAAAGGCCCATGTCGGTTTGCAGAAATCATTCTGCATATCTACAACGACCAACGCAGTATGTTGAGGATCAACTAACTCTGCGAGCGTGGTGTATACCTGCTTATTCTCAACTATGATCATATTTTTTCTTCGCCATTGACTGTTACACTACCTAGTAGTCTGTTACGGTTCACACGAATGGTGGTGGGGACCACGTTTACGGCGTCCGAGGCGCGATGTATCGCCTGTAATGCTCAGACTATCTACTTCCAGCATCTTGTGCGATACATCGCGCCTGGACGCGATAAATCTGGTCCCTACGAAGTTGGGCACATGAAATTAGTCTGCGCTAGCACCCGGAGCACTTTCACCCACATCGTCCAGCATCAGGCGATCCTCGGAAAGGTTCTCTTCAGCTAAAAATGAGCCAAGCGCCGTAAGTTTTTGAGGCGACGTGGCACGGAAGTAGAAGAAAACTATGATGCCCAATACCAACCATAGAAGCACAATGTATGGAACTAGATTGTAGGGATACGATTGATTAGGTTGAGCGACCGACCAGAGCGGATATGCCAGTGCAAGCACTCCCAATATAGGGATAACGATGTGCAGGAACCAGTTCCTCCGAGGTGACTTGAAGAAGTAACGGACCAGAGCGATGTTACTGAGCATATACACAATCACAATGGCAACAGTGCCAATAGCACCTGTGAAGCCGTATGTACCCGTGGCACCAGGGCCTAACCAGATAGCTACCGGGATGCCAACCACAAGCGTAAAAACTGTCTGTGCAATAATTGCTGTATAGGGGGAAAACCAACGCGGATGCACCTTTCCCAATACTGAAGGGAGGATATGATCGCGTCCCATTGAGAAAATGATGCGCGTCGTTGTATTGTGGATAGCCATCAGGCAGGAGAAGATACCAATAACTGCACAGATGTCAACAAGCTGCACAATCCAAGGAGCATCCTTCTGAGCGAGCGTGACAAATGGGTTGGCATCGTTGAGGAACGCCTTCAAATTTGCCGGATTATTCAGCCCATAGCCAGCGGTGAGGGCGTACATCACAAAGACGTAGAATACGCCAACAAAGATCAATGCACCACCAACTGCCAAAGGAACATTGCGTCGTGGATTGCGTGTTTCCTCCCCCAGTGTGGCCGCCGCGTCAAAGCCAACGAAGGAAAGAATACCAAAAACGACTCCCAGGCCAACGCCAGAAAAGCCAGTAGGAGATGCTGAAGGAGTGAAAACTGTTGGTGTGTTACCACTACCACCTACTGCAATGGCAATAATCGCAAGCAATAAGAAAACCGCCACTTCGACGACAAGTAGTACCAGATCGATCTGTACCGATGCTTTGATACTACGAATGGAAAGCCCAACGACGATAGCCATACCAATTAAACTAAAAATCCACCAGGGTACTTCAGTATGAAAGCTTGACAGGACATAGTCGTGTGCAAAAGCACCAAGCGCAGTGAACAGGCCAGGAGCCAGGATAGCATAGCCTATCCAGAAGAGCCATCCAGTGAAAAAACCGGCGGTTTTCCCAAGTCCCTGAGAATTGTAGGTATAGAATGAGCCCGAGGAGGGAAGTTCCCTTGCGAATTGGACAACGGTATTGCCGACAAGCAAACAAGCAATAAATGCCAGCAAGAAAGAGAGTGGAAGGGCTGCTCCTGCTGAAGGACCAGCTGCTGGCGCGTTGAGTACTACGGCAATTACAGGCGCCATCGCGGCGGCCGCAAGTGCAATACCATTGGGAACTGTGAGGACATTGCGTTCAAGACGATGAACTTCGTTGGGCTGAGTGGTTGAAGAAGATGTAGCGGGTGGGTTTCTCATTGGTGCAACCTCCTATGAAAAAGGAATCGTTAGGCCAAGAAAAATAAAAATACGTAGCTATGAAGACAATGATATATCAGATATGTTTGTGATGTGGCTGTGATATATCAGTATGATAAAGCTAAATATAGAATATAAATAGTCAAAAGTCAATGCAAAAGGTAGGACCTTTTAAACGTCGATTTTGGATGAGGAATGGAGAAGGTTGGCGGATGTGGAAATGGTCTGCAATTCCTTCTCACATTCGTTGTGGGCAAGTGGCGCATGACAGGGGCAAGCCCTGTCACGTTGCCTGCAATCTGTTTTGCTACATCGGCTAAACTAGTTCCATCACGTATCCCTCGTTGCCTCTTAAGCGGAACTCGGATAAATCCACTAGCCCTTCTCGATCCATGTGTGTTGAAAGCGCAATCGAGCCCCTCCCCATGCCTGGCAGTTTCACCACCTGCTCTTGTGCCGAGATATTGAGCGCCACGACATAGCGCTGCTCATTATGCTGTCTCGTATAGACAAAGCATGCGTCATTGTCCTGATCAAGAGACGCGTAAGAGCCAATGTTTAGGGCTGGCACAGTACGTCGAAGCTGTAAGAGTGTGTGTGTCAACGTCAGCATGGAGTGCGGATCGCGCTGCTCAGTTTCCATGTTGTATGTCGAATAGTTGGCTGCGAGAGGCAGCCAGGGTTGCACGCTGGGCGCTGTAAAGCCAGCGTTCGCACTGGTGTTCCATTGCATCGGTGTTCGCTGGTAGTCTCGACTATGTTCGGGCGCAAAAAGAGCAACAGGGTCGCGCAACTGTTCGCGCGGAATAGGAACGTTCTGCATTCCAAGTTCATCGCCATAGTAGCAGGTGGGAGTGCCACGTAGCGTAAGCAAGAGCATCTGCGCGATGCGTGCCTGCTCACGACCCACACGTGTTGCAATACGTGTTGTATCATGATTGCCCAGCACCCAGTTAGGCCACGCGCCTGGGGGTAATGCTGCTTCGTATGCATCGACGATTTGGCGAATGTCACGTGCATCCCAGCTTGCCATCGTCACGAATTGAAAGTTGAAGGGAAGGTGAGCCTCGTCTAGTGACTCACCATAATACTGCACCAGGCGTGCAATTGGTAAATAAATCTCACCAATCAGTACGCGTTCGCCGTAGCTCTTCAATAGAGTACGCATGTCGCGTACTAACTCGTGAATGCCCGGCTGATCCTGTGTATAGAGTCCCTCTTGATAGCCACTTGGATTAGCACCCGGCTTCCAATCGGGATTTATCGGGTTATCGCGGAACTGCGTATCTTTGAGCAGCAACCACAGCACATCGACACGAAAGCCATCGACACCGCGCTCCAGCCAGAAGCGCAACACGTTGTCCATTGCCTCGCGCACAAGCGGGTTGCGCCAGTTCAGATCGGCTTGCTTTACATCGAACAAGTGCAGGTAGTATTGCCCAGTCTGCTCATCGAGTTGCCATGCAGGGCCGCCGAACAGACTTGTCCAGTTATTGGGAGGGCCACCATCAGGCGCTGGGTCTCGCCAGATGTACCAGTCACGTTTCGCGTTTGTCCTGCTGGAGCGCGATTCCTGAAACCAGGGATGCTCATCGGATGTGTGATTGGGAACAAAGTCAAGAATGACCTTCAGGCCTCGTTGATGAGCCTGTTGTAGCAACGTATCCATATCCTCAAGTGTTCCAAAGAGTGGGTGAACATCAGTATAGTTGCTAATGTCATAGCCAAAGTCCGCCATTGGAGAAGGATAGATGGGAGAGAGCCAGAGTGCATCAACGCCAAGCCAGCGTAGATAGTCCAATTTGCTGGTAATACCTGGAAGGTCTCCTACACCATCGCCATTGCTATCGAGAAAACTACGTGGATATATCTGATAAATGGTACCAGTTTGCCACCAGGAGTGAGTTTGTTGTGTCATGCGTCTTTTTCTTTCATCTACAAAATGTTCTTATAGTATATCTCACGTAGCTACACCGTGTTCGTAAGACAAGCGTGTATACAACTGTCCAGGCTAAAGGAATGAAAATGCAGGTGAGAGATGTTGTCATTGCTGTAACGATGAAGGGAAATAGCAATAAGGCAAATATTTCCGACTTCTCATTCCTGTTTCAACCGTGAAGGGAGCAACAAACGTATGGCATCTGTATTGGATTTGACACAGCAGCGACATGCACATATTGACCAACGTCTGCACAACGATGAAATCGTTTGGTTGAACTCGGTTCGACCCGATGGACGCCCACATGCAGTAGTGGTCTGGTTTCTTTGGGATGGCGAATCGGTTCTGATTTTTAGCCGCCCCAACAATCAGAAGGTACGCAATATACAGCACAACCCGAACGTCCTACTTGCGGTAGACAATACCAACAACGGCTCCGATCCAATCACTATCGAGGGAACCGCTACACTTCTTGCGCAAGACGCGGTGAATCCATTACTTTCGACGTATGTTAAAAAGTATGATGAGGGCATCAAACGCATCGGCTTCACTCCGGAGCAGATGGCAGCAGAGTATAGCCAAGCCATTCGCATTACCCCAACGCGTGTAATGTAACACTGCGAATACACAAAGTTTCAGGACGGCATGACAGGACTTGCCCCTGTCATGCTCTCTCTAACATTAGTTGGACTCAATGGGCTTGTGCCTGTCATGTCTTATGTAAGACTTCCACATATTCTTATGTAGAGAATGCTATTACTTTCTCTCTTCATCTTCTCATCCTCTATGCTGTTGTTCTAGCAGTCTATCAAGCACATTTTTCTTGTAATAAGAAATGAAGCGAAAAGAAACGGTAAATGAAGTAGGTATGTGTATACTGTAATCAATAGTGAATGATGATCGTCGGGGTGCCATTTGTTCTGTTGAGCGATGCTCCTACTCCTGTGCATGAATATGCCTCCGAGCAGAGGACGTTGAGCATGGTTGTTCCGTTCATGTTTCGTTGAGAAATATTTTTACACATGCGTCTTGGTAGCGTCGCTCCAGGCAAACTTTTCGGTCATCATCACTACAGACTTTCTCGTCTCCCTGTTCCTTCCCACACGTAGTGGCGTGCGGTAAACGACAATGACGTCATTTGCTGCACGCCATTAACGTTTTTGATATATTTCTCTCCTATCCATAACCTGAATTTTCAGATGCGTGCGTCTCGTGTACAGAGGAGAGGAGAACAACTTTCTATGCTTGATATTACAAAATTCTTTGCAGACAATGATCGTGTTCAAATATATCGCACCGGTACGTGTGCTGAGAATGGGCAATATGTGTTGTACTGGATGCAACGCGCCCAACGTGGACAAGCCAACCCTGCGCTCAACGCAGCTATTGCGTTAGGCAATGCCTTACAACTCCCTGTGGTTGTCCTGTTTGTTGTTTCAGCATATCCGGCAGCAAACCTACGTCATTATACCTTTATGCTTGAAGGAGTTGAGGTTGCCGCAAGGCACCTGCACCAGCGTGGCACTCCATTGATTATCCGTCGTGGCGCACCACCTGAAGAGGTTGTGAAACTGACACAAGAGTTACATGTTGCAGCGGTTATCAGTGATGAAGCCGAATTGCGTACTCCCCGCTCCTGGCGTGCAGAGGTCAAAGAACAGCTACGAGTTCCCTTTGCCTGTGTTGATGCCGATGTGGTTGTCCCCAGCAAATACTTTCCACAAGAGGAGTGGGCTGCCCGTACACTCCGTCCCAAATTACAACGCATACTTCCCAAATATCTACAACCAATTGTCGATGTGGAAACGGAGTATCCACTACAAGAGGCACCTATAGATGCTGGTGACACGCACAACCTGCTTGGCTATCTGACAAGCTTGCAGATTGACCGTACAGTCGAGCCATCACAACAATTTCATGGTGGAGAGGATGAGGGGAAGCGTCGTCTTGGCGTGTTCATTCAAGAGCGGCTTATGAGCTATGCGCAACGGCGCAATCTGCCAGAGGTCTCGGAGACAAGTGAGCTTTCGGCCTACCTTCACTTCGGCCATATCTCCGTGCAACAAATGGCCTGGGATATTGAGCAACATGTACCAGAGTCAACAGGCAGCGCGGAGATTGATGCAACTGGAGGACGTACCGCCTACCTGGAAGAGTTGATTGTACGGCGCGAACTGGCAATTAACTTCGCGTTACACAATCCCCACTACGACTCGTTAGAAGGTTGTCCAGATTGGGGCAAGAAGACACTCAAGAAACACGAGAACGACCCACGTCCGTGGGTTTATACGCGTGAAGAATTAGAGCAGACGAAGACGCATGACGAGTTATGGAACTCAAGCCAGCGCGAAATGGAGATCACAGGGCGTATGCATGGCTACATGAGGATGTATTGGGCCAAGAAGATACTCGAATGGACCGCCTCACCGGAAGATGCGTTCAATGATGCGGTTTATCTCAATGATAAGTATGAGATTGATGGACGTGATGCCAATGGCTATACAGGTATCGCGTGGGCAATTGGTGGCAAGCATGATCGTCCGTGGGCACCCGAACGACCCATCTTCGGCCTTGTGCGCTACATGGCCCTAAGTGGTATGCAACGCAAAATGGATACGCGAGCCTACATCTACAAATGGGGCAAAAAATAAACAACAATGTGTGCCGATGCGTTTCCGCATCGGCACACATTGTTGTTTATTTACATCGCGTTTATCTCGGCGTCAGCCATCACCTCGACCTTTGGGGTAGGTTCACGGATGTCGATTGCTAGATTTCCATCGGGGGTGGCACTGACATGAACCTCACCATTCTCTGGAATGTCGGCAAGCAGGATACGCATACTCAGTGGCACCGTCAGAAGCTTTTCAATGACACGGCGCAGCGGACGTGCCCCCTGTGTCTCGCTAAAGCCCTCTTTACACAGCAGGTCTATCGCGCTCTCATCGGCCTGCAAAATCAATCCTTGCTCTAGCAGACGCGCCCCCAGTTCATTCATCTGCAAGCGTGTAATCGCGTGCGCCTGTTCTTGCTCTAGGGAATGGAAGATCACTACCTCGTCGATACGGTTGAGAAACTCTGGTCGAAAGGTTTGGCGTAAACGCTCTAACAAGCGGTCTCGCTGCATCTCTTCTGCGTTAGCTTTGACGCCAGCCCGGAAACCATGTGGCATCGAGCGGCCTAGCATATCCGTTCCCACGTTCGAGGTCATAATCCAGATGGCGTGTTGCGCGTCAACGGTATGGCCCTGTGCATCAGTCAAACGCCCTGCATCAAAGACTTGTAGGAAGAGGTCGAACACCTCTGGATGTGCCTTTTCAACCTCGTCAAGCAAGACGACACAATGAGGACGGCGGCGCAATTTTCCTGTTAACTGGCCTTCCTGATCATAGCCAACATAGCCTGGAGGAGAGCCAATCATACGCGAGACGGCATGCTTTTCCATGTACTCAGACATATCAACACGAATGAGATGCTCTGGTGAACCAAAGACCTCGGAGGCTAGCGCGCGTGCAAGCTCTGTTTTACCAACGCCCGTTGGTCCCAGGAAGAGGAAGACACCCGCCGGACGATTATGTGGCTTGAGACCAGCACGCGCTACCTGAATGGCCTGACTTACGCGTTTGACCGCCTCATTCTGCCCAATCACACGCGTCTTGAGGCGTGACTCAAGACTCAACAGGCGGTCCCGTTCCTCGCGTCCTGGCGCACGAACAGGAATGCCGGTACGAGACGAGATAATCTCAGCAATCATTGGTGCTGTAATAATTGGTGAGGCCAGCCCGTCATCGTCGTCCTCAAAGGGTTGCTCTTCCTGCTCCTCTTGCTCTATCGAAAAGACACGAGCCTGTGAACATGCCTCGTCAAGAACACTACACGCTTTGTCTGGTAGGCGCATGTTGGGTAAATACTGCACCGAGAGATGCACAGCGGCCTCCAGTGCTTCATCGGTAATCGTAGCGTGGTGATGCTGCTCGTAGAGGTCACGCATGCCGCGCAGAATTGCCAGCGCCTCTTCGGAAGTTGGTTCCTCAATCTGAATGGGGCGTAGACGACGCTCCATCGCAGCATCTTTCTCAATAGTGCGGTACTCTTGTGGCGTCGTGGCCCCAATACAGCGTAAACGTCCACCTGCTAATGCTGGTTTGAGAATGCCTGCCGCGTCGATACTGCCATCAGCCGCACGGCCAGTCCCAATGAGCAGATGCATTTCGTCGATGAAGAGAATGATGTTGCCGCTTCCCTCTGCCTCTTCTAACACCTTGAGCAGTCGCTCTTCAAACTCGCCACGATACTTTGTGCCAGCGACCAGTGAACTTGCGGAAAGCTCAATCAAACGCTTGCCACGCAATTCGGGTGGAACTTTGCCATCGATGATACGTTGTGCAAGGCCGCCAACGATGGTTGTTTTGCCCACACCTGAGTCGCCTATCAGAATAGGATTGTTGCGGTCCTTGAGCATCATCGTCTGCATAAGTTGGCGAATCTCTTTATCGCGTCCAATCAGTGGTGTCAACTGCTTATTGGCCGCTTGTTTGGTCAGGTCACGCCCCAAGCGTTCCAACACCGACGCGCCACCTTTTGTACCAGATTCTGGATGAAGTCCTTCTGGAATATCGCCAGGAGCGGCGTCAGGACTGGGATTTGCGGAGGGTACAAGCTCTAGGAGTGCGCGTGCGTTGCTGGTGGTAATCAGGTCGATAAGTTGGGTCGGATTGATGCCTAGTTTTGTCAGAAGCTCATGCGTGACACCATCGCCCTCGCCCAACACAGCCTGCGCTATCGCACGCTCATCAACCGCCGGTGTTCCAGCGCTTGCTGCATTGCGCTCTGCTGTGAGCAATATCTCTTTGCAGCGACGTGTGGGCAAAATAGGTGTATCGCTTGTGGCCTTGCCAGAGCCTAGCGCGAGACGAATAACATCACGCACCTGTTTAGAGGAAAAGCCGAGGCTACGTAGCGCATCCTGAGTACAACCGCCATCAAGTTTCGTGAGTGCAATGAAGAGGTGCGGAGTGCCAAGATAGTCTTTATGCATACGACGCGCTTCGCCCAACGCAAGTTCAAGCACCGCACGTAGAAAGCGACGATCAGGTGAGGAGTTCGCAGATGGGAAAAGCGGAGCCATAATATGACTGTCTTCCAACGCGTCTACACGGAGTTCGGCAGGTCGCTCTTTATTCGCAAGGGAGCCAACAACTAACCTCTGTGTCGGATCACCATGAAGCACAAAACTCATCCATGCTGTATCGTCGGGGTGTTGCTGCATCATTGCCACGCGTGTACGACGCAATGCCTCACCGAGTGTAACGCCATCGTTAATGTCTTGATAGAACAGAGAGGTAAACTCACGGGTACGCAGAGTGTTGACGGGCCAACGTAACGTGACAAGCGAACCCGCACCCGCTGCCAGCAAGTTTGTCGCGACACGCTCCATCATGTCGTCGCGTTCTTGCTGACTGGGAAGAGCATTGCCATTGCGGTTCTGTCGCTCGTCCTCGTGGCAACTCAAAAAAATAAGTGGTCTTTTGGGTAGTGACTGCAAGAGTTGCTCTACAACTCCCCCATCTAAACGTGAGTTGCCAGCAAGGGCCAATACCGGTTCTCCCCCCGTGTTAGAGAGCGGAAATGGACCTGCATAATGGATGACATGTGGCGAGTCGGCGCTAAGACGCATCCGCATCTCTAACTGATTTGCTTGCTGTCTGTAAAGAATGATGCGTGCTATGGACTCAGGCAGAGTTGTACAGAGTGTTGCCACCTCTTCCTCTGCACTACTACGTTCGCCAGTAGGATTGACGAGAAAGAGTACTGAAAGTCCTTGTATCTCGCGTCGCCCTAGTTTGCGCACAGGTCTTTCTGGAAGTGGAGCCCGATGCAGCATATCGCGTCCAGTTTGTGACATGCGTCCAACGCTTGTATGTTGTGCAAGATAGCGTCCCGACTTTGGTTGTGGATCAAAGAGCAGTTCCCAGGGAATATCTGGCGTGTTGGTGTTGAGAATGAGCGCGGAGTCCAGGCGACGTAGTGCTTCTTGCAATGGAGAAGGTAGAAGTGACTCAAAAAGAAAGCGACTCAGCGTAAGAAGTGTATTATTCACCGCACCGAGTTTGACCGTTTGTCGTTTGGCCTCTGCCTGTGCCAGGGTGTGCATAGATTGCACCGCCGTTTGCAGGTTGCGGCGTAAACGCTCACGTATCTCGTTGGTAAGTTCAGTGATATAGTCCTGACCTATGGAAGTAGGACTATCGGGAAGATCAAGACGAAAACGATAGGCTGTCTCTGTGCGTGTAATGTTTAGGATAGCTGGTTGTTCCATAGATAACTTCTCTTCTACAATCTTCCCATAACATCGTATGCTCATATAGCATAGATGAATTTCCTACAAAAACAATGTCCTATGAGACGTAAACGCAATAATAACATTTACATCTATTCTGCCTATAAGTGTATATAGCAGAAGTAGTATACGAGGCAACTCATAGAAGTGTCAATAGTTGTGCTGTAGAGACCAGATTATGCCCCTACAATTTTGGTTGTACATAACAGTTGGTTCTCGCCCCAACTTCCGCGTCAGGAGCGACTAACGAGAATGTTTGGTCACTGCTGAGTATCGTATCAAAGTATTTGCCTGTTGTCTTGAGCCCTGCACAATTTCCTGGTGTGGGCAAAATGGTCAAGTCCATCTCAGGATAGGTGCCAGACTGCCTCTGTACAAGTAAATTATAGGCATTCTGTCCCATTGGGGGCACATACCACGAGAGCGTCAGAGTAGCGGTACAGTTTTTGGGTATAAGCACCCATCCTGCGTACATGTTGCGTTGAGCTTCATCGCTGACCATATTCGTCGGGGGTCCCTCTTTATTTAACGGGTGATTCCGCCCATTGTTAGGGTCAGTAATCTGGTTTGTCTCTACCATCGGGTCACTTTGATTGGCAGGACACATCAAATCCCCATCGCCATATGCATCATAGGCTGGACATGCGCCGAAGCCTGCGGACGTACTACAATACGGTTGCCCTAACTGCTCAAAGCCATTGCCTCCCAAAAACTTACTGGTAGGCGGCACGTAGACACGTACATAATCATGGTAGGTGTCAGGTCCATACACTTGATCTATCATGTGATAGACAAGGCGTATTTGCAGGGCATGCGTTGCACCACCATTTGCATCGAGTGTTACCGTATCATGCATACTTGTTCGCACATACTGTGAACCTTTGTTGGCACTCACATTCGTTTGTACAACGAAGAGACCATCGTGTGTTGTTGAGCGATCCATCACAGCCGCCGCATCATATTTAACGAGTAAATTCTCGATTTGTGTGTTTGTCACAAACACCTGTAAGTCTCGCGTCTTCAAGGCATGCAGCATTTCATGTGCGATACCAATTAAATCGTTCGTTTGTGCATGCTTAACTTTATCCATCAGCAACTTGGTGAGACGGCCTGTAAAGAGTTTGCGTGCGATGTCTGGACTTTCAACATGCTCGACGATCTCTTCTTTACGGATACCTACGTTGTCTAGTTGGTAGTAATGCAGTCTACTCTCAAAGTTTTGTGCGGTAATGGTCTCATTATATTCAGGCACATAGATTGGCCCCGTTGCGGCAATGACACGCGAGATAAGAAAGGGCGAAAAGACAATGACGCCATCGACCTGATGCTTGAACTCGTATTTGTATGTGTCAATAGCTGTACGTGCCGAAGTGGGAAAATCGGCGGACAGGTTTGAGTCGCGCAAACCCCAATTAGCAATAGGCCACCATGATGTATATGTGGCTGGCGGAGATTTTCCTAGATTGGGTACGTTGTCTCCATATTCAAACAGCGCAATATTCTGTAGTTTGAAGGGGCTCATACGCCCGCCGTTCAGCGAGAGTTCGCCAAACTGCCCTGTGAAACCACCAGTGGCACGTAACTCCGCACGATCCATGGTCTGTACCAGGAACGTACGCGGTTGACCAACACCAAGTATCCAGCCCATCGCGTCCATTAAATCATGCGCCTGTGTCATGTCGGTTACGGCTAAGGGTAACAGTTGAATAGCCTGCATAATTTGGTCACGTTGCGTGGCACTGATGGGCAAGATATCGAGCGAGAGCGACGGCGTTTGTGCCTGAATATCCTTTATCAGCGGTAAACTGTAGTCAATAACCGAACGAGCTTGCGTGAGCATACGGGGTGTGACAAGCGGTTGTGTTGAGGTCGCAAGCAGCGAACTATGCAGTGTAGGCGCGAAGTCTATCGCCATTTTTGCCAGTGCCTGCCCTATATCTGACGCATCGGTACCAATCTGACTGAGCGCGAGTGCCGAAGAGATATATTTGGGAAGCACACTACTTGCGGCATTCACATAGACGTTCCGCGTCAGCTCTGTATGAAGCACTTTGAAATCCTCACGCGCATCCTGTAGCTCTGTCTGCACCTGGTGCAGTTTGTTGATATCTAAATTAGTTGGATGTGCTTTTAGATCGTTGAAGAGATCGCGCACATAGAGCAAATGTTGTACACCACTATAGCCATGACTACACATGGCATACAGACTTATGTTGTCTGAAATGCCGATGATAGTAGGGATAAGAGAGGCAAGCAAAAAAATAAGCAATAAAAATTTTGTACGCTTCGAGTGTGGTGGGAGTTCCCTTTGTGCAACAGGCGCAACAGGTACTCTAGGCGGAGCTGCGGCATTTCTTTGAACACTATTTTTGCTCGACAGCGCTCCAGCCTGTAACGCATTGACCCGCGCCCGCTCTTCTCTATTGTTAAGATCAACCATCGGGTCAGTGGAAGGATATCTGGCTGCCGCCTTTTGCATATCAGCTAGCATAAAGGGTGGAATTTGAAACTCACCCTGCTCCAAAGATGGTGACATACCTCCGTCTACGGAACGCACAGGTGCATCGCCAGGTGTATACTGAGGGTCTGCAGGAGGAGTGTTATGCTGTACAGGCACGCCAGGAACGAAAGGTCCCTTGAATAAACCATTTGAGAGATTATTTGTAGGTATTCCATTGCTTTGCGATGAATTCGGCGTACCAGGCGTATTCGATATATCGGACATACAACTCCTCTATCAGAAGGAAACAAGCATAAAAGTAAAGTATAGTGTTTTTGGATATAGCATAGAGCGCATAAGGTTTTACTCTTCTACATACTTATAACGTACTGAGGCAAAGTTTGTTTCTTTTTGTTTCTTCTGTCTACCCATTTATCTCATACAAGAGTATGGTAGAATAGATTATATGCTAAGAACACTTACAGCTACACGCTATGTGACGCCGTTACGAGAGGGCGGCTCCCTCCCTGCGATTGTCGAGGCGGAGGATGATGGCCTGTATGTGCTCAAGTTTCGCGGAGCGGGTCAAGGACCAAAGTCGCTCATTGCGGAACTTGTAGCAGGCGAGCTTGCACGCGCACTTGGTTTAATGGTGCCAGAGATCGTGTTTATGGAGTTAAACGCTGCATTGGGGCGCAACGAGCCAGACTACGAAATATACAACTTAATCAAGGCAAGTGTAGGTCTTAATCTCGCGCTCGACTATTTACCAGGGTCTCTCACCTTCGATGCGTTAGATGCACGTATGCTTGATCCGCTGCTTGCGTCGTCTATTGTATGGTTTGATGCCTATGTCTCCAACGTTGATCGTACACCGCGCAATACCAATATGCTCTTCTGGCATAAACGCTTATATTTAATCGATCACGGAGCTTCGCTCTATTTTCATCACACAGGTGCACAGTATCTGGAACGGAGTCGTTCACCCTTTGCCCAGATTAAAGATCATGTCTTATTGCCTGTCGCCACTCAACTAACTGAGGTAGATGCATTGCTCAAGAGCCGTCTGAACGCGTCACTTCTTGCGAGTATTATCGCCACTATTCCCGACGCGTGGCTGAACGACGACCTTCTTTTCGCGACAAAAGAGGAGCGTCGGGCAGCGTATCTTGCCTATCTACTAGATCGTCTCGCGGCATCACAGGTTTTTGTAGAGGAGGCTTTGCATGCACGTGCTAGCCTCGTATGACTACGCCGTTGTGCGGGTGGTGCCACGTGTCGAACGCGGAGAGTTTCTCAACGTCGGCGTCATTCTCTTTTGTCGCACGCGTCGCTTTCTCCATACTCGTATCGCGCTTGACACGCACCGTCTAAGCATTTTCGCCCCCTATGTTGATATTGATGAGGTAAAGTACCACCTCGACTTACTTGCACTCGTCTGTGCCGGTGGCAAAAATGCAGGCCCCATTGGAGCACTCTCGCAATCAGAACGCTTCCATTGGCTTGTTGCCCCACGTAGCACTGTTGTACAGACTTCACCTATGCATAGTGGCTTGTGCTCTGACCCTGAAACCACACTACAAATGTTGTTGGATGAAATGGTGCATATGACCCAGCCTTGAAGAACTGGATTGTAGATATACCACTCACATTTTGTTCTTTGTGGGGATACAATGTGTGCACGACCAAGAATGTGACACAATAGGGCTATATATTTTCTGTTACGACGTGATCCATGATACGATAGGCCAACACTACTTGTATTTGAGAAGCAGGTGAATGGGGAAAACGTATTATCTCGATCTGAAGACGGTCATTGAGACACTGTTGGGACAGGCGGGAGTTTTGCAGCGAGAGCTTCCTAAAGAGGTAAGCACCTTGAACGAGCCATGCCTTTGCGTTATCAACGTGACAAAAGGAGCTATTACTCGTTGCCTCCTTGTTACTAAAAGTGGTCAACAATTTGATGGGTATGGACTTTTGCCATCGCTCTATACGTTTGAGAACTGGGACGTGACGCTGACGTCCGACCAAAGTGTAGTTCCTATAGTTCCTGCGTTACCCTCTCTCTCTTCAGGTAGTCTACCTCGCCAATCCGAGATGCAACCTGGAACAGCGTTGTCGCCTCCTACCGAGGAACATCTCATTCCCTATCTGGTTGTGCAGGTGAGCATGGCGCAATTTGCTCATCTCTCGCATAAAGATCGTATTCTTGTCAGATCTGTCCTGTCACAGATAAATGGAGTACGTTCTGTTGCCGAGATTCGTGCGCGGCTTCCTCTATCCAGAATTATTGTCAATCAAATGCTTGATTTTCTCACTCAACAATCGATTATCCGCTTTCATTAAGTATGGTGAAGGTGTACTAGAGAGATGAGGTAAGGTAGTTTTATGAGACGGATACTTACATGGTGGTATGGCATAGCGCTTCCTCAACATGAACCCAATGTGACGCCGATGCAGCGGGAGCGCATACGCTATGCTCGTCTGACGAGTGCCTTCTTGCTCCTCGTTTTTATTCTTAATGCGTTAGTCGCGCCCTTCATGATTTTTGACTCGCCACGCAGCCCATCGTCACCGCCTATTGCCTACGGAATGCTCGCGCTGCTGGTAAGCTCCTTTGTGCTTGGACGTTTGCGCTACCAGATTGCATCCGCGAGTTGTATTATAGGGTATGTCTTTCTTGTGGTGATTGGACCACTCGTCACCAATCCGCTCGATCCCACGCTCATTCCGATTTTGAACGCGCTTGTGATTGGTATTATTCTTGCAGGTGCGCTCATGCCACCAATCGCAGCCCTGATTGTTGGTTTTCTTAGCGGGTTAGCATGTGTCTTAATCGGGGTCCTTCCCTTTCTGCCGCGTACTGTGGCATATCAGCGCATGATGGATCAGCAACTGTACACGGTCTCCTTAATACTGCCTTTGTCTATCCAGATTATTGTCGCAGTTGTAACTTATGTCATCATGCGAAATCTGCTCAACACTATTCGACGTGCGGATCGTGCGGAAGAGATTGCTCAATTGCGGCAAGAACTCGTGCAACAGGCGCAATTTCGCGCGGATGAGCAAGAGCAACTGGCAGAGGGTATTGCGACAATTGCCCAGATACATGCTCGTATCGCGAACGGTGACATGAACGCACGTGTTCCACTGAATGCGGATAACGTCCTGTGGCAGGTGGCGATTCCATTGAATAACCTGCTCAATCGACTCCAGTCTACACATGAAAAGGCAGACCAGTTTGATCGTATAAATGCTGCTCTCTACGAGATACAGCAGCGTATGGAGTACGCACGTCGCAGAGGCCAACCTGTACAATTCCCACGCACTGGGACACCGCTCGACACCATTTTGCTCGAATATCAACGCAATGCTGTCTCATCTTCAAGAAGACAGGGGAGAGAATTGTAATCGAAGTAAGTGACACCCTGTGGTAGGGAGCAGATGTATCGCGTCCGTGCGTGATTTATCACGCGAAATGTGTTCTCATCCCACGCGAGGGCATGATAGGCACAATTTCGTGCAATGAATTGCGCCTCGGACGCGATACATCTGCTCCCTACGACTTCTTATAGTATGGAGACATTTTGAGAAGTTGTTGCTTGATGAGTGGGGCAAATAACGGCAAAATGTAGCGTATAGGAACAGGGGGTGCATTGACCTTTGCGAGTTCAGCTATTATCTCGTCAAAGGTGTGGCGTTGATAGTGTAGTAGTGCTTCACTCGCGTTTGTATCGAGCCAATCGGTGCAGTATTCTACAGTTGTGAAGGCACTCTCTGGTAGCTCTTTGATACCTGTTACCTGCAACGAACGATTCAAATAATCACGATAGCGCACCTGACAACTTTTTCCGCCTCCGATGAGCCAGATACTGCCCCAGATAGGACTTTTGATGCCGTTGGCGATGGCGAGTCCAACGTCATAGGTATGCACCATCTCGAAGCGCGTATCGAGTGGAATATTGAACATGATTGGATGTGGTTGACGTGGCTCCAGAGGCGGCACATCAGCGAAGCGAA
>JAABUQ010004294.1_pt1 | contig 24519 bp, 22 predicted proteins | sample 5560001 | NCBI WGS metagenome assembly JAABUQ01 (sample SAMN10711888, study PRJNA513371) | rock metagenome | isolation source: Antarctica rocks | place: Antarctica: Victoria Land, Finger Mt nord | collected 2015-12-18
CGCCGTGGCCACTCGCTACGAGAAGACCGCAAGCTCCTTCATGGGCGTGCTCTGCCTCGCCGCAGCATGTGACTGGCTCAGAGACTAACAGGCCCTAGTGGATAAATCGTTTTCCACTGCAGCCGTCACAATCCTGGTTGTCGATGACGAGCATGGGGTACGGGAGATCATCGCCGAGGGTTTGGAACTGGCGGGTTACAACGTCCTGCAGGCCGGATCGGGCGAAGATGCGTTGCAGATATTGGACCGGCACCCCGATCTTCGCCTGGTGGTCAGCGACGTAAGAATGCCGGGGATTTCAGGAATTGAACTCGCCAGATCCATTGTGGCGACGGGCCGGCAACTCAAGGTCATCCTGATTTCCGGCTTCTTCATGTCCGAAACGTTGAATATACCGTGCCTGCTCAAGCCGTTTAGAATGGCCGAACTGGAGTCGGTGGTGGCGGCCCAACTGGCTGCCTGACGAACCAGCGGGTCGCCGCGCCAGGCCGCCATCCTGCCTCGCACAGCGGCTGCGGCAGAGTGACGGCGTCGCGGGTGGCGCGGAAGCTCAGTCGGCTTCGACGGTTGCGGCAGCCTTGGCTTTGCGGCTGCGCCGTGCAGGCTTTGGCTCCTCGGGAACAGTATCGACAACCGGCGGCTCGGCCGGCTTGCGCCCAAGCCCGATCTGCTTGGCCAATGACGAGCGCTGTTGGGCATAGTTGGGCGCCACCATCGGGTAGTCGCGCGGCAAATCCCAGCGTTCGCGATACTGGTCTGGAGTCATGTCATACGAAGTTGCCAAGTGACGCTTGAGCATCTTCAACTTCTTGCCGTCTTCCAGGCAGACCAGATAGTCGGCAAACACCGACTTCCTGATCGGCACCGCAGGCTGCGGCTTTTCCGGCTCCGGCTGAGTGGTGCCAACGCTGCTCAGCGTGCGATGCACCGATTGGATCAACGCCGGCAATGCCTCCGGCGTGATGGCGTTCTTGGCGAGATGCGCTGAAACGATCTGGGCAGTCAGCCGCAAGATCTCGGATTCGGAATGCTCGTTGACCAATCGACTCTGCTTTCGTGCTTGTGTGTATGTCCTGGCAACCGCAAGCAAACACCAGTGCAACACGCAATGTCACAAATCCAGTTGCCCATCAAGGTGCAACAGAGACATGGCTGCAATAATATTTGTCATGCCGCATGACTTCTGCCGGCTTGGCACGACCCTGTTTTTGCAGATGTCATCAGCGCTGCCGATCAACCTGCCGGATTTTGCGGCGCCTTGACCGAAAAACGTTGCCAGTCGCCGATCGCGTAACGCTGCCGACGCTGATCCACGACATAAATCCGCCAAACAAAGTCACCAGGCGCTGGGCCAAGGTCGATCGCCACCGCAGTCTCGGCGACATAGCGCGACGCCGCCGGGCGGGTGCCGTGGCCGGTTAGCGCGTTTACCTCGATAAAGAAAATAACCGGCACCGGCTGCGGCGGCGCGGCCCAAACAAATTCCACGTTGCTGTTCGGCGGCGGTGCAGCGACCTCCTGCTCGCGGGACGGCGCCTGCAGGATGACGCTGTTCAGCTCGGGAGCTGCAGTAAGGTGCGACGGCAGTGGCGCATCGTGCGACTGTGCCAATTTTCCGGCCGCCGCCGAGACACCGTTGGTGGCGGCCAAGTGATACCAGGCGCGGGCAACCTCCGGATTGCGCGGCACGCCCTCGCCGCCGGCATAGAGCTGGCCCAAGTTGTATTGCGCGCGGCGCTGTCCGTGCGTGGCGGCGCGCGCATACCAGACCGCCGCTGCAGCCACGTCTCGAACCGTGCCGCGGCCGCTGTCCAGCATGATGCCGACATCGAACTCGGCTTGCGGCAGGCCGTGCTCAGCCGCGACGGTATACCAGTGCAACGCCGCTGCCTGATCGCGCGCCACGCCCTGCCCCTGGTCGAGCAAGGCGGCAAGCCCCATCGCGGCAACGTTGTCGCCCTGTGTCGCAAGGCTGCTCCAGATGGCGTGCGCCCGAGTGAAATCACCTGCGTCATAGGCACGTTGGCCGTCTGCCGCAGTCTCGGTCGAGACTGCGGCAGACGAAGCGGCAGTGGGCGACGTCTGGGCTGTCAGCGAAGCGGTAGACCCCAGCAACAGCAACAGGCTACCGCATAGCCCTGGCAGCAACGCATCGTGCCAGCCGGCTATCGCCACGCGATCTCGACCCGCCGGTTGCGCGGCTCGGCGGTGTTGGCGGGATCGGCTACCGGCAGCTCGGTCTCGCCTTTGGCCAGGATCTGGAACCGCTCGGCCGGAATACCGCGCGCGACCAGCTGGATTAACACCGCCAGCGCGCGCTGCTGCGAAAGCCGCAAGTTCTGAAGCGGCGAGCCGACCGTGTCGGTGCTGCCGGTCAGGATCATCACGATCGGCTTGCCATCGGTGTACAGACGCGATGCATGGTCGAGCACGGCCACGTCCTGCGGGCGGACCGTCATGCTCCCCAGGTCGAAAAACACCGACAGCTTGTCGGGGTTGGCGGGCGTCGCAGCCGGAGCAGCGTCCGACACCGTAGCCGGAGCCTGGACCGGAGTTTTGGCCGGAGATGAATCGGCCGGAGATGAGTCGGGGGCGGGTGCTGTGGTTTGCGCCCAGGCAGCACCGCCCAACAGGCTGGATGCGAGCAAAGCGGCAGCGGCGAGACGGATTGGCATGGCTAACTCCTATCTTATTACGATCATTGGTTTTGTTACCATCACTGGGCAGCAGGCACGGTCTGGTCCGACAGCACGACGCGTAGCGTGCCAGGCGGCGGTGGCAGGGCCGGGTTCGGCAGGCTGGCAATGCGACCGATGCTTGCAATACCGCCCAGGTCACGTGCGAGTTGCACTGCGCGGTTGCGATCCTCGATAAAGAAGTACTCGACGGTGGTGGCGCGCGACGTGCCTGGAGCCGCCGACGGGATGCCGACCAGGAAACCGCGCTCCCGCAGCCGCGTGGCCCATGCCTGGGCGCGCGCCACGGCACCCGGATCGATAGCCGTATACAGCAGGCTAATCCTTGGCATCGCCGCATCGGGCAGCACCAGGATCGGCTGCGCGGCTGCCACCGGCCCGGCGACCAGGGGACGCGACGGCACCGGCGGCACGTCCGGACGGATCGCCATCACGACCGGCGCCACCAATCCCGGCTCGGGTTCCGGGTGTGCAGCGGCTACCGGCAGTGGCGGCGGCGGCGGTTCGGCCTGCACCGGCGGCGCGACCAACGGCTTTGCTGCCGCTATTCCGGGCGGCGCCGCGCTCTGTGGCACCAGCAGCAGCGCACCTGCGCCCACCACCGCCATCGCCGCCGCGGCAGCGGCAACGAGCGGTAATTTCCGACGTGCCGGCGGCCTGACCTGCACCTGCGACGTTGCTGGAACCCGCGCCACGACCGCAACCCCGGCCAACTCCGCCGCCGCTGCTCGGATGCCGCGCGACGTCACCCGCACGGTGTTCGGCTCGCGCGCCACCACCGAATCTGCAATCAGGTTCAGTCGCAGCGGAATGCCTTGGCCCAACGCTAGGATCTCTTTCGCCAGCCGGCGCGGGATGGTCGCCGGCTCCGGGGCACCGACCGACAGCAGCCGATACTGCATGTAGGCCAGCGCCTCGTCGCCCGGCAGCGGCAGCACCACGGAGCGGGCGGCGATATCAGCCTGCAGCTCGCTTACTTCCGGGCCAGTGAACTGCTCCCAGAACGCGAACCGGCCGACGAAGACGATCTGCAGCCGCGGCGTGCGCAGGCCGTCCAGTCGATGCATCAACCAGAGATACTGCAGCACCGTCGGCGGCAGCCGCTCGGCGCCGTCGATCAGCAACACCGCCGCCGCGGGCGCACCGGGCGGTGGGCGACGGTCACGCAACGCGGCCGCGATGGCGGCTGGCGTGGTCCGCGGTCCCGTTTGCAACCCGAGTCGCTCGGCCAACAACTGCTGCAGCTGCAACGGGCTGGCAAATGGCGGCGCCGCCTGGATCACCAGATAGCCGTGCTCCATCAGACGCGCCGCCGCCGCAGCCGCCACAGTGCTCTTGCCAACACCGACATGGCCGGTAAGAGCCGCAAACGGCTCCTTGGCGTCGAGCGTGCGTACCAGCCAGTCGATAGTCTCCAGCTGATTGACCGCGCGAAACATCAGGCTACCAAGCATCCATCAAGGAGACCAACGTGGCTCCGGTTCAACTTCGAACTCTATATGTTTATTGCCGCCCGCAGCTACCCTTAACGCGGAAAGTGCTGCAGTGGATGCTTATAGACATTGAACCCGTGGCCGCGTCTGCCATGGTGGCCAGGGTCACTAACGCGTGCATTACCAGCGCCGAACGTCATTTATTTGTCATTTAATTGAAATATTCATGTCGCTGTTGCCGCTTAGGTTCTGCTTGCCTGCGCAACCTATCCGGCAACACAGCCGCGACGAGCCCTGCCAACGGTCACGTCGACACAAGGAGACATCATGAACTTCAAAGCAGCCTTGCTCGCCGCAGGAATAATCTGCGCCGCCGTCCTCCCGGCCGCGGCACAGCAGATCACCGGAGCTGGCTCGACCTTCGTTTATCCGGTGTTGGCGAAGTGGTCGGACACCTATAGCAAGCAGAACAACACCCGCATCAACTACCAGTCGATCGGCTCGGGCGGCGGCATCGCACAGATCAAGGCCGGGACCGTGACCTTCGGCGCCTCGGACATGCCGATGGCGCCGGCGGACCTGACCACTTTCGGCCTGGCCCAGTTTCCCAGCGTGATCGGCGGCATCGTGCCGGTCGTCAACCTGCCGGGCATCAAGCCGGGCCAGCTGCATTTCAGCGGCCCGTTGCTGGCCGACATCTATCTTGGCGCCATCAAGAAGTGGAATGACCCGGCGATCCAGAAGCTCAACCCCGGCACCAAGCTGCCCAATCTCGCCATCAACGTCGTGCATCGCTCGGACGGCTCCGGCACCACCTTCAACTTCGCCCATTACCTGGGCCAGGTCAGCCCGGACTGGAAGCAGAAGGTCGGCGAAGGCACCGCGATCTCGTGGCCGACCGGCGTCGGCGGCAAAGGCAACGAGGGTGTCGCGGCCTATGTCGAGCGCATCAAGGGCGGCATCGGCTACCTCGAATACGCCTACGTGCTGCAGAACAAGATGACCTACGCGCTGGTGGCCAACCAATCCGGCCAGTATGTCACACCCAGCACCGCAAGCTTCCAAGCCGCCGCCGCCAGTGCGGATTGGACCCACGCCCAAGACTTCAACCTCGTGATGACGAATGCGCCGGGTGCGGGATCGTATCCCATTACCGCGACCACGTTTATCCTGATGTACAAGCAGCCCAAGGATGCGGCGCAGTCGAAGGCGGCGCTCGCCTTCTTCAAATGGGCGTACGAGAACGGCCAGCCGCTGGCAACGGCGCTCGACTATGTGCCGCTGCCGACGCCCCTGGTGCAGCAGATCGAGACCTACTGGCAGGCCCAAATACACTAGGTGTCAAATACACTAGGTGAAGGCGTGCGGGCCGGTTGGATGCCCGGCCCGCACACCGTTTGACGACAGGTGGACGATTCTATGAGTGAGACCAGCCTGATTGGCCCGGGCACTGCGCCGATGCTCCCGTCGCAGCCTCGCGCCAACCGAGCCCGCAAGCATCTGGGCGACCGCCTGTTCAAGCTGCTGGCGGCCGCGGCGGCTGGGTTCGTGCTGCTGAGCCTAAGCGCGGCGGCGCTGTCGATGCTGTATGGCGGCCTGCCGGCGTTCCGGAAGTTTGGCGTGGGCTTCCTGTTCAACTCCGCCTGGGACCCGGTGAAGCAGGACTTCGGCGCCTTCGTGCCGATCTACGGCACTCTTGTCAGTTCGCTGTTGGCGATGCTGATCGCGATCCCGGTCAGCTTCGGCATCGCCGTGTTCCTGACCGAAGTGGCGCCGGGCTGGTTGCGCGTGCCGGTTGCCTCGGCAATCGAGCTGCTCGCCGGCATTCCCAGCATCATCTATGGCATGTGGGGCCTGTTCATCTTTGCGCCGATCATGGGCGATGTGGTCGAACCCTGGCTGAATGACGTGATTGGCCCCGTCCCGCTGCTCGGCGCGCTGTTCAGCGGGCCGCCGCTCGGCATCGGCATGTTGACCGCCGGGATCATCCTGGGCGTCATGGTGATCCCGTTCATCTCTTCGGTAATGCGCGACGTGTTCTCGCTGGTGCCGGGATCGCTGCGCGAGGCGGCGTTCGCGCTGGGTGCGACGCGGTGGGAGGTGGTCTGGGGCGTGGTGTTGCCCTATACCCGTACGGCGGTCGTGGGCGGCATCTTCCTGGGCCTTGGCCGCGCGCTCGGCGAGACCATGGCGGTCACCTTCGTGCTCGGCAACGCGCACGATTTCGCCACATCGCTGCTGGAGCCTGGAAACTCGATCGCCGCCGTGATTGCCAACGAGTTCACCGAGGCCGACTCGCCGATCTACGTCTCGTCGCTGATCGCATTGGGGTTCGTCCTGTTCGTCGTCACCTTCATCGTGCTGGCGCTGGCCAAGCTGATGCTGCTGCGGCTGGCTCGGCAGGAGGGCACCCGCTGATGGCCAGCAGCACCCGCGCCCGCATCCGCTACGCCCGCAGCAGCGTGGCAATGGCGCTGGCAACCGTCGCCACCCTGTTCGGCCTATTCTGGCTGGTGTGGATCCTCGGCGTCACCCTGTTCAACGGCTTTGCCGCCCTTGGCCCCCGGCTGGTGACCCAGATGACCCCGCCGCCCGGCGCCGATGGCGGGTTGCTCAATGCAATCTTCGGCAGCGGCGTCATCATCGCCGTGGCGGTCGTGCTGGGAGCGCCCATCGGCGTCCTGGCCGGCACTTATCTTGCCGAATACGGGCGCAAGGGCACGGTCGCCGAGGTCATCCGCTTCGTGAACGACATCCTGCTGTCGGCGCCTTCGATCATCATCGGCCTGTTCGTCTACGAACTGGTGGTGGCGCCGACCGGCCATTTCTCCGGTTGGGCCGGCTCGGTGGCGCTCGGCTTCATCCTGCTGCCGGTGGTGGTGCGAACCACTGACGAGACCATGCGGCTGGTGCCGGTGCAGATGCGCGAGGCGGCGCTGGCGCTGGGCGCGCCGCAATGGAAGATGATCGTGCAGGTGCTGTATCCGGCAGCGCGGACCGGCATGTTGACCGGGCTGCTGCTGGGTGTTGCGCGAATAAGCGGCGAAACCGCGCCATTGCTGTTCACCGCTTTGAACAATCAATACTGGAGCATGGATATGTCGCAGCCGATGGCCAATATTCCGGTGGTGATCTTCCAGTTCGCGCTCAGCCCATACGATAGCTGGCACACGCTGGCCTGGGCAGGAGCGCTTTTGATGACGTTGTTCGTGCTGCTGGTCAGCGTCGGCGCCCGCTTCCTCCTCCGCAGCCGCGTCAACTGAGGACTCCATGAATGTCACAGCCGCAAAGCAGCAGCATGTTCACGCAGCGGCCCGCGCTCAAGATCGAGCAGCCGATTGCCGCCGCCATGGGTGACCCGCGCATCAGCGTGCGCAACCTCGACTTCTTCTACGGCGCCAACCAGGCGTTGAAGGGCATTCAACTCGATTTGCCTGAACGCAAGGTTACCGGCCTGATTGGCCCCTCGGGCTGCGGTAAGTCGACGCTGCTGCGGGTGCTGAACCGGATGTATGACTTGTACCCGGGGCAACGCGCCACCGGCGAGGTGATGATGGACGGACATAACCTGCTCGGCTCCGAGGTCTCGGTAAACGACCTGCGCTCCAAGGTCGGTATGGTGTTCCAAAAGCCGACGCCGTTCCCGATGTCGATTTATGACAACATCGCCTTTGGAATGAAGCTGCACGAGAAGCTGACCAAGGCCGAGCGGGACGAGCGGGTCGAATGGTCGCTGACCCGCGCGGCATTGTGGGGCGAGGTCAAGGACCGGCTGGGCAGCTCGGCCACCGGCCTGTCGGGCGGGCAGCAGCAGCGCCTGTGCATCGCCCGCACCATTGCGGTAAAGCCGGAGGTGATCCTGCTCGACGAGCCAACCAGCGCGCTCGATCCGATCAGCACGTTGCGGGTCGAGGAACTGATCGACGAGCTGAAGCACGATTTCACCATCGCCATCGTGACCCACAACATGCAGCAGGCGGCGCGCTGCGCCGATCAGGTGGCGTTCTTCTACCTGGGCGAGGTCGTCGAGGTTGGTCCGGCCGGCGAGATGTTCACGGCCCCCAAGCAAAAGCGCACCCAAGAATACATCACCGGCCGGTTCGGCTGAGGGGCAAATCATGACCGACCGACCCGAGCACATCGTCAAGAGCTACGAGCAGGAGTTGCTGCGCCTGGAGACGCGCATCGCCGACATGGGAGGCCTGGTGGAGAACCAGGTCGCCATGGCAGTGCAGGCGGTGATCCAACAGGACAACGTGGCGGCCACCCGGGCGGTCGAGCAGGACCCCGCGGTCGATAGCATCGAGCGGGAAGTCGAGCAGCAGGTCATCCGGATGCTGGCGCTGCGGCAGCCGATGGCGCAGGATCTGCGGCAGATCGTGGCGTCGTTGAAGATCACCGGCGACCTCGAACGCATCGGCGACTATGCCGCCAACGTCGCCAAGCGCAGCATCGCCCTGAACCAGTTCACCCTGCCGTACAGCCTTGCCGGCATCGCCCACATGAGCCGGCTGGTGCAGGAGAACCTGCGCCTTATCATCGACGCTGTGGGCGAGCACGACCCACAGAAGGCGCTGCAGGTGTGGCGCACCGACGAGGCGATCGACGACATCTACAACGCCATCTTCCGCGAACTCATCACCTATATGATGGAAGATCCGCGCAACATCACGCCCTGCACGCATCTGTTGTTCGTGGCCAAGAACCTGGAGCGGATCGGCGACCACGCCACCAATATCGCCGAGACCGTATATTACTCCGTGCTTGGTCAATCGCTGCCGGACTCGAGACCCAAGGGCGACCATTCCGCGTACGCCGTCGTGCGGCCGCGTGACTGACAGGACAAACCAGATGCCCGACGACATGTCGTCCATGGCCAAGCCGCTGGTGTTCGTGGTGGAGGATGAGGCGGCGCTGGCCACCATGCTGCGCTACAACTTGGAAAAGCAGGGCTTCCGCGTCGACGAGGCGAGCGATGGACAGGAGGCGCTGAACCGCATTGCCGAAATCCAGCCGGACATCGTGCTGCTGGACTGGATGCTGCCGGTGATGTCGGGCATCGAGGTGTGCCGGCAAATCCGCCGCCGCCCGGCCACCCGCGACCTGCCGGTCATCATGGTGACCGCGCGCACCGAGGATCAGGACGCCGTGCGGGCGCTCAACACCGGGGCAGACGACTACATCACCAAGCCGTTCAACATGGAGGCCCTGCTGGCCCGGATGCGCGCCCTGCTGCGCCGCACCAACACCGCGCCATCGAAAGGGCGGCTCAGCTTCCATGACATCAGCATGGACCTGACCGCCCACCGGGTGCAGCGCAACACGCGGCCGATCCATCTGGGACCGACCGAGTTCCGCCTGCTGGAGTTCTTCATGCAGCATCCGCGCCGGGTGTTCTCGCGCGAGGAGTTGCTGGACGCGGTTTGGGGGCCGGACATCCACGTCGAGCCGCGCACCGTGGACGTGCATATCCGTCGCTTGCGCAAGAGCATCAACGGCGACGGCGAACTCGATCTGGTCCGCACCGTGCGTGCTGCCGGCTACGCGCTGGACACCGAACCCGTCTGACGCCGAACAACGCCAGCCGAGCTTGGCGATCAGCGGGAACCGGCATAAGCGGACGCATGACAGACGCCCCAGTCGTATCGTCGCGTGCCCGGATCGCCTCACTGACGCTTCTGCTGCCGTACCTGCGCCCCTACCGCGCGCATGTCGTCGGCGCCAGCGTGGCGTTGCTTGCAGCCGCGGGGTTGGTGTTGGCGATCGGACAGGGTTTGCGCCGGTTGATCGACCAGGGCTTTGCCGGCCGCGACGCCAGTTCGCTCAACGTCGCGGCGCTGGCCATGTTCGTGGTGGTGGCGGCGCTGGCGGCGGCCACCTACGCGCGCTTCTACTTGGTGTCGTGGCTAGGCGAGCGGGCGGCGGGCGACCTGCGGCGGGACCTGTTCGCGCATGTGATCGGCCTGTCGCCGGCGTTCTTCGAGACGGCGCGCACTGGCGACATCCTGTCGCGCCTCACCGCCGACATCGGCGTATTGCAGGCGCTGGTAGGTTCCGCGGTTTCGATGTGGCTGCGCAGCAGCCTGCTGATGGTGGGCGCGTTGGTCATGCTGGTCGCCACCAGCCCCAAGCTGGCCGGGCTGGTGGTCGTGGTGGTGCCGGTCGTCGTGCTGCCGCTGATCCTGTTCGGTCGCCGCGAGCGGATTTTGTCGCGCCGGGCGCAGGATCGGCTGGGCGATGTGGGCGCCTACGCCGAGGAGCGCCTCGCCGCCCTGCCCACGGTGCAGGCGTTCACCCACGAGGTGCTCGACCGCGCCGAGTTCAATGGGCGGGTGGAACTCTCGGTGGCGACCGCGGTGCAGCGCATCGGCACCCGCGCGCGGCTGATCCTGGTGGTGATCCTGCTCGGCTTCGGCGCCATCACCTTCAGCCTGTGGGTCGGCGGACGCGACGTGATCGCCGGCAGGATGACCGGCGGCGACCTGTCCGCCTTCGTGTTCTATGCCGTGCTGCTGGCCACGTCGGGAGCCACCATGAGCGAGCTGTGGGGCGAGGTGCAACGCGCCGCGGGCGCCGCCGACCGGCTGCTGGAGCTGTTGCAGGAGCGTCCGACGATTGCCGCCCCGACTGCCGCCGTCGCCTTGCCGCAGCCGGCCCGTGGCGCCGTGACCTTCGATCATGTGACGTTCCGCTACCCTGCCCGCCCCGATGTGGCGGCGTTGCATGACGTCTCGTTGCAGGTCGAGCCGGGGGAGACGGTTGCCCTGGTCGGTCCCTCCGGCGCCGGCAAAACGACGGTGTTCCAACTGCTGCTGCGCTTCTTCGACCCGCAATCGGGCTGCGTCCGGTTCGACGGCGTCGACATCGCCGGAGTCGACCCGCAAGCTTTGCGGCAGCGCATCGCGGTGGTGCCGCAGGACCCCGCGATCTTCAGCGCGAGTGCCGGCGAGAACATCCGCTATGGCCGCCCCGGTGCGTCGGACGCCGAGGTGCGGCGCGCCGTGACGGCGGCTGCGGCGGATTTCCTGTTCACGCTGCCGGAGGGCCTGAACACGTTCCTAGGCGAGAAAGGCGTGCGCCTGTCCGGCGGCCAGCGGCAACGGGTGGCGATTGCCCGCGCCATCTTGCGCGACGCTCCGCTGCTGCTGCTGGACGAGGCGACCAGCGCGCTCGATGCGGAGTCGGAGCAAGCAGTGCAGCACGCGCTGGCCGGCCTGTCGCGCGACCGCACCACGATCGTCGTCGCTCACCGTCTCGCCACCATACGCCGTGCCGACCGCATCGTGGTGATCGAGGCGGGCTGCATTGTCACCATTGGCAGTCACGACGCGCTGGTGCGAAATGGTGGGCTGTATGCCCGCCTCGCCGCGTTACAGTTTGACCTCTCGTAGGCGGCGATTACTCAGAGGTCAGTGCGACGATGCTCCGGGGGCGGGCGCGACGGGTTGCCGGCGTCTTGGTAACCTGTGATGTAATCCACCACTTCACCGGCTCGGGCTCTGGTCCGACTTCGACAAGCTTCGGACGGCGACCGCGTGCGACGCGAGGCGCTTCCGGCGACTCCACCGTCTCCGCAAATGCGGCGGCTGGTTTCGCCTTGGTCACAGGCTCGGGCGTTGACGGGGCCGGCTCTGCGAGCACTGCCGCCGACGCGACTTCCGCGGACAATGCCGCAACCTCCTCGGCGCGCGAGTGCGCCAGCGCCACGGCCTCGTCACGTGCAAGTTCCAGGTGCGACAGCTTTGTTTGCAACGTGCGGATAAAGGACTGCGCCTCCTCCAAGGCCCGCTCGGCGCTGGCGCGTGCGGAAGACTCAGCGGCCAAGCTCTCCTGCAACGCGTCCAGGCGGTTAACCGGCGAGGTGTTGGGCGGACGAAGTGGGTCAGCCGCGTGGTCGCCGCGTGGTCGCACCACGGTCACCGGAACGTCGCCATCCTGCACGAAGCGGTGACGGCGCGTCGCGGGGCCGCCTGAATGGCCGCCGCCATGGCCGCCATTGTTGAAGCTTGGTGCCCGACGTTCCACTGGTCCGGAGGGCTGCGTCCGCGTGGCGCCGCCCAGCATCCCAAGGGCGCGCCGCATGTTGGCCTCATCCTGCTGTAGGTGGGCCGCATCCTGAGCCGTAGAATCGGCGGTGGAGAACACGCCGCGGGTAGGCTGGGCCGAATCGGGGCGGGTCTCCACTTCGCGCAACTCGCGCGTGGACGATTTCAGCGAATCTGGCATGAAGGGTTAGGTCTCACTTATGGTTTAGGCGGTGTGACAAAATTACTTACGGTCGACGATGATGAGAGTTCGGTCACAAAGACCGCCAAGCTGACGATCAAAGGCATACTCGGAGCTTAATTGGACCAAACCACGCTTCGACGCAAGATGCACGCGGCGAAACAACCGCGCATTGCACCACTCTTCATTACATCGGTAGCACTTGCGCCAACTCGGCGCACCAGTCCGATGTACGACCCAGGTGCATCAATCCCGCCGAGCACCGTTCACCCGAGACCGCTCGGATCGGCTTAGCATCTTCGCAATCTTGCGGGGCCATGATGCCGGTGGCTCGACCGGGCCAGTCCTGTTCCTCTGGCCTGGAGACCGCAATGGATGACCTGCTGCCAGACTTTTTGATCGAAGCCAACGAAAGCCTCGCCAAACTCGACGTTGCCCTGGTGCAGCTGGAGCGTTCGCCCGGCGAAAAGGACACGCTTTCGCTGATCTTCCGTGAAGTGCACACCATCAAGGGCACCTGCGGCTTCCTTGGTCTGAAGCGGCTGGAAAAGGTGGCCCATGCCGCGGAAAACGTGCTCTGCCAAGTGCGCGACGGCCTGCTTGCGGTTACCTCCGACATCATCAGCCTGGTGCTGGAGGCGCTGGACGCGATCAAGGCCATCGTCACTGCCCTGGGTGACACCGGCGACGAGCCGGCCGGCGGAGATGGCCCATTGATCGCCCGGCTGAACTCGCTGGCAGCGCTCTCGGATACGCCTGATATCGCGATCGAGACGATCACTCACCTGCAGGTGGAGGCCGTCGCGGTCGCCGCGCCGCCACCTGCCCCGGCTGCAGAGGCCCACATCGAGACCACCCCGCCCGAAGTGCAGAGCGCTGCGCAGACCATCCGTGTAAGCGTCGAGGTGCTTGAAGAACTGATGACGCTGGTGGGCGAGCTTGTATTGACCCGCAACCAGTTGTTGCAAATCGCGCGCACGCAGGAAATGCACGACGACAAGACCAAATCGTTCTCCGCCACCTTGCAGAGACTGTCGCAGATCACCTCGGACCTGCAGGAAGGCGTCATGAAGACGCGGATGCAGCCGATCGGCAACGCTTCGAACAAACTGCCGCGGCTGGTGCGCGACCTCGCCCGCGATCTCGACAAGAAGATCGAGTTGGTGATGGTGGGCCAGGAGACCGAACTTGACCGGCAGGTGTTGGAACAAATCAAGGACCCGCTCACCCACATGGTCCGCAACAGCGGCGACCATGGACTGGAGTCGCCGGCGGAACGCCGCGCCGCCGGCAAGCCGGAGACCGGGCGCATCACGCTGAACGCCTTCCATGAGGGCGGCCACATCATCATCGAGATTTCCGACGATGGCCGCGGCTTGGCGGTCGGCAGCATCCGCAAGAAGGCGTTGGCGCAGGGCCTGCACACCGAAGCCGAGTTGGCGGCGATGAGCGAGAACCAAATCCAGCGCATCATCTTCCTGCCCGGCTTCTCTACTGCCGCGGCAATCACCGCAGTGTCCGGACGCGGCGTCGGCATGGATGTGGTCAAGACCAACATCGAGAGGATCGGCGGCACGATCGACCTGAAAAGCGTTGCCGGCCAAGGCACGGTGTTCACCATCACCATTCCGCTTACGCTGGCGATCGTCGCGGCGCTGATCGTGGAGGCAGCCGGCGAGCGCTTTGCCGTGCCGCAGATCAGCGTGCTGGAACTGGTGCGCGTCGGCAACGCCGGGGGGCCGGTCATCGAACACCTCAACGGCACGCCGGTGCTGCGGCTGCGCGAACGCTTGTTGCCGCTGCTCAACCTGCGCGACCTGCTGCAGCTTGGCGACGACGAACAACCACGCCACGACACCAGCGTCACGGTCGTCGTGGTGGCCGTCGGATCGAACATCGTCGGCATCATCGTGGACCGGGTGTTCGACACGGAGGAGATCGTGGTCAAGCCGGTCGCCCAGATCCTGAGCCACATCACGATGTTCAGCGGCAACACCATCCTGGGTGATGGGGGGGTGGTGATGATCCTGGATCCAAACGGCATCGCCCGGGCGGCCGGCATGGGAGCCGCCGGAGAAAGCAAGGCGCAGTCGGCGGCGGTCGAGAGCGTCCACTCGGCCGACAGCGCCGCCCTGCTGCTGTTCCGCGCCGGCCCCGGCGCACCCAAGGCGGTGCCGCTCGGTCTTGTGGCGCGCATCGAGGATATCCCGCGCGAGAAGATCGAGATTTCCGGGGGCATGTTGGTGACCCAGTATCGCGGCAAGCTGATGCCGCTGATCCCGCTCGACACCGACGGCGCGCTGGACGAGCGTTCCCATCAGGCGGTGCTGGTGTTCACCGACCGCGAACGCTCGATGGGACTCATGGTCGACGAAATCGTCGATGCCGTGCAGGAACGGTTGCACATCGAGCTGGGCGGCACCCGCCCCGGCCTGCTCGGCACCGCAGTGATCGCGGGACACGCCACCGACGTCATAGACACCGGCTACTGGCTCACCCGAGCGTGGCGCGACTGGTTCGGCGATTCGCCTGCGGCAGAAATGCAGCGGCCTCGCGTGCTGGTGGTCGAGGACAGCGACTTCTTCCGCAAGCTACTGGTTCCGGTGCTGTCGGCCGCCGGATACGATATCACCGCAGCCGCCGGAGCCGGCCGGGCTTTGGCGCTGCGCGAGGCCGGGGCGATGTTCGACGTGATCGTGTCCGACATCGAGATGCCGGACATGGACGGCATGGAGTTCGCGCGACACGTGCGTGAGGCCGGGCCATGGTCGGAATTACCGCTGATCGCATTAACTGGCCGCACGTCAGCGACCGCCGCCGCCGCGAGCCGCAACGCGGGCTTTACCGACTATATCGTGAAATTTGAACGCGACGCTCTGCTGGGCAGCCTACGCCAATGTCTGTCGGCACAAACGCAAACCGTCAAGGTCTGAGGGAATTTCCATGAAGCAGCCATCACCCCAGACAGCGGCCAAGCTCCATTCGGTGGCGGCCACGGAACAGAGCGTCTATGTAACGCTCGCCGTGGCCGACCAGCTCTGTGGCATACCGGTTCTAGCAGTGCGCGACATCCTGGCCGAACAGGCAATCGCACGCATCCCGCTGGCGCCGCCGGAAATCGCCGGAAGCCTCAACCTCCGTGGCCGGATCATCACCGCAATCGACCTGCGGCGGCGGTTGCGGTTGCCGAGCGCGCCCGCTGGTAGCCGCCGCATGTCCATCGTCACCGAGTTCGGCGGCGAGCTCTACGCGCTGCTGGTGGACTCGGTGTCCGAGGTGCTGACCCTGCCGACCGCACAGTTCGAGCGCAATCCACCGACGTTGCCGGCGCCCTGGGCCGAGTACAGCTCCGGCATCTTTCGCCTGAAGGAGCGGCTTCTGGTCGTGTTGCAACCCGCACAGCTGCTCGCCTTTGCCGGGAGCGCTGCATGAGTGGACGCACCTGCCTGGTGGTCGACGACAGCCGCATCGTGCGCAAGGTGGCGCGGCGCATCCTGGAAGGTCGCGGCTACGCGGTCCGTGAGGCCAAGGATGGCGAAAGGGCGCTGTTCGCCTGTCGTGACGCAATGCCCGATTGCGTGCTGCTCGACTGGAACATGCCTGTCATGAACGGGCTGGAGTTCCTTCAAGCGCTGCGTGCCGAGTTCGGGCAGGACGAGCCAAAGGTGTTGTTCTGCACCACCGAGAACGACATCGCCTTCATCGAGCGGGCGATCCTTGCCGGAGCACAGGAATACATCATGAAGCCGTTTGACGAAGAAATCCTGGTTGGCAAGTTCGAGCAGGTTGGCCTGCTATGATCGCGACGGAGCAGTCAGTCCGAACACTGCCCAAGCAAGCCGCAGATTTAGCGCGGGTCATGATCTGCGACGACTCCGCCGTCATTCGCTCCGCTATCTCGCGAATCCTGGAAAGCGACCCCGGCATCACCGTGCTGAGCCGTGTTGCCAACGGGCAGCTGGCGATCGAGGCGGTTGCCCGCATCGCAGTCGACGTGCTGGTGCTCGACATCGAGATGCCGGTGCTCGACGGACTAAGCGCGTTGCCCCTGCTGCTGCGTGCCGATCCTGGGCTGCGCATCATCATGGCCTCGACGCTGACCCTGCGCGGCGCCGACATCGCGATGCGGGCGCTCCGCCTTGGAGCGGCCGACTACGTGCCCAAGCCGAGCGCCAGCGCGGTCACCGGCGATGCGAGCTTTGCCGCAGAGCTGGTGGCTAAGGTCAAGGGCTTGGCGAAGTTGCGCCGTCGCACTGCCGGCCATCCTGCCATCTCGCTGACCGCCATGCCGCCCGCTGTCGTGGCATTGCGGCCGCCGCCGACCCGTGCGCCGCTGCTGCTGGCGATCGGCAGCTCGACCGGCGGCCCGCAGGCGCTGCTGACGCTGGTGCAGTCGCTGGGCAGCACATTGCCGGTGCCGGTAGTGCTGACGCAGCATATGCCGCCGATGTTCACCGCAATGCTGGCCGAGCACATCACCCGGCTCGGCACCCTGCCATGCGCCGAGGCGCGTGACGGCGAGATGCTGGAGCCGGGCCGCATCTACCTGGCGCCGGGTGACCGGCATCTCCTGGTGACGGCTGCAGGCCAACGCTTGCAGGCTCGCCTTTCCGATGAAGCCGCCGAGAACTTTTGCAGGCCGTCGGTCGATCCGATGTTGCGCACCGCCTCGACGGCATGTAACGGCCGGGTTTTGGTGGCGATGCTGACCGGCATGGGCCAGGACGGCATGGCCGGCACTCAGGGCATCGTGGCCGCTGGCGGGACGGCGATCGCGCAGGATGAAGTGACCAGCGTGGTCTGGGGAATGCCCGGCGCCATCGCCCGCGCCGGCCTGTGCCACGCCGTGCTGCCGCTGCCGCAGCTCGGGGCCAAGATACGCGCTTTGCTGCAGGCAAAGCCATGAGCGACGCCACCTTCGACGCGCTTGCCGCATTGCTGAAGGCCCGCTCCGGCCTGATCATCGGACCCGACAAGCTTTACCTGCTGGACACCAGGCTTGGTCCCATCATGAAACGCGAGGGCCTGCGCGACCTCGCCGCGTTGGCCGCCCGGGTGCGTCTCGCGCCGACGCTGGAACGCGAGGTGGTCGAAGCGATGACCACCAACGAGTCGTTGTTCTTCCGTGACGAAAAGCCGTTCCGGCATGTCGGACTGCATCTGCCGGTGCTGCACGCGTCACGTCCGCCGGGCACGCCGCTGCGGTTCTGGTCGGCCGCCGCGTCGTCGGGCCAGGAGGCGTATTCATTGGCGATGTTGCTGGTCGAGCAGCGCGCGTCGCTTGGCGGCCGGCCGCTGCAGATTATTGGCACCGACATCTCGCGCGAGCAGCTGGCCCGAGCCCGCTCCGGCACCTACACGCAGTTCGAGGTGCAGCGCGGACTGCCGATGCAAAGGCTCGTGCGCCACTTCACCAGATGCCAAAGCAACTGGCAGATCAGCGCGGAGCTGCGCGCCATGGTGGACTTCCGGGAATGGAACCTGCTGTCGGACCTGAGTCCGCTCGGCAGCTTCGACGTCGTGTTCTGCCGCAACGTGCTGATCTACTTCGACGCACCGACCAAGACCGTGGTGCTGGAGGCGATTGCCCGTCGGATGGCGCCCGACGGCGTGCTGCATCTGGGCGGTGCAGAGACCGTGATCGGCCTCACCAACTGCTTCAAGCCGGTCGATGGGCAGCGTGGCGCTTACGTGAAATCGTCCAGTCCACCCATGGCAAAGTAACGAAGTCGCAATGCGCTGGCAGTAGGCTGGTATCTGGGCAGAACGTCCGAGTCCTTCCGCGCTGATACACCAAGGCGAGTACCGATGATCGACAAAGCGATGAACGTCCTGATTGTCGACGACTACAAGACCATGCTGCGCATCGTGCGCAACCTGCTCAAGCAGATCGAGTTCAACAACGTGGACGAAGCCAGCGATGGCTCGGAGGCATTATCAAAGTTGCGGGCCGGCAACTTCGGCCTGGTCATCAGCGACTGGAACATGGCGCCGATGACTGGCCTGCAGTTGCTGCAGGAGGTTCGCGCCGATGCAAAACTTAAGACGCTGCCGTTCATCATGATAACCGCCGAGAGCAAGTCGGAGAACGTGGTGGCCGCGAAGCAGGCCGGCGTGTCGAACTACATTGTGAAGCCGTTCAATGCCGAGACACTGAAGGGCAAGATTGACAAGGTGCTGGGCAATGCCTGACTTCAGCCCCGTTGTCGCGCAATGGAACCGGCTGCGCGTACGCCATCCAACCCTGGAGCCGGCCTTGGTGGTAGATATGATCCGCGCCACCATAGCGGCGGTCAGCGGCGACCTCGATTTGCGCAAGGCTGAAATCCAGGCAAAGATCGACTCTCTCAGCAGCGCCATCGCCACGGCCCGCAACGAAATCGTCGACTTTAGCGTGGACGAGATTCATGGCCTTCCAGATCCCAGCGGCGAGCAGCGAACTCAGCGCGATCGTGGCGCATACCGCCTCGGCCACCGACGCAATCCTGGATAGTTGCGAGGTGGTCGACGGCGTAGCCGAACGTCTCGACTCCGACGAGGGGCGCCAGTTGCAGAACGCCACCACTCGGATTTACGAGGCCTGTAGCTTTCAAGATATTACTGGCCAGCGCATCGTAAAAGTTATGGCCGCGCTGAAGGCGATAGATGCCGGTCTAACCAGCGTCGGCCTTGGTCTGGCCGGCGTGGCGGCGCCTCGCCCCGCAACCCTCGACTCCGATGGGCATCTCACCAATGACCCTCAACTTCCAGGCCTTGCAACCGACCAGGATGAAATTGGCCGACTGTTGGCAAGCTTCGATTAGTACTCGCCACAGATTGCTTATTCATCTCTGCACGCCAAAGCGGAAGATCGTCGTACTAGCGAAAACCTGTCCCGGCTTGAGTTCGGTCGTCGGGAAGGCCGGATGGTTCGGGCTGTCAGGGAAATGCTGCGTCTCCAGCGTGAAGGCGCCGTATTGGCGGTAGCGGCCGCCGATGCCGATGTAGGCTCCGTCAAGGGCGTTGGCGGTATAGCTCAGCACGCCAGGCTCGGTGGTCAGGCAGTCCAGCGTACGTCCGCTTCCGGGATCATAGACGCGCACGGCGAGTTGCGGCTGTAAGGCGTTTCCATGCTTGTTCAGCACCCATTCCTGGTCATAGCCCCCAGCCAAGGCCAGTTGCTCATTACGGCCTCGAATGCGCGCGCCGATTGCGGTCGGCTTGCGGAAGTCGAACGGAGTGCCCTCGACGAGAGCCAGTTGTCCGAGCGGGATTTGGGTCCGGTCGGTCGGCAAATACCTGTCCGCGTCCACCATGAGCACCTGCTGGAGCACGCCACCCGGCGACCCGGCTCCGGCAAGGTTGAAATTCACATGGTTGGTCAGGTTGATCACCGTGGCCTTATCGGTCGTCGCCTCGTAACGAATGGCAAACGCACCATTCTGCGAGAGCGTGTAAGTGACACTGACCTTTATTTTACCGGGGTAACCTTCCTCGCCATCGGCGCTGGTGTAGGTCAGCAACGCGCCAACGCTCTGGCCGGAGGTCGCTTTCGGCTGCACGTCCCACACCTGTTTGTCGAATCCTTTCTCGCCGCCGTGCAAGGCGTTCGGTGGGTAGTTGACTGCAAGCTTGTAGTCGTGGCCTTCCAGGCTGAAACGGCCTCCGGCGATGTAGTTGGCATAGCGCCCGATGATCGCACCGAAGTAGAGTCCACCTTTCGCGCTCTTGGTCTCGTACTCGCGCAACGTTGGGAAACCGAGCACGATATGCGCGCGATGGCCTTGCCGGTCCGGCGTGATGATATCGGTGACCGTGCCGCCATAGTTCATAAATGTGACGCTCACGCCGCCGCTGGTGGTCATGGTGTACTGGGTAACGGGCTTGCCATCCGCCATCGTGCCGAATGGCGAGCTGGTCAGCGACGCGGCCGTGGCCGCGTATCCCGGAGCCGCTAGGATCAACGCAACGCACAAGGTTGCGCCGCTTCTCCGGTTAATTTTCATTGTCATCGCGTCCTCCCAAACTGTGCCGCAGCAATCAGTCTTACTCCGATGCGGCTCATTTCGCGCGGCGCCGGGCCAAAGAAATCGAAGCCGATCCTACTTAGGTTTTCCAAGTCAAGGTTAGCTGCGCCAACGCTTCTGCCGATTGCCTATTCAGCGGGATGATGCCGCTTGCCCTGGCTAAAGCGGCTCCTGATCCGACGCCATGACGGCAGCTTCGCATCCATCACGACCGGGTACAGCGAAGGCAGCACAAGAAGCGTGAGCAGCGTTGCGGTAATCAGCCCGCCAATGACCACGGTGGCCAGTGGCCGCTGCACTTCGGCGCCGGCACTGGTCGAGATAGCCATAGGCACGAACCCAATCGAGGCCACCAGCGCCGTGGTGAGCACCGGGCGTAGCCGTTTCTCAGCGGCGTTGCCCGCCGCTTCGGAAGCATTCTTACCGGCCTCGCGCTCCTCCTGAATATAGCTTGCCAGCACCACCCCATCCAGGATTGCAATGCCAAACGTCGAAATGAAGCCGATGCCGGCCGAAATGCTGAACGGCATCCCGCGCAGCATCAGGGCTGCGATGCCGCCGGTCGCCGCCATCGGTACGTTGAGAAAGATGAGGGCGGATAATCGCAGGCTGCCGAAATTCAGGTACAGCAGCAGGAATATCAGCGCTAGCACCCCCGGTACCACGATAGCCAGCCGAGCTGATGCGCTCTGCAGGTTCTGGAACATGCCGGCCCACTCCAGCGTGTAGCCGGGCGGCAGCTTGACTTTCTGCGCGACCTTGCCCTGCGCCTCTGTCACGAAGCTCTGCACGTCGCGCCCGCGCACGTTGATGTCGACGGTGCTGCGGCGTTGCAGCTTGTCGCGAGTGACCTCGGCCGTGCCGTCCGCCACGGAGACGTCAGCCACCGCCGAGAGCGGCACCGCCTGACCGCCGGCGAGGCCGACCGGCAGGTCACGCACCCGCTGCGCACTGGCGCGGGCGTCGGGCGGCAAGCGCACGACAATCGGCGTCTCGGTGTCGTTCTGCCCATACACCATCCCCGCCGCCCGACCTCCGATCGCCTCCACCACGGCGAGCGCGTCCGCGGCGTTGATCCCGTAGCGGGCCAGCCGCTCGCGGTCGACCTGCACCGTTAACGCCGGCAGCCCACCCTGCTGCTCGGCGCTGACATCGGCAGCGCCCTTGACCGCCTGCACGACCTGCACCGCTTGCTCGGCCAACTTGCGCAACGTGCCCAAGTCCTCGCCGTAGAACGTCAGTGCCACGTCCGAGCGCACGCCCTGGAGCAGGTCGTCCATGCGCATCTGGATCGGCTGCGACAGCTCGAAGGTAACGCCAGGGACTGCGGCCTTGACCTTCTTCTCCATTGCCGCGGTGATGCCGGCCTGGGTCGAAGCAGTCTTCCATTGACCCGGCGGCTTCAGGATCACGTATGTGTCGGTGCTCTGCACGCCCATCGGATCGGTCGGCGTGGCGGCGCTGCCGGTCTGCGAGACGACCGCCTTCACGTCGGGAAAGGCGCGCAGCACCCGTTCGATCTCGCCCACCGTGCGGATCGAGGCGTCGAGGTTGATGCTGGACGGCTTGGTCGAGGTGATGACGATGGCCCCTTCGGAAAGCTGCGGGATGAACTCGCCGCCCAGTTGCGTGGCGAAGAACGCGGCGCCCGCGAACAGCGTGGCGGCGGCGCCGATGGTGATCCACGGGTGCATCGCGGTGCGGCGCAGCACGGGAGCGTAGCCGCGACGCGCCCAGCGCACGGCGAACGTATCCTTCTGCGCTGCCTTGGCGCCCAGGAAGGTCGCCGCCAGCGCCGGGATGACCAGCATCGTGACGAGCAGCGCGCTGCCCAACGCCAGCATCACCGTCAGCGCCATGGGGCGGAACATCTTGCCCTCGATGTCCTGCAGCGAGAGCACCGGCAGGTAGACCAACGTGATGATGGCGACCGAGAAGATCACCGGGCGAGCCACCTCGGCCGCGGCGCCCGGCACGACTTTGCGCGGGTCCTGGTCGCCGCCGCCGCCCTCCGAGTGCCGCCGCAGCACATTCTCGACCAGGACCACCGCACCGTCGACGATCAGGCCGAAGTCGATGGCGCCAAGGCTCATCAGGTTGCCCGAGATGCCGAGCGCCCGCATCCCCGCGAAGGCCATCATCATCGACAGCGGGATCACCGCCGCCACGATCAAGCCGGCGCGGAAATTGCCAAGCATCAGCAGCAGGATGGCCACCACCAGCAACGCGCCCTCTACCAGGTTGTGCGTGACGGTGTGGATGGCGCGCTGGATCAGGTCGGAGCGGTCGTAGAAGGTGCTGATCTCGACGCCGGGCGGAAGCGTCTTCTGCACCTCCGCCATGCGCGCCTTCAGCGCCGGCAGCACCTCGCTCGCGTTCAGCCCATATTGCATGACGGCGACGCCCAGGATCGTCTCGCCGACGCCGTTGTGGGTCACCGCGCCGAGCCGCACCTTCGGCGCCAGCTTGACCGCTCCGACGTCGCCGACAGTGACCGGAACGCCGCCCGGCGTGGTTTTGAGCACGATACGGGCGAGGTCGGCCTGGCTTTGCGCCAGCGCCAGGCCACGCACGATCTGCTGCTCGGCGCCATGCTCGATGTATGCGCCGCCGCGGGTCGTGTTGTTGGCCTCGACTGCGGCGAATACCTGCGGCAGCGTGATCCCCTGCGCCCGCAACCGCTCGGGCGAGACCTGGATCTCGTAGGTCTGCAACTCGCCGCCATAGATGTTCACGTCGGCGATGCCAGGCACTAGCCGCAGCTGCGGAACGATGCGCCATTGCAGCATCTGGTACAGCTCCATCGGCGTGAAGCCGGGGCCGCGCAGCTCGAATTCGAGGATTTCGCCGAGGCCGGTCGCGAATGGCCCTTCGGCGGGCGTGCCGACGCCCGGCGGCATCATCTGCTGCGCCAGCTGCAGGCGCTCGAACACCTGGGCGCGGGCAGTCTCGGCGTTGGCGCCGTCGTCGAAGGTGACGTAGACGGCGGACAGGCCGAAGCGCGAGGTTGAGCGCACATCCTTGAGGTGCGGCAACCCGGTCATCTGGGTTTCAATGGGGAAGGTGACGAGGCGCTCCACCTCGAGCGGCCCGAGACCCTGCGCCTCAGTCAGGATCATCACCTGTTTGGGCGAGATGTCAGGCACCGCGTCGATGGCGAGCTGCTGCAGGTTAAACCAGCCAGCGACGGCGACGCCAAGTGCCAGCACCAGAATTAACCAGCGGCGACCCACCAGAGCCTGGAAGAACCCCGCCATTGCGCTAACCGGCACCGCCGAGCATGGCTTTCTGCAACAGCGCCTTCAGCTCGAAGCTGCCCTGCGTCACCACCTCGTCGCCGGCCTTCAAGCCTTGGCGCACCTCAACCCAATCCTGCTGCTCCACGCCGAGGGTCAGGTCGTGGCTTTGGAAGCGGTCGCCGTCCAGCCGGGTGAAAGCGACCCGCTTGTCGCCCACCATCTGCACCGCCCCGGAGGACACCACGACGTTGTCGCGCTCACGGTTGCTGGTCAGCGTCACGTCCACCGTCATGCCGGAGCGCAGCGCGCGGTCCGAGTTGTCGAGTTGGATGCGGGCCGGCAACGTGCGCGCCTGGGTGTCGAGCGCCGCACTCAGCGCAACCACCTTGCCGGACCAGACACGGCCGCCGCCCGCAGTAAGGCGAACGCGCGCGGAGTCACCGACCGCGATCAGCGGGGCGCTGACCTCCGGCACCTGCGCCAGCACCAGCATGACCGAAAGGTCGGCCACGGTGAGCCCGCCGCCGGTGGTGTCCACGACCTCGCCCGGCGTGATGCCCAGGATAACAACGACGCCGGCAATCGGCGTGACCAACCGGGCGATGCCGGGTGTGCTGCCGGGATTGAGGCGCGCAACCGTAGCCTGCAGGGCAGCGGCATGGGCGCGGGCCGAGTCCATGGCGGCGTCGGCTTGGGCCAGCGTCAGGCGGCGCCGCTCGGCCTCGGCCCGGGCCAGCGAACCGTCGCGGGCCAGGATCTCGCCGCGGCGCAGGGAGTCGCGCGCGACGGCGACTCCGGCCGCAGCTTCCCGCTCGGTGGCGTTCGCTGTGGCCAGGCCCGCCTGCGTGTCGGCAAGGCTTGGACTGTCAAGCTCGGCGAGCGGTTGCCCCGCGCGCACGGTGTCCCCCGGCTCCACTAG
>JAABUQ010004295.1_pt1 | contig 24512 bp, 18 predicted proteins | sample 5560001 | NCBI WGS metagenome assembly JAABUQ01 (sample SAMN10711888, study PRJNA513371) | rock metagenome | isolation source: Antarctica rocks | place: Antarctica: Victoria Land, Finger Mt nord | collected 2015-12-18
GGGGTCCGCCATGCTGGTCGCCGTCACCGTCACCGACTGCACGCCGGCCGTCGCGGCGGGGGCCGTGAGCAGGCCCGAGGCGCTCACCGTGCCCGCAGACGCCGACCAAGTCACCGACTGCGAGGGGCCGCCCGTCCCGCTGACGGTGGCGGCGAACCGCCGCCGCTGCTGCTGCCCCGCGCCGCTGACGGTCGCCGAGAACTGCTGCGTCTGGCCCCCGGCCACCGACGCCACCGACGGCGTGACCGACACACCCGTGACCGTGGGTACCACCGCCGGGGCCGCCCCCTGGTCGATCCCCGCGTAGTTGCCGTTGGGGCCGGGGCCGTCGAAACAGGTGCCCGTGTCCCCGTCGAACACCTTGGCGAACGTGTTACCACTGTTGCCGTAGGAGCCGGGGGAGCCGAACGGCGTCCCCGAGAGCTTCACGGCACCCGTGCCGGTCCCGCTGTAGAACTCTACCTCGTTGACATTGCCATAGCTGCCATTAGGCGAGACGTAGCGCAGGTAGCGGTAGGCCGCCGGGTCGGTGTACAGAACGGTCTCCGCCCACTGCCCGTCCACAGGCACGGAGGTGACAGTGGCGAGTGTCGTGTAGATGACGCCGTCCGTGCTGCCCTGGAACCTGCCGCCCAGCATCCGACCCGCCATGGTGCGGCGGGGGAAGTAGCGGATTTTCCCCTGTGGCAGGGGCACGGGCTGCCCGCCCGGTCCGTACAGCTCCATCTCCCGCAGGGTGATCTGGTGCGGCCCGGTCTGACCGCCCGCCTGCACGATGTCCTTGGTCGCGCCGCCGCCCCAGGTCGTGTCATGCACGAGCAGACGGATCCGCTGCGTGGTCACGGCGGGGAAATCATGCTGGAAGACGCAGCGGTCGCTGTAGAAGCTGTCCACGGTCGTGAACACGGTGGGCGTGAAGAACGGAACGACGATGGGCGACTCCTGGACGTGCGAGATCGTCACCCACTGGCCGCCGCTGTCGTATTGCAGCTCGTAATCCAGGAGGGAGCCGTCGGTCTGCCAGGGAACTCCGGCGTAGAGGACGACGTGGCTGATCGACATGGGCAGCGGCAGTGTGACCTGCACCGTGGCCGGGAAGCTGGTGACGTTGCTCATCCAGGGATGATCGTCCGGCCCCTGGCTCCAGTACCAGTTCTCCAGGACGCCGTTGATGATTTTGGCGGGGTCATTGGAAAGCGACGGGTCCAGCGGCGAGACGGCCGAGCCGGACGCCGACGCGGTCGTGCCGGGCGTCAGGGCCAGGTCGGGGCCGTAGTCGAGGGGCACGGCTTGCAGCGTCTGGCCGGGCGCGAGTTCCACATACACCGGCAGTTCCGGCACGGGCAGCGTGACATGGCCCGCCGTGACGGGCAGGTCCGAGGCGACGCCGAAGGCGGACACCACATGGATGGAAGCACCGCCGGTGACGCTGAGCGTCACCTGTCCGTCGGTCCGCCCGGCGCTCATGAACGCCGCGACCTGCTTGCCGCCTCCCCCGAAGAGGCTGCCGACGTACATCTTGTTGCCCAGGGCACCGAAGTCGTAGGCCTGGGAGAAGTTCGTCCCGTACAGCTCCTCACTCCAGACGCGCATCAGCGGTGCGGCGGGGTCGAAGCTACCGAAGGAAGAGGGGCCGTCCTCATTCTCCCAGAAGGCCGGGACGTCCCAGAAGCCGTGGCTCTTGTCGTACCACAGGTGGTTGTGCTCTTTGGGAATGCCGTACTGCTCGTACACCATCATCTGGAGCATCGTCCAGCGCCCCTGGAGGCGCGGCTCATAGGCACCGTAGACGGCGGCGAAATACCCCTGCTCGGTCTGCCACTTCTCGATGTTCGGGATGCCGTACTTTGTCAGCAGCGCCTGGAGCGCGTCCAGCGACTGCCGGGCCAGAGTCAGATCCCCGTTGACGTTGTTGTACGCATGGAACGAGAAGGCGTCGATGTAGCCCGCGCCGCCCGCCTTCAGGAAGCCGTCGGTCCAGTTCAGCCCATACGGCCCGATGGTCACCACGCCCGGCCCCAGCACCTTGCAGGTCGGGTCAACGCTCTTGACGACCTGGGAGAAGGGGATCAGCTCTTTGGCGACATAATCCGCGCCGTTGTATTTGTTGTTCGGCTCATTCAGCGGCTCCCAATATTTGACGTCATTGTGGAAGTGCGCCACGATCTGGCGCAGGCCGGCCAGGTTTTTGGCTTGCTGGACGGGATCAGAAGAGCTGATGCCGTTGGGGAAGGCGATGAGCAGGGGCCGGCTCCGTGCCGCGTCGTTGAACGGGGACGACGTGTAGTACTGCTTGTCCAGGGCAATGGATGGGTCAAGCAGCGCGATGGCCGCGTCGGGCTGCGAGGCGTCCGTGACGGGGTGCCGCTGCGGCCCCATGCCCAGCACGCCGCGCGCCACCTCGTCGCCGTCGAAGACACCCGAGTTGCCCGGCACGTGGGGGTCGGGCATCGTCGGGAAATTGGCGTTGGGCCGGAAGACCACAAACATGGTCCCGCCGACGCTGTCGCCCCAGGGGGCGACGCTGTTCGGGCCGTGCAGATAGAGCTTGTACCAGCCCGGCGGCTCCGCGCGCAGCGCCAATGCGGATGTCGCCGTAGGCGTCGGGGCCGAGGTGTTCCCCTGGTCTACGACGGCACCCCAGTAGTCGCGCACCTCGTACCGGATGGGGGCATTGAGGTTGTAGGTGCCGTAGTTGGCGATGTCCAGCGTGAAGCCGATCGGGTCGCCCACCAGGAACACGTTGTCCCGCTTGCCGGAGTCAAGCTTGACCATGTTGGGCGGGTAGGAGAACAGCCAGCCCGCCAGTGCGGGCCGCAGGCCGGAGAGCGTCAAGACAGCCGCAAGGCATGCCAGCAGGAGACGGCGCGAGAAGCAGGCGCGAGATCCACAGAACTTCATGGATGGTCCTTTAGCGGTCGTATTGGTAGACTTTGATTGGCTTGGAATTACGGGACGGGGTCGAGTCCCGTGGTGTTGTTCCACATGGGCTAATATCGGAACAATGTTTGATTATTTATAGTTCGGGGAATATGGGGGGCTTACCTCTATTTTTCCACGTCTTTGTTGCTTTTTAACGGACTTCTTACAGCCAGCTGATCGCAGGCGGATGGACGGGGAAGAGTTGCGGGGCGGGGAGGACAAGAACAAAGGGGGCCGGAACAAGACCAGCGCGGGCGGCACGCTGGTCATCGGCGGGTGAGGGGCCGTTTGTGCGCCTGGTCCTGCGGATCGTTCAGGGCAGCGAGTTCACACAGAGCGCGTGAATCACATACCCGCCGCCCTTGGCCGTGGTGCCGGTCCAGCGGATAGAATAAGGCGCAGGGGCTGCGGCGGCAAGGGGCGGAGTGGGTGGACGCGCCTGCACAGGCCGCGGGCCTGACCGCGCCGCGCACGGGGGTCTTCGCCCCGCCCCAGCACACCGGGAGATCGCTGTCATCTTTCTGGACGCGGGAGCGCTAGGCCCCGGCCGCATCGCCGGCGGTACTGGCCGTTTCCGCTGCGCCGCCCGCCGTCTTCTTCAGCGTCTGTTCCCCCTGCTTCTCGTCCGCCTCCTCATGCCGGGCCGCAGCCGCGCCCTGCGTCCGGGCGACTCGTTCTTCCTGCTCCTGACGTGCCTCATCGAGGCTCTGCTGCCAGGCCTGACGGACCGGGTCGAGGAGCGCCTGCAATGACGCCGCCAGTACCACATAGCCGTGGGCGGTGCCCCGGAGGAGGCCCCGTCCACTCATGGCCTGCCCAAAGTGACCCACCAGCGCATCAGCCTGCCGGGCCGGGCCGCCCGGCTCCGGTGTTTGGGCTGCCGCCTCGTCCTCGGCCGCTTCTTTCGGCGCGGCCGGCGGGCGGCGGCTCAGGATGCACTCGGCGCGCTCGACGGCGCTGCTGTAGGTTGATGTTGTGTTCATGGTTTGCCTCTGGTCGATGGGGATCGCTCGATAACGGTCACGGAGTGGGTTGAGGAGCAGGAAGCAGGGCGCGCACCGGCCGCAGCGGCAAGGCCGTTCCGGGAAGCACCTTCAGCCGGCGCGCGGGGCTGCTGTCAGCGGACTGGGAGGAGCTGCCGCCCGCCACCGCCGCGATGACGGCACCCGCCCCGATCAGGCCCCAGGAGAGCGGCGTCGGCAGAGTCAGCGTCAGCAGGGACCGGAGCGCCGGGAAGGTGATCGCGGCGACCAGGAACCCGGCCGAGGCCCCGACCGCGCCGAAGACGGAAGGCGTCAGCCCGCCCTCCACCCAGCCGGCCTTCAGCGTCTGCGCGAGCTGCGTCGCGACGATGCTGGCGAACGCGACGGTACGGGCTTGCGCCAGGCCGCCGGTCCCCAGTGTGATCGCGAAGGCGGCGAGGGCAGGAACCGTCGTCGCCGCCCCGCGCCGGAGCACGTCCTGGCGCAGGGGCTTGTCCAGAGCGGACGCCCCCTCCCGCGCAAGCGAGGCGAGGTGCCGGTGCTCGGGCCGCTGCAAGGCGACCGACAGGGCGGGCAGGGCGTCCGTGATCAGGTTGACGGCGAGGATCTGGCGCGTCGTGAGCGGAGACGCCAGCCCGAGGACGCTGGCTCCCACGACCAGCCCCAGCTCGCCCAGATTCCCGCCGAGCAGGAGGCCGAGCGCCCGGCGCATGTTACGCCAGAAGCCGCGCCCCTCCACCAGAGCCTCCACCAGGGTCGCGAAGTCGTCATCGGCGAGGACCACGTCGGCGGCCTGGCGCGCGACCTCGGTCCCGCCCTTCCCCACGGCGACGCCGACGTCCGCGAGGCGCAGGGCGGGCGCGTCGTTGACCCCGTCGCCGGTCATGGCGACCGTGTGGCCGTGGCGCTGGAAGCTCTCGATGATCCGCAGCTTGTCCAGCGGAGTCGCCCGCGCGATGACGGCGACTCGCTCCAGCCGCCGGTCCAGCGCGTCGTCGTGCAGCTCCCCAATGTCCGCGCCCGTCAATACCTCACGCCCGTCTTCCAGCAGCCCCGCCTCGCGGGCGATCGCGCGCGCCGTCGCCGGGTGGTCGCCGGTCAGCATGAGGATGTGGATGCCGGCCTCGCGGCAGCGCCGCACGGCCTCGGGCACGGTCGGGCGGAGGGGGTCGCGGATGCCCAGAAATCCCAGCGCGGTCAGCCCCTGTGGGTCGCTGACGTCCGCCTCTTCATCGCCCTCCGCCACCATCAAGATACGCAGCCCTCTCCCGGCCAGCTCCTGCGCCTGGGCCAGCAGCGCCCCGCGCTCGGCGTCGTCGAGCGCCTCCACCAGCCCGTTCCGGCGGACATGCGTACAGCGCGGCACCAGCACCTCGGGTGCCCCCTTGGCGGCGAGCATCCCCGCCGCGACGGTCGCATGGAACGCGCGGGCGGGATCGAACGGCGCTTCGGCGGCGCGCTCGCGCCGCAGCTCCTCGCCCAGCCCGGCGTCCAGGGCACCCTGCACCACGGCAACGTCCGTGGGGTGTGCCGCAAGGTCCGATGCCTCGGGCGCCGGGCTGGCATAGGCTGCGGCGCGCAGCAGCGGGCGCAGGCCCGTAGGCAGGTCGCCCGGCAGGGCCGCCTCCTGCTCCAGGGAGGCGACCAGGCCAAGGGCAAGGCGGCCCTCGGTCAGCGTGCCCGTTTTGTCGGTGCAGGCGACGTCCACGCGCCCCAGGGCCTCCACGGCGGAGAGGCGGCGCACCAGCGCCCGCTGCCCCGACAGACGGCGCGCGACCGCGCTTTCACCCATCCCGGCCAGCAGTGGCAGCCCCTCGGGAACCGAGGCCAGGGCGATGGTCGCGCCGATGGCAAGCTGGGGCAGCAGCGGCTGCCCGCGCAGCAGGCCGGACCCGATGACGACCGCGCCCCCCACCCCGGCCAGGGGCAGGAACTGGCCCAGCAGGCGGCCCAGCCGCAGCCCCAGCGGACTCTGCGCGGGGTCGTCGAGCGCCAGCGCCGTCGCGGTCGCGCCCAGGCGCGTATCAGGCCCGACGGCCACGACGAGGGCGCGGCCCGTCCCGGCAGTGACGTCGCTGCCTTCCAGCACGATGCGGCTCGAGTCGGAGCCGCCTTCGGGTGCCTTGGCGACGGGGAGAGACTCGCCGGTGAGCGCCGCCTCGTCCACTTCCAGCGCACGGGACTCGATCAGGCGCGCGTCGGCGGCGATCCGGTCCCCCGAGGCCAGCACCAGGACATCGCCCGGAACGATCTCGCCCGCCGGGACCGTCAGTATCCGCCCGTCCCGCAGGACGCCCGCGGTCGCCCGGCCGAGCTGCGCCAGCGCCAGGGCGGCCTGGCCGGCCTGGTGCTCCTGCCAGACGCCCACCGCGACGTTCGCCAGGATGGTCACCCCGATCAGCGCGAAATCGAGCGGCGAGCCGAGGAACAGCGACAGCCCGGCCCCGGCGGCGAGGATGCCGATGAGGGGCGAGCGGGCCTGGTCCCAAACGGCCCCCAGAAAAACGTTCCGCCGCGGCGGCTTCGGGATGGACCGCCGCCGCGCGAGCGCCTGCGCCTCGGTCAGACCCTGTGGGGTGGCCTGGAGGGCGAGGAGCGAGTCCTCCGCGCTGCGCTGCCCCCAGCGCTCCGGTTTGGGGTCCACCAGGCGGGCCGACACCGAAAGGGGCCGCTCGCCGCCGCGCGTCCGCCCCCACCCCGCCCCGAGGGCGAGCAGGGCCGCCACGCAAACGCCGCGCGAGGCACCGGCGACTCCTGACCCGCCGCGCAGGCCCCAGACCGCGCCGAACACGTTGGCGAGAGCGGACAAAGCGAGCGAGTCCTGCACGGCGGCGTCGCGGCCCGCGCCGGCTTCCAGAATTGCAGTCACCCCGCCGAGGTCGGTCGCGAGCAGATCCGCGCGGGCCGGGAACCGGCTGCTGCGGCCTGAAGACAGACCAACCGCCAGGTCGCAGGCGGCGAACGCCTCCGCCGCGTCGGCGGTGTCAGAGACGAAGGCGACGACCGCACCCGCCGACTGGCGACGACGCAGGGCGTCCATGCGGCCCTCGACGGACAGAGAAAGCTGCACCCGGCGGGCCACCGCCTGCGCGGCCGGCGTGTCTTCGTCGGCCCGCAGGACCGGCTCGACGCCGTACCGGCGGCAGGCCCGCACGAGGGCGGCGGCACCCGCCGCCATCCGGGGGCGCAGGGCAAGGATGCCGAGGGGTGCCCCGTCCCCTTCTTTTTGCAGCGCCAGCAGGAGGTCGCCCCGCTCCCTGAGACGGGCCAGCGTCTGGCCCGGAGCGGCCTCCTCGACCGGCCCGAGCGTGTACCGTCTGCCGCTGATGGTGGCCGACGCGGAGACGCCGTCGAACGCGCCTTCCGCCGCCTCGGCGTGGCCGGCGGGCGGGAAGGTGCCCCCCCAGGGCGAGCCGGCGGCGACGGCGACGCCCGCCGCCAGCCCCTGGATGTCGGAGGCCTCGCAGCCATCCGACAGGGGCAGCACGGCGGCCAGCTCCAGGCCGTTCGTCAGCAGGCGCGGGCCGTCCAGCAGCAGAAAATCGGGCCGGCGAACCGGACGGTCGTGCCGCGTCCCAACCACGACAACGCCCGCCCGCAGGACGCGGGCCGCCGCGCTGAGGTTCGCGCCCTCGCGCCCGATAATGGCCGGGCGCGGGTTGACGAGCAGCAGGCCCTCGAAGGCACGGGCAGGCGAGCGCGTGATGACGCCTAGGAACAGGGCATAGACGGGGGAGGCGATGCCCACCCCCTGCTGGTAGCGGTCGTACAGGGTCGGGGCGGGCGGGGCGGGGCGGGCGGCGGGCGTCCACGCCCCATCGCCCAGCAGCTCCAGGATGAACGGTCCGCCGGTGAGGCGCGCGCCGGCGGGAACCGTCGCGTCCGGGGTCACGGGCAGCGGCAGCCCGTCCTGGCCCGCAGCGGTGCCCCGGCGCTCGATGACGCGCGCCGCTAGCGGCGCGCGACCACTTCCGTCAGCAGCCGTAGTGACGTCGCCGCGCCCAGCGCCAGCGACAGCGGGTTCCCGGTCAGTGAGGACAGGACGATGTCGGGCAGGCTGAGCAGCAGGGCCGCCGCGTCCCGCCCGATCAGGGCGGTCAGGCCCCGGCGGACGGGCGGGAACGACTGTGCGATCCCGAAGACGCCGCCGGCATAGGAAAGGGCCGGGCCGCTCACGAGCGGCTGCGACCCCCCCGTGAGGCGCTGGGCCGAGAGGAGCGTCAGGCCCAGCCCCGACCCGATCAGCCGCGCCGCACTCTGCGCCACCGGCGCGGGGTCGAGGGGATGCGAGGGCCGGTCCTCACCGGGCAGCTCGGGCAGCTCCACGCCGGCGACTTCGGAGATCAAGTCCTCGACGGTGAGCTGGTGCGAGGTCCACTCCACGAAGACGCGCCCGGTCAGCACGCTGGCCCTCGCCCGCACGCCCGGAAGCCGCTCAAGCCGCTGCACGACGCGCCGGGCCGTGGCGGGGTCACGGTCCAGCCCCCGCGCGGCGATCCGGGCGCGGCGGGTCTGCCCTTCCCGCTCCCGGACGGCGGGCGGCGGGGCAGGGATGGGATCACGGCTCAGGCCGTCGGCACCAGGAGGGGCCGGCAGGAGCGAACGGCCCAAGGCGCGCACGGCATCAAGGATGCCCTCGGCGCTGAACAGCGAGGGCGAGAAGCGGACCAAGACGTTGCCGGTGTCCGGGTTGGCCTGCGCGCCCTCGATGCCGGGCAGGCGGCGCAGGCCGTTCTCGATCTCACGCTGGTTCCCCCCGGACAGTGCGGGGCAATGCACCCGTACACGGCCCGGAGTGGCGTGGACGAGGCGCGGTTCTTGGAAAGCGGCGACACTCATAACGGTCAGAGTTCCTCAAAGAAGAAAAACAAAAAGAAACGGGCTGCACAAGGCGGCCCGTTTCCGGCCAATCGCTCCGGCACCGATCTCCGACACGGACGTCGCATCCGCCTTGCTCAGAGCGCCTTGTTCCGCCGGAGGCTCTGCGCCTCCGCCCAGATGTCTTCCGTCTCTTCACGTGCAAGGGCAACCGACTTGCGGACACGGTGGCTGAGGGCGGCGGCGAGGACGCCGAGCTGCTCTCCCGCACGGTCCAGAGTCTGCTCGGCGCGCTCGGTCGCAGGCAGCCCTTCCGGCACCATGCCACCGGGGGCTGTCGCGGCGGGATGTGCTCCCGAAGGTGGCAAAGTCGCCTCCTGAAGCTTCGCGCCGGCCTCCTTCAGGCGGCCGCCGAGCTGGCCCAGGAGCGACTGCGCCCGGCCCAGGGCCGGTGCGGTGCCATTCGCTGCTTCACTCAATGTCTGTAACCTCAGTCGTCTTGCGCGCGCGCTTGGGGGCGGCGTGGCTGGCGGGGGGAGCCGCTTGTGCCGGGGTCGTCTCTCTGCCCTCGGCGCTCAGAACCTCCGGCACGGTGACCGATGCCTCGTCCGCCGCCGTTCCAGGCGCGTCGGGCGCATCCGCCGGTGCGGCTTGCTGGACGCCGCGCTTGACGCCCTGAGCCAGCGTGGAGGCGGCGTCGCCCGCCATCAGGATGCCGGCCAGCCCGTAGACCGCGCCGCGCCGCAGGACGTTTCGGACGCCCGGCGAGGCGATGGCCGCCGTGAGGGCCACCGCGACGCCGACTTCCGGTTCCATGTAATCTTCCAAAGCCATTTCGATCCTCCCGCCCGGCGGGCATACAACTCTATGCCTCGATAAGTGCCGGTAAATCCCCTTGGTTGTACCCGCATTAGCCGGGAAAATCTTTCGCCCATGCGTCATTTCTTAACATTTTCTTAATGTAAAGTTAATCGCCCCTTAATGGACCAAGGCGCTGAGATTGGTATGATGTCTGTGTCGAAGACGTCCGCCCGAGTTTTAGGACTGGAGATGCTTTATGTTCGCACGACTTCGCAAACGGCTGCTCAACGGGCAGTTCCTGCTGGCCCTCGTCGTTGAGGTGATCGCCACGGTGCTCGTCAATCTCGTCACCTGCCTGCTGTAGCGGCTGCCGCAGGATCAACACCGGCCAGGCCGCCATGCCCCCCACTGGGGTAGAGGAGGTTCTAACGCCGCCGCCCCATACCTATCTCGACAGATGACGAAAAAACAAGGCCGCGCCCCCCGCCGTCACCGACGGTGGAGGGGCGCGGCTTTCCCGTGGCACGGCTCTTCCGACACCTAGAGGGCCTTCAACTGCTGCCCGCCGGACGGGTTCATCCGCCAGCGGAGTATGCCGCCGGAGAAACCGTACTGGAGCTGGACTTCCACCCGCAGGGCGGACGCCGTGACGGGCGTGAACTTGATTTTGTTGTAGGTGTTGGGCGCGGACTCGCAGCTGCCCGCCCCTTCCACCGGCTTCCACGTGTCGCCGTCCTTGTAGGTCAGCCGCCAGGACTTGGGGACGCGACACTGGCCCGTGCCGGTGTCGTCGAACCAGTAGACCGAGGCCGAGGAGAACGTCTGCGGCGTCGGGAAGTCGTACTCGGCCCACTCCGCCGTGCCCTTGTGGTCCCACCAGGTGAAGCGCGGCGTTGTCCCGTCGTTAGAGGCCTTCGGCTCGGACAGATCGCCCATCGCGCCCAGCGAGTCGTGCTCATGGGAGGCGCTTGTCTTCGCCAGCAAGGGGGCGACCCACTCGTGCGCGTCCGCACCGCCGATGGTCGGGAAGGACGTCAGCCGCAGCCGCGCCGCGCCCATCGGGATCAGCGTCACCGTCTCCGTCGCCTCAGTCGAGTGGACGGGGCTTGGCTGGAGCGGCGTGATGACGTCCTTGCCGTCCACCTGCCAGTTCGGTATCTTCTTCGCACGGGCGCGCAGCGAGACCGGGATCGTCTCGTGCGTCCACGGGTTCGCCGCCGCCGGGCCGCCCTTCTGCACCACGTCGAACGAGTGGGCGGGGTTGGCCGCGTCCACGACCAGGCCGTAGTTCCAGGCGGACTGGGGGTACACGGCGTACTCGGGCCACCGCACGGTTCCGCCGTAGCGGTCCCACCGCTCGCCGATGGCGAGCGAATAGGTCAGCGGGCCGCGGTCGACCGAGACGGCGTTCTGGTTGGTCGTCCACGTCCGGGTCCGCACCGTCATGGGCAGGTGCAGCGTGACCTGGTCGCCGCTCTTCCAGGTCCGGTCCACGATCAAATACGAGCCGGCGGCGGGCTGGGCGGCGACCGGCTTGCCGTTGACGCGCACCGTGGCCGCGTCGCACCAGCCGGGGACCCGCAGGTACAGCGGGAATGTCACCAATTTGGGGGACGTGAGCGTCATCTGCACCGTGTCGCCGAACGGGTACTCCGTCTGCTGGGCAACCGTGACCGGAGTGCCGTCGCCGACTCGGGCCGTCACCGTAGAGGCGGCGTACAGGTTCGCCGCCAGGCCCCGGTCTGCGGTCGCGTGCCACAGGTTCTCGGCGTAGTAGGGCCAAGCCATGCCGTAGTTGTGCGGGCAGCAGCGGTAGTTGTGGACGCCCGGCATGTACGCCTGCATCGGCCAGTTGTTGTCGAAGTCCGCGCCCTTGGCCTTGTTGTCGATCTGCACCAGGTTCATGGACGTGACGTAGTGCATGGCCTTCTGCTCGGGGTCATAGGAGGCGGGCAGCATGTTGAAAGCCAGCTCCTCGCAGCGGTCCATCCAGACCGGGCTGCCCGAGAGCCGCGTCAGGATCTGGAACGAGAGCATGTACTCGGCGATGCCGCAGGTCTCGAAGCCCTGGCGCGGGTCGCGGAAGCCGTGCCGCGCGTTCTCGTCCCCGGCGAAGCCGCCGCCGGCCATCTGGCCGAACTCGGCCATGACGCCGCTGTACTGGCGCTCACTCGCCTGGAGGAACTTGGGGTCGCGTCCGAGTACGCCGTACTGCGCCGGCTCGCGGAAGCCCTGGGCGAAGTTGACGTTGTGCAGGTTCGGCGGCCCATTGGTCCAGTCGTAGGCGTTGGCGTGAATCTTGTGGACCAGGTCGAGGAGGAACGCATCGCCCGTCCGGTTGTAGAGCCAGTAGATGCTGTCGATGTTGTCGGCCCAGCGGTAGCCGGCCCAGCTCTTGCCGAAGGTCTCGGGCTTCTGCGCGTTCTGGAACGCGAAGTATTTGGTCAGGAAGGGCAAGACCTTGGGGTCGCCCGTGACCTCGTGGTACGAGCGAATCGCATACAGCACGGGCATGTGCGGCCAGAAGTCCGGGTCGCCGTCAAGCGACGTGCGCGCGACCTTGGGGCCGAACCAGCCGTCGGGCTGCTGGCTGGCGATCATGCCCCGAATCCACTTGTTCGCCAGCGCGGTCGTCTTCGGGTCGCCGGTGACATAGCCCAGGTCTGCCAGCCCGCGCAGCCAGTAGGTGACTTCCTCCCAGCCCGAGTTTGAGCTTGGATCCACCCACCCGTTGCCGTCGTACTTCAGGAAATCGGAGACCTCGGGGTAGCGCCCGCACAGCCCGTCTACCTCCAGGTCAAGCTGGTGGCGCAGCCATCCCAAGGGCTTGATGCTGCCGACCGGCAGCTTCAGGAACGGGGAGGGTGCCAGCGGGGCGCGGTTGGGAGTGTAAAATCCCCCGGCCACGTCGGCCTGGGCAACGGGGACGGTGCGCACTCCATTGGTGGCCGCGCCCACGGGACGCGGCATCGTCCCCCCGCCGAGGGCGACGCTCCCGGCGGCGACCAGCCCTGTCTTCAGAAAATCACGGCGCTTCATCTTGACAATGGCCTTTCTTGCGATAGATGGCAATAAGATACAATCCGTCTTAACATACCCCATTTGTGCCCGGTATGTTCCATCGGCGCGGCAGGAATCGCACCCGCGCGCCCCGAATAAGCGGGCACACCAAGGAGAAAATAAGGAGAAAATCCCCATGCCGACCCGCGAGATCGCCCGTTCCGAATGGAAGTCGTACTTTGACGAGTTCAGCCAGGCCCGCCAGGGTGAGATGGTCACCGTGGAGCTGATCTTCGACCCACAGGCCGACCCGCAGTACGCCCTGCGCCGCCGCCCCTTCGTGGGCCTGACGTTTGAGGAGAAGGACGGCGAGACGCCGACCGTGCAGATCGTGGCCGGCGGCGAGACCGGCGATAACACCGACTACGCCATCACCCACCCGGTCCACGTCTATCACAAGAACGCGCGCGGGGTACTGAGCGACGAGGTGAACGAGGACGAAGTCATCGAGATCACGTCGCGCGACGCCCCGCGCATCGCCTTCCTGCGCTTCGAGCCGGCCCAGTAAACCATGCGCCCATCAACCGCCGTCCGTGCCATCCGCGCCCTGCTTTTCACGACGCTCCTGTCCTGCCTGCTGCCCGCACCGGGGGCGCACACGGACCCCATTGCCCTGTCCTACTCCGGGGCTGACCGGGCTTTCGCTTCGGGACGGTTCGAGGAGGCCCGACAGGACTACGCGCTGGCGGCGGCGGCAAACCCCAAAGATGCCGCGCCCCGGCTGAATCTGGTACGGACGCTGCTGCGGATGGACCGCTGGCCCGAAGCGGTGACCGAGGCGCAGAAGACAACGCAGGCGTTCCCGGCCAGTGCGGACGCGCACGGCCTGCTGTCGCTGGCCCTGATCCGGGCCGGCTGGGCGGCGGGCTGTGAGGACGAGGCCAAGAAGTCGCTCGCCCTGGACGCCCAAGACTACTGGGGCCTGGTCGCGTCAGGGCGGCTGGCCGACTGGGACGGGCGGCGCGCGGACGCGGGGCGGCTCTACCGACAGGCGACGGCCGCGCGCCCCGATTTGCCCGACGCCTGGGGGTATCTGCTGGGGATGCTGGACCCGGCGCGTGATGCCGTAGAAATGGCACCGGTCGCGGCGGCCTACGTCAGGCTCGCTCCGCACGGCCAGCCGCACGAGGAATGGGTTGAGGACGCGCGCGATTTCCTGGCAAACGCTGCCTCTTACGAGCGTGCCTTCGGCAGCCAGCCCGAATATCGGAGGTCCGAGCCGGCACCCCCGCAGACAGGCACAGCGGACGGCGCGGACGTGACGACGTTCCCGGTCAGCATCGTGGAGAACTATTTCGTGCTGCCGGTCAGCATCGATGGCGCCCGCTACCGGCTGCTGTTCGATACGGGCGGCGGCAACGACATCACCCTGAACCGCAAGGCCGCCGGGAAGCTGAAACTGCCGCTGGTAGCGCACAGCTTCATCCGGGGCGTCAGCGGACGGGAAAGCTCGGAGACACTGCGCGCGGAATCGATGACGGTGGGAGCCTGGACTTACCACGCCATCCGCATCGAGACGACCTCGGCGGTCTTCGCGGGCTGTGACGGGATTGTAGGTGGTAACGTCTTCCGCGATTCGCGGGTGACGCTGGACACGAAGACATCGGCGGTGACGCTCGCACACGGCGCGGCGGGCGACGCGCCCCCCGCGCGTCCCGGCAATCGCAGCATCATCATTCCCCTGCGCCCTTACCATGATGACCTTTATGCCGCGGTTTTCCTGAACCAGACGCCCGTCTGGGCGCTGACCGATACCGGGGCCTCCGACAGCACGCTCTCCCTGCGCCTGGCCGCAGACCAGCTCAAGACAGTCCCCAAAAGCGACTCGTTCCGCGGCTCCTTCCGGGAGCGGCATGGGGTCGGGGACAGCGACAAGAAGACGGACTTCATCGCCTCGCCCGACGAGTCCACGCTGGTCCTGAGCCAGGACCCGCCCGTCTCCCTCTCCCTGCCCACCATCGGCGATACCGACATGGACCGCGAGGTCAGCACGTCGGCGGACTTCGAGGTCGGCCTGTTCCTGGGCATGTCCAGCCTGCTCTACGCCGAGCGGCTGACGTTCGACTATCCCCGCCACCAGCTCACCTTCGAGTTCGTTGACCCCGACGCCAAGCCCAGCACGACCGGGCGAAAAAAGTAGTGGCGGGCATGACGCCGCTGACCCAGTGTGTGCCAAACTTCAGCGAGGGTCGCCGCCCCGAGGTCATCACGGCTATCGTAGACGCCGTGCGCGAGACATCGGGGGTTCGCCTGGCCGACTGGAGCGCCGACCCGGACCACAACCGCCTGGTCGTTACTTTCGTTGGCCCGCCCGCTGCCGTGCGCGAGGCGGCCCTGTCCGCCGCCACCGTCGCCGTCGCCCGGATCGACCTGCGCGCCCATCAGGGCGTCCACCCGCGCCTGGGCGCGCTGGACGTCCTGCCCTTCGTGCCGCTTTCGGGCCTGACGCTGGCCGATTGCGGCAAACTGGCGCGGGACGTGGGGTTGGAACTGGCGACACGCCTGAGCCTACCCGTCTTCCTGTACGAGGCCGCCTCGCCCGCAACGCGCAGCCTGCCTTTTGTCCGCAAACAGGCGTTTGCGACGCTGACGCCGGACCTCGGCCCGGTCAGACCCCACCCCACGGCAGGCGCGGCCGTGGTCGGCGCGCGCGGGCCGCTCGTCGCTTACAACGTCAACCTGGACACGCCCGACATATCCCTCGCCCGCGCTATCGCCCAAGAGCTGCGGGATTCGGCTGCCCTGCCCGGCGTCCGCGCCCTCGGCCTGCGGCTCGCCTCGCGTGGCCTGACGCAGGTGTCCATGAACCTGACCCGCCCCGCCGAGACGCCCCTGCTGGCCGTGTTCCGGTACGTCGAGACGCGGGCGCGTGAGATGGGCGCGTCCGTCGCCGAGAGCGAGATCATCGGCGCGCTGCCGGGTTATGCCGCCTACGGCGTCCTCGCCGACGCCCTCCAGGCGGCGGGTTTGAAGCCGGGCCAGGTGCTCCTGGAGAACTGGCCCTGAGAACGCCATGAGGCCAGTGCCGGGACGAAGGCGGGTATACTATGCCCGACCGCTCGAAGGGGGCGGGACACGACCCATGACCAAAACGCTGCTGTTCCTGCTGGTCGCCTACCTGTTCGGCGCATTGCCCGTGGGCCTCCTCGTGGGCCGCATGGTCAAGGGCATCGACGTCCGCGAGCACGGCAGCGGCAACATCGGGGCGTCCAACGTCTGGCGCACCCTGGGGCCGTTCTGGGGCGTGGCCGTGTTCATCTTCGACTTCGGCAAGGGCTTCATCCCCACGCAACGCGCCGTGCAGGTCGCACTGGAAGGGGGCGGCCACCCCTGGCTGCCTGTTCTAGTAGGATTGGCCGCGATCTTAGGCCATAACTTCAGCGTCTTTCTGCGCTTCAAGGGCGGCAAAGGCGTGGCGACCTCGCTGGGCGTCGTCTGCGGCCTGTCCCCCCTGGCCGGCTTGATCGGCTTCGCCGTGTGGGGCGTCGTGCTCGGCGTCACGCGCTACATCTCGGTCGCCTCGATGGTCGGGGCCGTCGTCACCGCCGCCCTGCTGGCCGGCCTGTTCCGGGACCTGCCCCATGCGCTGTTCGCCCTGCTCGTGGCCCTGTTCGTGCTGCTCAAGCACCGCCCGAACGTGTCCCGCCTCCGGGCCGGGACGGAGCCGAAAGTGGGGCGGGCCAAGTGACGCCGCCCCGCCTGATACCCCCACGCCTGATTTTGGCCTCCACTTCGCCCCGCCGCCGCGAACTTCTTGGGCTGCTCGGTCTGCCCTTCGCCATCGTCGCCAGCCACTTCGATGAAGACTCGCTGCCCCCCGTCGGCCTCGCGCCAGCCGACTACGTCACCCGGCTGGCGTCGGGCAAGGCCAGGGAGGTCGCCGCCCGCACCGCGGGCGACGCCTTGGTCATCGGCGCGGACACCACGGTCGTCCTGGACGGTGACTTCTTGGGCAAGCCCGCCGACGCCGAAGACGCCCGCGCCATGCTGCGCCGCCTGGGCGGGCGGACGCACCAGGTCTACACCGGCCTCTGCCTCGTCCCCGTCCACGGCAGCGCTGCCGGCGAGGCCATTACCGACGCCGCCGTCACCGACGTCACCTTCGACCCCATCCCCGAGGACGCCCTCCGCGCCTACGTCGCGACGGGCGAGCCGCTGGACAAGGCCGGTGCCTACGGCATCCAGGGCCGCGCCCTGTCCTTCATCCCCGCCATCCACGGCGACTACTTCAACGTCGTCGGCTTGCCATTAGAGTATTTACGCAGGCATCTCTTACCCTACTTCCCCGACATCGCGTCCGCTCCGCCCCAGCCGACCTTCCCCGACACGAATTACTACGGCAGAGTATTTGATCTGTTTGGCCCGAGATAGAGCACACGTCAGGCAGAAGGGATGTTCCGCCTGATAGGGATCATGGCTTTGGAGGATCAAGACGGGCAAACGTCAGCGGAGACGGGAGCCTCACCGTCTCTCTAAGGAGCCGCTGACGCGTGGACACATTGGATGATCTCGCGAGGGCAGGAGGGCGGTTCCCTAAGGCAAAGGGGGGCGCGCCTTGACATTCCGACGGTTATGGCGGGTACACTGCTGCCAGTGACGCGAGTGTCCGTCCGACGCGGCGGGACGGTCAGCTAGGAGGTACGCCTGCTCTATGTCAACAACTGCGCCTTCAGAAGAAACAGCATCTCAGCTTCCTCACTCCTCCACCACCGACAAGAATCTTCTCTGCCTACTCGACTCGCCCGAGGACTTTGAAGCCTATCTCGCAGACGTGAGGCGCAGGCGCGAAGCCCATCAAGCGCAGCGCCGTTCCTTCTGGCTGAGTGCGGTCGAGCAGCTCGACCAAGAACTTCGGGCAGCAGAGGAAGAGCAGGCTGCCAAAATCGCCGACGAGCTAAGGGCCGTGATCCGCACATTCCAGAATGCGCTGGACAAAGACGTACTGGCGGGCGATCCTCCCGACGCGGCTGATCTGCCCGCTTCCGACACTGCCAAAATAGACACTCCGCTACCCAGTTCGTCTTCGTCAGAAAATCTCGTGCCGCTATCAGTTCCTGCGGCGGCAAACGGTTCCACCCTACCCCCTCCGCAGGACCAGACCCAACGCAACGGCACCCACGCCGCCGCTGCTGTTCCACCCCCATCCGAGCTTGCCGCCGTGGCCGAGGCCGCCCAGCGTCTGCTTGAGGAGGAGGCGCGGCAGGCGCTGGCGGCCAAGGCCGAGGACCTGGAGGATAGGATCGGCGCACATCTGGACGCGGGCGGCAGCGCCCTCGCCGATGCGATCAGAGCGCGCGCCCTGTTCTGCGAAGGACAGTCCCTGATCTACGGCCCGCACGCCCCGAAGCAGGGCCGACAGCCGCTGCTCGGCCTCCTCGACGACCTGGCGGCGGGGACGCCGTGGGCGGGCAGACAGGCAGGCGGCGGGGCGATGATCAGCCCCCAGGCTTGGGCACTGCTGGCCGACCTCTACCACGGCGCAGTCGTGGCGGGGGAAGCGATGGCCTGGTACGAGGAGAACGAGCATCACCTGGCCGAAAGCTCCCGCGTCGAGCTACTCAACGCGATCTCCGCCGCCCAGCAGCGCATCTACCGCAGGCCCGAGAGCATCGTCAGGCGCGACGACACGGTGCAGGAGCTGTACCGACGGGTGCGGGAGTCGGGGGCGCGGACGGCGTTCATCCGCGCCCTGAGTCCGCACGTCGGGGACGAGGAACTGCCCGCGCTCGCGGGCCGCTGCGCCCAGCTTTGGCAGGACCTGCGGGCCGAGGTGGAGGAGACGCGGTCTCAGGCCGAGCGTGCCGCGCAAAAGGAAGCCGCCGTCAACGCCGTTCTCGCGTGGGAGGCTTCGCTGGAGGGACGTGGGATCACGTCGGAGAGCCTTGAGACCGACCGCCAGATGCTGTGCGCCCTGCTGGACGAGTGCCTGGCGGCGGGCGTGCCGACATCGACCGTGAAGGTGCGGGCGGCGATCCTGGACACCGCGCCCGTGCTGCTGGAGGGCCAGCCCAAGTACGTCAAGTTCTTGGAGGCGGTGACGATTGAGCGGGTGAAGCGCAGCCTGGCCGCCGTAGAGGTGGCTCCGCCTGAGGTCGAGGTGAGGGACGAGGAACTGGGGCGGCTGGTGGAGGCCGTGGTTCCGTTCGTCCGAGGCAAGAAGATGGTCATGCTGGGCGGCAAGAGCCGCCCTCAGGTGGCTCAGGAGCTTGGCGGCCTGTTGGAGTGCGCCGTCACCTGGCTCGACTCGGACCGAGGGGACAAGTTCAACAAATTCGGGTCAGCCGTGAAGAAGTCCGACATCGTCCTGATGCTGAAGAACTTCGCCTCGCACGAATTCTTCTATGGGAGCAGGGACGCGATGGCGGCGGGGGACAAGCACTTCGTCGTGATCCCGTCGGGATATAGCGTTAAGCAGGTGCTTTTTCAGCTCGGCGAGTACGTGGCGCGGGAGAGGGGGACAGTGACTTCTGCCGCACAACCGATCATGACGGCCCGTGCTTGAACTCCCTCTGAGCGTATTACAGTGCCCTATGCCCGACCCGTTCCTGTCCCAAAACCCGCTCGAAATCCTCCGCCTCCGCCTGGAGGCGGGCGTCAGCGTCACGCCCCTTTGCCGCGCCGTCATGGGCTGGCTCGCGAACGTGCCTACTGACCCGTTCGTGGCCTCCATCGTGCTCCACAAGGACCAGGTGGCCCTTCGGCTCTCGGACGAGCCGTCCCTGGAGCCGCTTTGCTCGGTCGGTGACTTTCTGGATCAGATCGGCGTCATCAGCCAGTCTCTGCACCTCGACTCGGCCCAGACCAGCTACCTGCTGACGCGGGCGAGGGACCTACTCGATTGAACCTGTGGCCCGTATGTGAGAGCGGACACGCATCCTGATGGACTGATTGATCCATGCCTCTCACCTACTGCCAGTATTCACTCACCCGCCCGATCCACCAGGTCTACCACGACACCGAGTACGGCTTCCCGATCCGAGAAGACAATGCACTCCTGGAGCGCCTGGCGCTGGAGATCGGGCAGGCGGGGCTGTCCTGGGAGACGATCCTGAAAAAGAAGGACGGCTATCGGAGTGCCTTCGAGGGCTTCGACCTGGACCGAGTGGCGACCTACGGCGATGAAGACGAGGCGCGGCTGCTGGCCGACGCGGGCATCGTCCGCAACCGCCTGAAGGTGCGGGCGGTGATCGAGAACGCCCGCCGCCTCGTCGTCATTCGTGATAGCCACGGCTCCTTCGCTGCCTGGCTGGACGCACACCACCCGCTCCCGCCCGAGCCGTGGCAGAGGCTGTTCAAGAAGACGTTCGTGTTCACGGGCGGGGAGATCGTGCGCTCGTTCCTGCTGAGCACGGGCTACCTGCCTGGGGCGCACGACACGGACTGTCCGGTTTACGAGAAGATCACCCTGCTTCGTCCGCCGTGGCTGGAAACGCCGCCGTAAAGAATGCTGTGCGGCAAGGAGAAAGACCAGGATCAAAAGCCAGGCGGATTAATCGCAGGATTTAGCCACGCAGCACTGGACGGGTGCTTCCTCCGTCACCGCTCATGCCTCCCGCATCAGCAGCGAGAACGTGTGCGGCAGTCTCCGGGCGAGATCATCGGGAAGGTACGGAAACTGCCCCCAGTACAGGTCCGGGTGCTCCTCGAAGTACTCCAGCCGCAGCCCAGCCGCCACCGGCGCGTTCAGCACGTCCCCCAGCGTCCATTGATGCTCCTGCGCCCGTGGCCTCTTCCCGTCGCCCTCATCGAGCCGATCCAGCAGCGGGTTCGGCCACCGCTGGTCGCTCAGGGCCTCGGAGAAGTAGTCTCCTCGCACCGGGTCCAGCCGATACTCGGACGCCCCCATGTCCCACACCCAGTCCAGCGGATGGCCCTCGAAGACGTACAGCTTCCCGCCCGGTGTGAGGAGCCGTTCCACCACCCGCGCCCACGCGCCGAGGTCCATCATCCACGGCAGCGCGCCGCGCCCGGTGTAGACGAGGTCCGCCGTGCCGCCCAGTTCCGGGGGCGCGTCCAGCGTGTCGCAGACGTGGAACGTGGCGGGCGCGCCCAGTGCCTCGGCCTTACGGCGGGCGACGCCGATCATGCGGGGGCTGATGTCGGTGCCGACGACTTCTTGCGCGCCCTGCGCCAGAAGGGAGAGTGTGTCCGTGCCGCCCGCACATTGGAGGTGGATGGCGCGCCCGCACCAGGGCGACAGGTCGCCGAGGACGCGCCGCTCCGGGGCCAGAAGGCTGTTGCCGCCTGAGCGAAGGAACTCGATGTCCTCGGCCTGGCTGCGCTCGTAGATGGCGGCGGCCTGATCCCAGGCGGCACCCGTTTCTTGGTGTAAGTCGTGGCTGTCCATCTTCATATTGTACCGTTCTGCGGCAAGTAAGCAGGGAGCAGGAAGTCAGGGGAAGCAGCGGGAAACTACCGCCATTATGCCCTCTCGCTATTTCGCTGTTATCCTGACGGCTTTACTTGCGGTACACCCCGCTACGCCTGCATGGACTCAAGTCCTACCGACCCCCATGCACAAGTCGGCCCATGCCCGCCGTGGCATGGTGGCATCCGCCAGTGGACTCGCCTCCCAAGTCGGCGTGGACATCATGAAGCGCGGCGGCAACGCCGTGGACGCGGCTGTTGCCGTGGGACTGGCCCTGGCCGTCGTCTACCCCGAGGCGGGCAACCTCGGCGGTGGGGGCTTCATGCTCATCCGCCTCGCCGACGGCAGGAGCACGGCCATCGACTACCGGGAAGTGGCCCCCGCGCTCGCCTCCCACACCATGTACCTGGACAAGGAGGGCGGCGTGATCAAAGGCGCGTCGCTGGTCGGCTACCGGGCCGTGGGCGTACCCGGAACCGTCGCGGGCCTGGCCCTGGCCCAGCGGAGGTACGGGAAGCTGTCGTGGCGGCAAGTCGTAGACCCCGCCCGACGCCTGGCCGCCGATGGCTTTGTCGTCAGCCCTGCCCTGGCGCAGTCGTTGCAGAAGTCGGGTTCCGTTAAAGACTTCGCCGAGAGCCGCCGCATCTTCCTTCGGAACGGCGAGCCTTTCCGGGCTGGCGAAGTTCTTCGCCAGCCCGACCTCGCCGTCACCCTGGAGCGCCTGGCGACGAACGGCCCCCGCGAGTTCTACATGGGCCGCACGGCCCGCTTGCTGGCGCGGGACATGGCGGCGCACGGCGGGCTGGTGACGCTCGCCGACCTGCGCCGTTACAAGGCCGTGGAGCGCAGGCCGCTCCGAGGCACCTACCGGGGCTTGGGCGTGCTGACGATGCCCCCGCCGTCCTCCGGGGGCATCGCCCTGCTGGAAATGCTCAACATCCTGGAACGGCACGACATCGGCGGGATGGGCTACCAGACCGCCGCCACCGACCACCTGCTCATCGAGGCCATGCGCCGCGCCTTCGTCGACCGTTCGGCCTTCGGAGGCGACCCGGACTTCGTGCGTGTGCCCGTGCGCGGCCTCATCTCCAAAGCCTATGCCGCCCAGTTAGACAAGACGATCCGCTCGGCGGAAGCCACGCCGAGCGCAAGTGTGGGGCACGGCCTGCCGCTGGCCTATGAATCCCCGGAGACGACGCACTTCTCGGTCGTGGACGCTCAGAGCAACGCGGTGTCCAACACCTACACCCTCAACTTCCTCTACGGCAGCGGCGTCACCGCCGTCGGCACTGGCGTCCTCCTGAACGACGAGATGGACGACTTCGCCAGCAGGCCGAACACGCCCAACGGGTTTGGCTTGATCCAGGGCGAGAACAACGCCATCGCGCCCCGGAAGCGTCCGCTCTCGTCCATGACGCCGACGATCCTGACGAGGCACGGCAAACTCTTTCTGGTGATCGGTAGTCCAGGCGGGCCGACAATCATCAACACTGTCTTGCAGGTGATCTTGAACGTCGTAGACCACCACATGACGCTGACGCAGGCCATCGCCGCTCCGCGCCTGCACCACCAGTGGCTCCCGGACCTGATCCGCTATGAACCGGGGGTTGTGTCGCCGAAAGTGCGGGCAAGGTTAGAAGCAGAGGGTCATCTCTTTGCTCCTGAGGCGGGCGTGTTTCCGGGCAGTCCAACTTGGGGCGACGCGGAAGGCATTTCTGTTGATCCTGCGACTGGGGAGAGGGATGGGGCGTCCGATCCGCGCTCGAAGGATGCGCGGGTAATGGGATATTAGAACAGGGGACCGTCACGGGCCACTTCGCGTGATGTCTCCTAACGACTTCAAGCACGAAAACGTGGGCTTGTAAACAGGCTTCAAGGCACAACATCGGTCGTGACATCGAGGCGTTCAGTCGGTACTTCCCGCCCTCACGGTTCGCTGAGTACCCCTGGACCGAAGACGCGATGGTGACGAGGTTCATCGCGCTTGAGGAGTGTGGGTAGTAGCTTGGTCCAGGTGAGGAGCAGTTGTTCCTCTTCTTCCAGGTCCGCTGAATAGGAGATTACATGGTCGTTCCTTTACCACGCCCAATGATCGCGTTAAGCATTGGGATCACAACTTGGATACCTGGCCTGCAGACTCTTGCTGCTCCTGCAGTGGCGAAAATCCACTTCACGCCGCCACTGGCTACCGCCAAAACCATTCAGGTCACAGAGGTCGTCTGGGAGGCAAAGGATGGCCCCACACCCGGTCCGCTCCAAAAGGGCGGGACAATGACTTTCTGCATTGAGCGTCCCGACAAGTTCCGAGTGGGGTGGAAAGAAAGCGATCCTACTAAACCGGCCTCTTATTATGTTTCAGATGGGACGACGATGGTTGGCTACGACGGCAAGCAAGTTCGTTCACAGCCGACAGCCCGCGCTGAGTGGCCTTTTCCTATGATGGGTTTGTTGAACAATATGCCAGGGCCAGTCTCTGCCGTTTCTGCCGTTCGGGACGGAAAGAAGATATTGCTCGCGGTGCAGGCAACGGCGGCGGGCCGTAGCGAGTATTGGTTCGACCCGAAGACGCATCTGTTGATACAGGACATGATGTTTCTGACTGATGTTTCTGACTTGGCAGGGAAAAACCACTGAGGTAATGCGTACCGAGTATACCGGCTGGATACTGAACAAGCCTTTGTCGCCTGCTGTCTTTCGTGTGCCAGCGTTAGGTAAAGGCGACAAATAACTGTTCCATTCTGCAGTGCCATCAGCGGCCCAACAATGCGCTGCACCCGACGCCACCGCCGCCGGTGTCTCTGCATCATCACTCGGCTGTGTGTGCGGTGTCGCAGGTGAGCTTGGCCGTTGGGCCGCTGCACGGAGGCTGGTAAACACTAATGAGCATCTTAAACAACTGGTTTTCACGCCGCCTTAACGTTTCCGAACCACAAACTCAGGGAGTTTCGGACCCGCAAGCGGAGCAGTCTCGTGTTTCTAATTCCCAAGATCAGAACATTTCCTATTCCCAAGGGCAGCGGGAAGGCAGAGCGATAGAGCGCCTTCTGCGAGTGGCTCTAGCGGAAACCACCACCGAGGACGAGTTCAATCGTCTGCTGGCGCGAATGATCCGTCAAGATGGCTATCAGGATAAATTGCTGGCACCACGGGCGGGAGCAGGACTGATTTATCGTCTGCTGGAGGAGCATAAGGGTATCGGGCAAGATTGGCGCACGTCCGCGCAGCGTCTGGTGTCCTGGTTGCCTCGCTTCTATGGCTACAAGAGCGACTGGGAGCCTGAGAAAAAGGGCTGATCTCAAGAAAAGGCGACCAGAAACCGAAGGCTGGCAAGGCATCGGCCCAACAATGCGCTGCACCTGACGCCACCGCCGCCGTAGCCTGTGCGTCTTCGGGAGCCTGTGCGTCTTCGGGAGGCTGTGCAAGCGGTGTCGCGGGTGAGTTTAGTCGTTAGATACTGTATTGGTTGTCAAGCCTTCGTTGCGGTCGCCAGCGCGATTGTTGCGTCGAAAGGCTTGCCAGACTTGAGGACGCCGAAAGCCAGGTGCAGCAGTTTCCGCATC
>JAABUQ010004296.1_pt1 | contig 24502 bp, 26 predicted proteins | sample 5560001 | NCBI WGS metagenome assembly JAABUQ01 (sample SAMN10711888, study PRJNA513371) | rock metagenome | isolation source: Antarctica rocks | place: Antarctica: Victoria Land, Finger Mt nord | collected 2015-12-18
GATCCTGGGGTTCCTGCGTGAGGAGGTGCCCAGAAAGTGGAATGCCTATTGCGATGCGGTAACCGACAACTTCCGCATCATCTCGCCCAAGGATTTTCGGGTTCTGACCTGAACAGGGTATATTTACGGAATCGATGGGGTTGGTTGACACCTGATCGTGCGAAAGCGAACCGGACCGCGATTGATCGGCCGTGATGTGCACCCAAGCAGGCCCGGGCACCCGACACCCGCGCTCCCACCCGGAACACCGTCGGCGGCGCACGCCGGAACGGCCCGTTCATCTCAGTGAGCGGCAGCTTTTGGCGATGGTCGCTTCGAACCGGCCGGTCCGCTGTCGGCCAGACCAGGCCATAGACGGAACGTCCCACTATCGTGTTCGCGGGTCCGGGGCAGGCCGGCAGAGATCCACCCTTCTCGGCAGGGGGCTGACCGCACAAACCTGAGTGCTTGTGTTCCGCAACCGGTGAGTTACGGGTCAAGGCAGGCGGCCTAACCTTCGCAATATATTACACGTTCCGTAGGCCTGATCCGCAAGCGCTGGACCCATTCGCCGTTACGGCTCGAACACCACCTGCACCCGGGTGCTGGGATACCGGGCGACCCCGAACTCCACGACCGCCCCGGCGTCGTCCACGTTCACGTTCTCGCACACCAGCAGCGGCCGGCTGCGGGGCACGCGCAGCAGCTTGCCCTCCGCTGCCGTGGGCATCCGGGCGCCGACGCGGGTCACCCGGCGGACGTAGTTGCCGACGCCCACCGCCGCCAGCGCCGCGGTGATGGTCGGGTGGTCCTGCAGGGCGTCCAGGATGCCGGGCAGCCGATCCTGCGGGAAATGGTGCGTGGTCAACGTCACCGGCAGCCCGTCGGCCAGGCCCAGCCTCTCATAGGCGATGACAGGGTCGCCGGGCGCAACCTCCAGCCCGGCTGCCAGGGACGCGGTTGCCGCAATCACGCGCAGATGCAGCGCCTGGCCGGACGGCTCCCGGTTCTGCCGGCGTATCCACTCGCTGAAGCGGGTGCGCGATTGCACCTCGTAGTCCAGCATGTCCTCGGCGACGAAGGCACCGCGCCCCTGCTCGACCCGCACCAGGCCGGATTGCGCCAGGCTTTCGACCGCCCGGCGGATGGTATGGCGGTTCACGCCGTGTTCGGCGGCCAGTTGCGCCTCGGTCGGCAGGCGGTCGCCGGGGTGCAGGCCGCGCGGGCCGATGCCGGCGGACAGGCGCTGCGCGATCTGGCGCCACACAGGCGCGGGACGGAGTCCTTCGGTCATGCAATCGTCATCCCGGCGGCCCCGTTCCCGTGCGACTCCGGCTTGACTGCTACGGGGACCGGGCATAGTTGTCTAGACAAGTTGGAGGTTCCTGCCGATGGAAAGCGATGCCGACCTGACCCGCCGCCGGCAGCGCTGGATGTCGGTCCTGGCCCGTGCCACGGCGGACGAGCTTGCCGCCGGGCTGCCGGACATGCCCGCCTACACACGCCTGCGCGGGCCGGAGGCCGGACTTGTCATGCTGCGCGGCCGGGCTGGCGGCACGGGCAATCCGTTCAACCTGGGGGAAGCAACCGTCGTCCGCTGCACCGTCCGCATGCCGTCCGGCACGGTCGGGCACGCCTACTGCCTGGGGCGCGACCTGCGACAGGCGGAGCTGGCGGCGGTGCTGGATGCGCCACTGCAGGACGCACAGGCCGGCCCGGCGCTGGAAACCGAGGTGGTCGCTCCGCTGGCCGAGGCCCAGGCCGCCCGGCGCACCCTGCTGGCCCAGCGTGCTGCGGCGACGCAGGTGCAGTTCTTCACTCTGGCGACGATGCGCTCATGACGCTCGGCGCCGGCTTTGCAGACCCCGTGCTGGATGGGCAGGCCTGCTTCCGCGCCGTCCTGGACGCCCTGGCGCATCCCGGCCGGATCGTCGCCGCCGATGCCCCCGATCCGTCGCCGCCGCTGGACCCGGCCACCGCGGCGGTGCTGCTGACCCTGGTGGATGCGGAAACACCGCTGTGGCTGGACGACGCGGCTGCGCCGGCGCGGGAGTGGATCGCCTTTCACTGCGCCGCCCCCCTGGCAGCGCGCGGCGAAGCGGCATTTGGTTTATCGCTGGGCGCCGTGCCGTTGGCAGGGTTCAGCACCGGGACGGACGATGCGCCGGAGGATGGGGCGACCCTGATCCTGCAAGTTGCGGCGCTGGGCCGCGGCCTGCCGCTGCGCCTGTCCGGGCCGGGCCTCGCCGCCCCGGCGGTTTTGCGTGTGGACGGCCTGGCATCGGGCTTCGTCCAGGAATGGACGGCGAACCATGCCACGTTCCCGCGCGGGGTGGACCTGATCCTGTGCGCCGGCAACCGGATGGCCGCCCTGCCCCGCAGCGTGCGGATCGAGGAGGGATAAGGATGGCCTACGTCGCCGTGAAGGGCGGGGAGCGCGCCATTGACGCCGCCCACGCCTGGCTGGCCCATGACCGCCGGGGCGACCCTGAAGTGCCGCTGCTGACGCCGGAGCAGGTCGAGCAGCAGCTCGGTCGCGCCGTGGACCGGGTGATGGCGGAGGGATCGCTGCTGGATCGCGGCCTGGCGGCGCTCGCCATACGCCAGGCGCAGGGCGACCTGATCGAGGCTGCGTTCCTGCTGCGCGCCTACCGCACCACCCTGCCCCGCTTCGCCCACTCCGAGTCGGTGGACACCGGCGCCATGCTGGTGACGCGGCGGGTGTCGGCGATCTTCAAGGACCTGCCCGGCGGCCAGGTGCTGGGGCCGACCTACGATTACACCCACCGCCTGCTGGACCCGGCCGGGATGCCCGCACCGGCGCCCCCGGCGGAGGCCGATGCCGACCCGGCGCCGATGCCACCCGCCTTCTCCATCTTGGGACAGGAAGGGCTGGTGGAGCCGGACGCCACCGCCGGAGGGCAGCCGTTCGACATCACGCGGACGCCGCTGTCGTTCCCGGCCGGGCGGGATGCCCGGCTGCAGGCGCTGGCGCGGGGAGATGAGGGGTTCCTGCTGGCCCTGGGCTACTCGACCCAGCGCGGCTACGGCAACACGCATCCTTTTGTCGGGGAGCTGCGGGTCGGCGAGGCGTCGGTGTGCATCGCTCCGCCGGAGCTTAGCTTCACCGTGGACATCGGCGACGCCGTGCTGACGGAGTGCCAGATGGTCAACCAGTTCCAGGGGTCGCGCACGGCGCCGCCGCAGTTCACCCGGGGCTACGGCCTGTGCTTCGGCCATGGCGAGCGCCGGGCGATAGGCATGGCGCTGGTGGACCGGGCGATGCGGGCGGCGGAGCTGGGCGAGCACCCATCCGCCCCGGCGCAGGACGTGGAGTTCGTGGTGTCCCACTGCGACAACGTGGAGGCAACGGGCTTCGTCGAGCACCTGAAGCTGCCGCACTACGTGGACTTCCAGAGCGAGCTTGAGACCATCCGGCGGATGCGGGCCGAGGCCGGCGCGCAGCGGGAAGCCGCGGAATGAGTGCGGCGGCCTCCTTCTCCCTCTCCCTCCGGGAGAGGGCCGGGGTGAGGGGGTCTTGGCTGCGGCGCGAAGAACCGGGGGTGCCGGCGGAACGCGGCCCTGCATCAGCAACGGCTGCGCTTGCCCACCCCCTCACCCCGACCCTCTCCCGGAGGGAGAGGGAGCAGGGACGCCTTCGCAAACCTACAGTCCTCGCCGGCACCGCGCTGTCCGGGCAATCGCGATGACCTACAACTTCGCCTACCTCGACGAGCAAACCAAGCGGATGATCCGCCGGGCCATCCTGAAGGCCGTCGCGATCCCCGGCCATCAGGTGCCGTTCGGCAGCCGTGAGATGCCGCTGCCCTATGGCTGGGGCACCGGCGGCATCCAGGTCACGGCCGCCGTCCTCGGCCCGCAGGATGTGCTGAAGGTGATAGACGAGGGCGCCGACGACACCACCAACGCCGTCAGCATCCGCCGCTTCTTCGCCCGCACCGCCGGCGTCCGCACCACCACGCATACGCCGGAGGCCACCGTCATCCAAACCCGGCACCGCATCCCCGAAACCCCGCTGCGCGAGGGGCAGATCCTGGTCTATCAGGTGCCGATGCCCGAACCGCTGGCCAAGCTGGAACCCAGCCGCGCCGAAACCCGGCGGATGCACGGCCTGGCGGAGTACGGCCTGATGCACGTGAAGCTGTACGAGGACATTGCCCGGCTCGGCAGCGTCAGCACCAGCTACGATTTCCCGGTCATGGTTGGCGGGCGCTACCTCATGTCGCCGTCCCCCATCCCCGCCTTCGACAACCCGAAGCTGGACGGGATGCCGGCGCTGCAGCTGTTCGGCGCCGGGCGGGAGAAGCGCATCTACGCCGTGCCGCCCTATACCGAGGTGCGGTCCCTGGACTTCGACGACCATCCGTTCCGGCCCACCCGCGCGCCCGGCGCCTGTGCGATCTGCGGCAGCGGAACAAGCTACCTGGATGAGGTGGTCACGGACGACCAGGGCGGACGCATGTTCGTGTGCTCCGACACGGATTATTGCAGCGGGCATGCGGAGATGCGGGAGGCCGCGGAGTGATGACCGGCAAGCGGCCAGACCCAGCCCGTAGGGTGGAACATCGCAGCGCCTTCCGCCGAGTGGCAGCGTGGTCCCGTCCAATGGTGGAAGGCGCTGCGATGTTCCACCCTACGCCTTCGTCACGTGGGGTCCGGCATGGATGACGCCCTGCTGTCCGCCCGCGGCCTGGCGTTGCGGTTCGGCGGCATCACCGCCCTCCAGGACGTGACCGCCGACCTATGGCCCGGCGAGGTCCTGGCCGTTGTCGGCGAGTCCGGCTCCGGCAAGACCACGCTGCTGAATGTCCTGTCCGGACGACTGGCGCCGGACGCCAGCACGGTCTGGTATCGCGATCCCGCGGGCGCGCTGCACGACCTGCACACCATGCCGGCGCCCCGGCTGCGGGCGCTGCACCGGTCGGATTGGGGATACGTCCACCAGGACCCGCGCAGCGCGCTGCGGATGCGGGTCTCCGCCGGCGGCAACGTCGGCGAGCGGCTGATGGCCCAAGGCGTCCGCCACTACGGCAGCATCCGCGACACCGCGGCCGACTGGCTGCGCCAGGTCGAGATTGACCCGGCGCGCATGGACGACATGCCGCACACCTTCTCGGGCGGAATGTTGCAGCGCCTGCAGATCGCCCGCACGCTGGTGACGCATCCCCGCCTGGTGTTCATGGACGAGCCGACCGGCGGCCTGGACGTGTCGGTGCAGGCGCGGCTGCTGGACCTGATCCGCGGCCTGGTGGCGCGGCTGGGCATCGCAGTGGTGCTGGTGACGCACGACATCGCCGTGGCACGGCTGCTGGCCGGGCGCATCCTGGTGATGCAGGGCGGGCGCGTGGTGGAGGCCGGGCTGACCGACCAGGTGCTGGACGACCCGCAGCACCCCTACACCCAAATGCTGGTCAGTTCGGTGCTGCAAGCGTGACCACCGGGTTAATGCAGGCGGCAAACGACGTCCTGCTCCCTCTCCCTCCGGGAGAGGGTCGGGGTGAGGGGGTCTTGGCTGCGGAGCCGGGCGCTCACGGCGCCGTTGGAGCAGCCTTAATGCGGATCGGGGTCCGTGCTTGCCCACCCCCTCACCCCGACACTCTCCCAGAGGGAGAGGGAGTAGGCAGCGGCTCTATCAAGGCCGAAACGCTGCGTGGCTCCGCACAAGGCGCCTTCAAAGGAAGTCCGGCATGACCGTCATGCTCCGCGCCGAGGGCCTGTCCAAAACTTTCACCCTGCACCTGCAAGGCGGCACGCGCATTCCCGTGCTGGACGACATCGGCTTCGAGCTGGATGCCGGCCAGTGCGTCGCGCTGGCCGGGCCGTCCGGGGCGGGCAAGAGCACCCTGATGCGGAGCCTGTATGGCGCCTATCGCGTGGATGCCGGGCACATCCTAGTGCGGCATGGCGGCGCGCTGGTGGACATCGCGCGTGCCGACCCGCGTCTGGTGCTGCGGGTCCGCCGCGACAGCCTGGGCTACGTCAGCCAGTTCCTGCGCGTCGTCCCCCGCGTCCCGGCGCTGGACGTGGTGGCGGAGGCCGCGGTGCTGCGCGGGCGCCCGTTGGACGACGCCCGGCGAGAGGCGGCGGCCCTGTTGGCGCAGCTTGGCATCCCGCACCGCCTGCATTCCCTGCCGCCCGCCACCTTCTCCGGGGGGGAGCAGCAGCGGGTCAACCTGGCGCGGGGGTTCATCGGCGGCCACCCCGTGCTATTGCTGGACGAGCCGACGGCGTCGCTCGACCCGCGCAACCGGGACGTGGTGGTCGGCATGGTTCAGGCCGCCAAGGCGCGCGGCGCCGCCATCGTCGGCATCTTCCACGATGCCGCGGTGCGGGACGCCGTGGCGGATAGCACCCTGCACGTCCACCCCCATCAGGAAGCCGCATGACGATACTCACCAACGCCCGCCTGGTCCTGACCGATGAAGTGCTGCTGGGCACCGTCGTGCTGGACGGCGAGCGCATCATCGAGGTGCAGCCGGGCCGCAGCAATGTGCCGGGCGCAGTGGACCTGGGCGGCGACCTGCTCGTGCCCGGCGTCGTGGATGTCCACACCGACAACCTGGAGCGCCAGGTGCAGCCGCGCAGCAATGCCCGCTGGCCCAGCCGGTCGGCCATGCTGGCGCATGACGCGCAATGCGCCGCCGCCGGGGTCACGACGGTGCTGGACGCGCTGTGCCTGGGCGACCTCGGCTTCGACAAGGACCGCACCCAGACCTTCCATGACGGCGTGCGCGACCTGACGGCGCTGGCGGGCACCGACCTGTTCAAGGCCGAGCACTTCCTGCACCTGCGCTGCGAGCTGCCGGCGCCGGACATGATGGAGCTGCTGGAGCCGGTGGCGGAACACCCGCGCGTCCGCATGGCCAGCCTGATGGACCACAGCCCCGGCATCGGCCAGTACGCCAACATGGACCGCTACCGGAAGATGCGGGTGCGGGAGGGGCACTCGGCCGCGTGGATCGAGGGCCGGATCGTCGAGCTGCAGGAGCAGCGCGAGCGCACGCGCGGCCCGAACCGCCGGGCGCTGCTGGAACGGCTGATCCCGCTGGGCATCGTGCTGGCCAGCCACGACGACAACACGGCGGAAGAGGTGGCGGAGAATGCCGCCGACGGCATCCGGATCAGCGAGTTCCCGGTGTCCATGCTGGCCGCGGCGGAGGCCCGGCGGCTTGGGATGACGGTGATCGCGGGCGCTCCGAACATCGTGCGCGGCGGCTCGCACAGCGGCAACGTAGCGGCGGCGGACCTGGTGCGGGCGGGCGTGGTTGACGCGTTCGCCAGCGACTACGTGCCGTCCTCCATGCTGGAGGCGGCGTTTGCCTGCGTGGCGGGGACCGGGATCAGCCTGCCGGAAGGGATAGGGATGGTGACGGCTGGGCCTGCGGCGATGTGTGGGCTGCATGACCGCGGGCGGATTGCGGCCGGGCTGCGGGCGGACTTCGTGCGGCTGCGGGAGTGGGACGGGTTGCCGGTGGTGCGGGAGGTTTGGCGGGCGGGAGAGCGGGTGGTCTAGCTCGTTGTTTGCGAGCGGGAACTTGCGGTTGGGTCCGCTCGGTGCGCGCCCGGACCTGACTGCGATTTGCTCCAGGCATGGGCGTGGAAGGGCCAAGAGTATCGCTGCTGTGGAACTGAAAACCGGGTAGGGAAAAGGCGCGGGTAATACCAACGGCCATCCGCTCTGACCGTTTTTCCCGTCATTGCGAGGCGCGCAGCGCCGCGGCAATCCAGGGCCGCCAGCACGGTTCTCCCGGCCGCTGGATTGCCGCTCCGCAAGCGGCTCGCAATGACGGTGCGGTTGGATAAGGATCAGAATAGACCGCCGTTGGCATAAGTCGTATTTTATAATTTCCACCGTCCAGTTTTTCGAGACACGGGCCGATGATGAACGGGGAGGAATGACAGCCAACGATAGGATTCCAAAGAATTATGGCGTCGAAGTACTGAACAAGATTATCAGCACAGTGATTGCGGCCAACCCCTGAAAATGGGTTCTGAAACCATCGCTTCAAAAATGTTGATGGCAGTGCAGAACTTGCTACGAATTGATTGCTGTTGCCGCTTGTGGCGCCCGACGAGCCGTCATTCCAGCTTTCGGTGAAACTGCCTTCACTGAAACGTTCGATCCTGTGCGTCCGGCGTTCGGACGGACGCTGGCGGACGGCTATTTGGGTCAGCAACCGACGGCGTCGGACGCATAGGTCACGCGTTTGCATCGTCGGACGGGTGGGCGGATCGCGGACGCTGGCCACCTTGGGTCAGGTCAAAGAAGCAGCGCAGCAGGTGGACCAAGGCGGCGGGATCCCATTGCTCGGACTCGGCATAGGGCAAGGTGGCTGGGCCGCCAATCGGCTCACCGTCCCTGTAAAATTGTGCGCGCACGCCATTGCTGACGATCAGGACCCTTGCTTCGCGATGCATGTTCGCCCATTGCCGGGCGTTGCGGCCGGACCAGCTCCAGGCGTCAACGGAAACGCTGGGCGCCTTGAATTCGATGAAGCCCTTTTGCCGGGCCTCGCCATTGCGGGTCAGCACCGCCGCGAAGTCAGGTCTTGTCCGGTCAAGCCGTGTTTCACGGATGAGGCGGAGTGCTCCGAACTTCGCCGCTTTTGAAAGACCTATAAGCAGGTTGCTTATAGGTGTTGTTAGCTGCGCCTCTTCATCTCCAGAGATTATAAGGGTCGCCGCGGCATGAACAGCCGCATGGTAATTCCTGGCTAGTTTCAACATCGTGATCAGCTTTCCCATATCGGTGGGTACAGACCTGCTGTGTGCGTCCTAGGTGCCGTAGCCATTATAGAAAAAGACGGAACGACCGAATCGTCTTGACGCCACCTCTTTTCATTAACGCAGAGTGATCATGTCAATTGTAAAGAATTGCAAATAGACCTTAACATTGGTTGACACAGGGTCGGTTCCCCTGCTCGTACGTCGTGGAGGCCAGCCAGACCTGGCTTCTGAACGGACTCGGTCTTCCCGCCTGTTCGTTGCGCATTAGAATAGATGACAGCCGCTTCAGGTCCCTACCCCTCCACCTCCTCGGCCAGCCTCAGCATCCGCCCTGCCAGCGCCGTCTTCTCCGCATATCCTTTCCAAGCGCGCCGCTTCCCCCGGGAGTCCGGCTCCATCGCCTTCTGGGACAACCGTGCCGCCCAGCACAATCCGGTCAACCACCACCACGGCCATCGCCGCCTGATGCACCGGATCACCCGTTCGGGCGACTGCCCGGCCTGACCCCGGGGGTTACGGCGCCACCCCGGGTTGTTGTATGGCCGGGACCATGACGGACCGATCCCTCCCTCCAGCCGCATCGTCCGCCCAAGGACATGACAGCAAGGGTGGCGGAGGCATGAGGTGGGGCGCTGCCGCGGCGACCCTGGCCGGGCTGGTCCTAGCCGGATGGCTGCTGGCCCGTCATGGCCTGACCGGCATCCTCGGCCTGCTGCACCAGGCGGGCTGGGGCATCGGGCTAGTGGTCGCCTTCCACTTGCTGCAGCTCCTGGCATCGTCGGAGGCATGGCGGGCCGCGACCGGGCGGCAGCAGCCGCGGCCCGGCGTGCTGGCGTTCCTGCTGCTCCGCTGGGTACGGGAGGGCATCAACACCATGCTGCCCGTTGCCCAGATTGGCGGGGAGGTCGTCGGCGCCCAGTTGCTGCACCGGCGCGGCATGGCGCTGCCGGCGGCCATCGCCGGGTCAGTCGGCGACCTGGCCATGGGGGTGCTGACCCAGGCGCTGTTCACGCTGATCGGGCTGGGCCTGCTGGTGGCGCTGGTGGGCATGAGCGTCACGGCCGCCTGGCTGCTCGCCGGGACGGTCGCCGCGTTGGCCGGGGCCGCCCTGCTGGCGGCCGGCGTGCGCTACGGCTGGGCTGGGCGTCCCGGCCGATGGCTGTCAGTCCGCGTGCGCCGCGCCGCTACCCGCGGCATACCCGGCCTGCGCGGCCTTGGCCCCGCCTTCCGCAACCTGGGCCGTGACCGCCGGGCGCTGGCGCGGTGCGGCGGGCTGCACATGGTGTCCTGGCTGCTGGGCGGCTCCGAGGTCTGGCTGGCGCTGCACGTTCTCGGCAAGCCGGCGGGCTTTGCCGAGGCCATCGCCATCGAGGCGCTGGGCCAGGCCATCCGGACGGCGGGATTCGTCGTCCCCGGCGCGCTTGGCGTGGCCGAGGGCGGCTATGTCCTGGTGTGCGCCCTGTTCGGCCTGGCGCCGGACGTGGCCATCGCACTCGCCCTCATGAAGCGCCTGAGGGAGGTTGCTTTCGGCCTGCCTGCCCTGGTGGCTTGGCAAGTGATGGAAGCCAGGCCGATGTTTTCACCAAGGACTACGGCCCGCACGGACGCGTAGCAGGGTGGCACGCCACTGCATCCGGCAGCCCTTCCCCTGACACCTGGACAAGTCCTGGTGCGCTTCGGCCCGCCGTCGCCTGCCGCCCCGCCGCCGCTGGAGGTGTCCTGCTTCCACCTCGCCGTGCAGGTCACGAGCGGCTACGAGGGCCTGCGGACGGCGTTGCGCCCATCCTACTCCCCCCGCGGATCGAACGCTTGGCGCAGGCCGTCGCCGAGCAGGTTGACCGCAATGACCGTCAGGAAGATCAGCAGCCCCGGCAGGATGGCCAGCAGCGGCGCCGTCGTCACCAGGTCCTGGGCGTTGTTCAGCATGTTGCCCCAGCTCGGCGTGGGCGGGACGATGCCGAACCCGAGGAAGCTCAACACGGATTCGAACAGGATCACCCGTCCGACCGTCAGCGTGAGCGCCACGATGAGCGGGCTGGCGACGTTCGGCAGGATGTGCGCCAGCACGACATACCAGGCCCCGCCGCCGCTGGCCCGTGCGGAAGTCACGAACTCCCGCTCCTTGAGCGAGAGCGTCGCGGCACGGACCACCCGGGCCACGGCGGTCCAGTCGAACAGCGAGATGATGACAACGACGCGCCAGAACCCGGCCGCGCCGGAGCGGGCGAAGTCCGGCGAGAACCCCAGCTTGGTCAGGTCCAACGCCCCCAGCACGATCAGCAGCGGCAGCAGCGGCAGCGCCAGCACCCCGTCTGTGACCCGCATCAGGGCGCCATCCACCGCCCCGCCGAAGTAGCCGGCGGCAACTCCAATCGCGACACCCACCACGGCGCCCACCAGGGTCGCGATCAGCCCCACAAGCAGGCTGATCTGGCCGCCCGCCATCAGCCGCACCAGCACGTCCCGCCCGGCGTCGTCCGTGCCCAGCAGGTGGACCGGCCCTGGCGGGTCGAACCGGCCCAGCAAGTCTGTCGTCGTCGGGTCCACGCCGAGCCATGCCTGCACCGGCCAGGCAGACAGGCAGAACAGCACGAGCAGGATCAGCAAACCCAGTGCCACCATGCCGGTATGGTGCCGGCGGAAGCGGCGCAGGCGCAGGCGCCACGGGCTGACGGCGGCGTCGGTGGTGGTCATGGCGACGCTCATTTCAGGCTGATCCGCGGGTCGAGCCAGCCATAGGCCAGGTCCGCCAGCAGGTTGCTCGCCAGCGTCACGAGCGTGGCGAACAGCAGGCCGGCGAGCGCCAGGTTGAAGTCGTTGCCCAGGATGGAGTCGTAGATCATCTTGCCCATGCCGGGCTGGGCGAACATGGTCTCGGTGATGAGCGCGCCGCCGAACAGGGTGCCGAAGCTGAGGGCGACCACTGTGACCACGGGGATCATGGCGTTGCGGAGGGCATGGGCGCGGATGACGCGCGGCTCGGGGGCGCCCTTGGCCCGGGCGGTGCGGATGTGGTCCATGCGCAGCACGTCCACCATCGCCGCGCGGACATAGCGTACGAACTGCCCGGCGGTGGATAAGGCGAGGGTCAGCACCGGCAGCGCCAAGTGCCGCAGCATGTCCGCCCAGCCGCCATCGCCCACGTTCGCGGTACCCCCCGCCGGCAGCCAGTGCAGGTTGACGGCAAATACCAGGATGAACACCAGCGCCAGCCAGAACACCGGCACCGACACGCCGGCCAACGCGAGCACGCTGACCAATCCATCTACCCAGCCGCCGGGCCTGAGCGCCGCAAGCGTGCCCAGGGCCAAGGCCAGCACGACGGCCAGGGTGAAGCCGCCCAGCATCAACTTGGTGGTCTGCCATAGCGCCGGCCCCATCACCTCCAGCACCGGACGCGAATGGACGCGGCTGTAGCCGAGGTCGCCCTGCAGGGCGGCCTGCAGCCAGTGCAGGTATCGAAAGACCAGGGGCTGGTCGAGGCCGTAGATAGCGCGCAGCCGCTGCGCAGCCTCCGGCGTCATGCCGGGGTTGCTGGCCATCATGAGGTCTATGGGATCGCCGGGCATAAGGCCGATCAGGCAGTAGATGGCGAAGGACATGACCAGGAGCACGATGGCCGTTTGCAGCAGGCGGCGGAGGATGAAGCGGGTCATTGCGGGAAGGGTGCCTGCTCCCTCTCCCTCCGGGAGAGGGTCGGGGTGAGGGGGTCTTGGCTGCGGAGCGGGGGACGTCTCGTGCCACTCGAACATAGCCATGACAGGGCAAAGGCGGTCCTGGAAGACCCCCTCACCCCGACCCTATCCCGGAGGGAGAGGGAGATTACCATGGGAAGTGGCACGCCGCGGCCTGGCCCGGAGCCAGCTCGCGCAGCCTTGGCGGGTCGGTCCGGCACACCGCCTGCGCCTTCGGGCAGCGCGGGTGGAACACGCAGCCCGGCGGCGGCGCCAGCGGGCTTGGCATCTCGCCCCGGATCGCCGCGCCGCGCGCCCGGCGGCGGCCGATGCGGGGCACGGCGTCCAGCAGCGCCTGGGTGTAGGGATGCGCCGGCCGGGCGAACAGGGCGTCGCGGGCTGCAACTTCCACCAGCCGGCCCAGGTAAAGCACCGCCACCCGGTCGGCCAGGTGATGCACGACGGCCAAGTCGTGGCTGATGAACAGGTAGGCCAAGCCCTGCCCGCCATGCCCCTTTTGCAGGTCGCGCATCAGGTTCAGCACCTGGCTCTGGATGGACACGTCGAGCGCCGACAACGGCTCGTCCGCCACAATCAGGCGCGGGCCGGGGGCGAGGGCACGGGCGATGGCGATGCGCTGGCGCTGGCCGCCGCTGAACTCGTGCGGGTAACGGTTCAGGGCGTCGCGCGGCAGTCCGACTTGCTCCACCAGTTCGGCAGCGCGGGCGCGGCGGTCGGCGGCCGAGCCGATGCGCTGGATGCGCAGCGGCTCGGCGATGATCTCCGACACCGGCATGCGTGGGTCCAGCGCGCCGTAGGGGTCCTGGAACACCACCTGGATCGCCTGGCGGCTGGCCCCGTCCGGCGCTCGTCCCTCGAACCGCACGGTGCCCCGCGTCGGCTCGCGCAGGCCGGCGACGACGTTGCCCAGCGTGCTCTTGCCGCTGCCGCTCTCGCCGACCAGGGCCAGGGCCTCGCCAGGGGCGACGTCGAAGGAAACGTTCTCCACCGCGCGGAGGACGCGGGGCTTGCTGAACAGGCCGCCACCCTGCGGGAAGTGGACGCTCACGCCCTCCACGGCCAGCAGTGGCGTCATGGCAGGCGCTCCTGATCAAACCCAGTTACTGCAAGGAGCATGTAGGGCGGGAAAGCGGAGCGCCTCCCGCCGGAGCGCGGTGCCGCGGTGCGGCGGATGGCGCTTCGCTGATCCGCCCTACGCCAGTCGCGAGTTTCTCCAATTGGAGTCATTGGCCCACCCGGATGCAGGCGGCCCAGCGGCCCGGTGCGTGTTCCTCCAGCGGCGGCTCCGCTTCGGTGCAGGCCGGGATCGCCTTGGGGCAGCGGGGGGCGAAGCGGCAGCCGGATACCTTGCTGCCCATGTCGGGGACGCCGCCAGCGATGACGGGCAGGTGCGCCACGCGCCGGGCCGGGTCCGGCAGCGTCGCGATCAGCCCGGCGGTGTAGGGGTGCAGCGGCTGCGCGAACAGCGCGTCCGCCGGGGCACGCTCCACGACGCGGCCGGCGTACATGACGACGACCTCGTGCGCCAGCTCGCTGATGACGGCCAGGTTGTGGCTGATAAACTGGATGGCGGCGCCGGTCTCCTGCTGCAGGGTCAGCATCAGGTCCAGGATCTGCGCCTGAATCGTCACGTCCAGCGCCGTGGTCGGCTCGTCGGCCACCAGCAGGGCCGGGCGGCAGGCCAGGGCCATGGCGATCATCGCGCGCTGGCGCTGGCCGCCGCTCATCTGGTGCGGATAGGCGCGGGCGCGCTCGCGTGCGGCGGGGATGCCCACCTTGTCCAGCAGGTCGGCGGCCCAGTCCAGGGCGGTGGGCCAGGCCACGCCCTCGTGCAGCACCAGGGCTTCGCCGATCTGGCGGCCGACGGGCATGGTCGGGTTCAGGGCGGACATCGGGTCCTGGAATATCATCGCGATCTGTGCGCCGCGCATCGCCTGCCAGTCGGCGGCGGACTGCCCGGCGATCTCGCGCCCCTGGAACCGTATGCTGCCGGTGACTTGGCCGGGCCGGGGAACCAGGCCCATCAGGGCCAGGGCGGTCATGCTCTTGCCGCAGCCGCTTTCGCCGACGACGCCCAGGGTGCGGCCTGCAGGGATGCTGTAGCCGACGCCGGCGACGACGGTCCGGGGGCCGCCGGGAAGGTCGAACGCAACGTGGAGGTTTCCGACCTCGAGGACCTCTGCCTGCTCACTTTCCCTGCGGGAAGGGGCCGGGGTGGGGGGGCCGTCAGGCGCTGTGCCTGCACCCGACAGGCCGTGGTCAGCTGGCGCGTTGAGTGCCCCGCTCCGCAGCGAAGGCCCCCTCACCCCGGCCCTCTCCCGAGGGGAGAGGGAGAAGCGGCGCCGGTCACTGCGGCTTCCAGTCCTCGGCGAAGATGCCGACGTTGTAGCCGTTGCCGAGCGGCTGGTAGCCGGCCAGCCACTTCGGCACGATGTGCGGCTCCGCCCGGAAGAACAGCGGCAGGACCGGTACCTGCTCCGCGTAGATGCGCTGCATCGCCGACCAGTCGGCCTTGGCCTTCGCGGGGTCCAGCTCGGCCTCGACTTTGGCGATGTTAGCGTCCACCTCGTTATTGCTGAACCCGGGGTAGTTCGCACCGCCATAGCTGTTGGCCGCCGCCGGGATGTCGCTGGTGCCCAGGGTGCGGCGCGGGGACTCACTGACGGTGCTGGACCAGCCATACATGCCCAGGCCCGTGTATTGCCGCTGCTTGAGGGTCACGCCGAACAGGGTGCGCGCCGGCTCGTTCTTGATAGTAACGTCCACGCAGGCGGCCTTCCAGTTGTTCTGCAGCACCTGCTCCGTCAGCTCGCGCAGGCGGTTCCCGGCGGTGGTCGTGATCTCCAGCGATAGGCGCTGACCCGCGGCGTTGTGGCAGATGCCGTCGGGGCCGGGGGTCCAGCCGGCCTCCTGCAGCAGCTTCTTGGCGCCGGGAAGGTCGTATGGGGCGGGCTTGATGCTGGCGTCATACATCGGGTGTAGCGGGTTGACCCAGGTGGCGGCGACGGGCTGCAGCCCCTCGAACAGCCGGGTGGCCAGCGCCTGCCGGTCGGTCGCCAGCAGCAGGGCGCGGCGGGTGCGCACGTCCTTCAGCAGCGGGTTATCCAGATTGAGGTCTATATGCTCGTAGGTCAGGCTGGGGCGGAACTCGTAGTTGAAGCGGTCGGGCGCCTGCTTCCGCAGCGCCAGAGCCTGGTCAATTGTCAGGCCCACGCCCTCGCCGGCCACCAGGTCCACGTCGCCGGACAGCAGGTTGGCCTGCAGGGCGGCGGTGTTCTCGATGGTGCGGAGCACGATGCGGCGCAGCGCCGGTTTGGGGCCGGGCCAGTGCGGGTTCGGCTCGAACACCACCTGGGAGCCCGATTGATACTGGGTGATCATGTAGGGGCCATTCCACAGCCCGGCGGTCGTCGGCTCCCGCGCATACAGGGTGTTCTTGATGTAGTCGCCGGGGCTGGTGGCCTTGGCGGCGATCTCGCCCTCCAGGTGCTCGGGGACGATCTGGTCCCACATCATGTAGTCGTTGATGATGCGGTCAGTGTGCAGGATGGCGGTGCTGTCGTCCACCACGTCCACGCCGCTTGCCCTGGACCAGGGATAGGTGTTGCCAGACCCAGTGTTGGGATTGGCCGCCAGATGCCAGGTGAAGGCGATGTCGCGCGCCGTCACCGGCTTGCCGTCGCCCCACATCAGCCCGGGCTTGAGCTTGATGGTGATCTTCATGCCCTTGGTGCCCTCGGGCCGGTCCTCGATCGCGGCGAGGCCGTTCTCCAGCGACGGCAGCTCGGCGCATAGCAGGCAGACGGGGTGCCAGTCCTTGTCGAAGGCGCTGATCGACCGCTGTGCGAAGGCGAGGGCGTAGTTCTTGATGACCTCGGGATCAATGAATGGGTTGAGCGTGCTGGGGAACTGCGCGGCCCCGATCACCAGGTCGTCCTTGGCCTGTGCCGGCGCGGCGAGTGCCAGGGCGGGGATGGCGGCCAGAAGGCCGTGGCGCAGTCGCATGGGCGGCGTCCTCGTATAAATTCAGCGCAGCATAGCCGCTAGGATGGCGTCAACGTCAACAGTGCCGGGCTTGCTGCTCCCTCTCCCTCCGGGAGAGGGTTGGGGTGAGGGGGTGGACAAGCACGACCCTTTCCAAACAAACTAAATGCAGGTTGCGTGCCAGGTGCACCGCTCCGCAGCCAAGCCCCCCTCACTCCGACCCGCTCCCGGAGGGAGAGGGAGAAGCAAGCTCCTATGGCGATTGCGTGAACACCCTCGACAGGAGGCCGTGCGGCGACACCGGGCCGGCGCCCTGGCCGACCGTCACCGTAGCCGTCATGCCTAGGGCGAGGTGGACGGTGTCCGGCACCTGGTCAATCTTGATGCGGACCGGGATGCGCTGCGCCAGGCGCACCCAGGTGAACACAGGATCAACCGACGCCAGGCCGAGCGCACCCGGATTGGTGTTGGGCGTGTTGATGCCGCGGGCGATGCTTTCGACGTGGCCGCGCACCGGGTCACGGTATCCCATCAGCGCCGCGACTGCCGGGGCGCCGACTTGGATGCTGGCAAGCTTGGTTTCCTCGAAGAAGCCGGAAATCCAGAAGCTATCCTCGTCCACCAAGGCCAGGTTGCGGGTGCCCTTGGTGGCGTAGTTGCCCTCCTGCAGCTGCAAGTTGGTGACATAGCCGTTGACGGGAGACAGGACCTTCGTCCGTTCCAGGTCTATGCGGGCCTGGTTGAGCTGGGTAATGGCGGTAGCAAGGGCGGCCCGGGCTACGTCGGCGCTGGCCTGGTAGGTTTGCTGCTCCTCAAGGGAGGTGCTCAGGGTCGAAAGCCTCTGCCGCCGGGTGGCACCGTTGTTCTTGGCGTCCAGGTCCGCCTGCCGGCTTTGCAGGGTGGCCTCGGCGGAGGCGACGGCGATCTGGTAGTCCACCGGGTCAATCTCGTACAGCAAGTCGCCGCGGCGGACTGCCTGGTTGTCGGCCACATGCAGGTGCAGGATGCGTCCGGACGCCTCCGGCGCCTGGCTGACGACATACGCCTGCACCTGGCCGTCCCGCGTCCAGGGCGCGGTCAGGTAGTCGTTCCAGACCGCAACCCCGGCCACGGCGGCACCGGCCAGGAGGACCAGGGTAATGGCGATGCCAGCACCCCGGCGGACTTCCGTGTTCATGGAAGGTCCCTCATCCTACAGCCACCGCACCAGGGCGCCGACGATGCAGATGTAGATCGCGGTCCCGGCCAAGGGCGGGTTCCACGTCCAGCGGAACAGCCGCAGCCGCACCAGCAGCCATCGCAACGGGACATACACCAGCGTCGCAACGCCGAGGTAAACCAGCAGTGGCGAGAACAGGATGCCGAACAGGTTGGTTTCGCGCCACACCCCCTGGCCTTTCACGTCATCAATTTGCGGTAGAAGCGCAGCGTGGCCCGGTCGGGTTGCAGCAGCAGCGCCGCGCCGGTGAGGCCGGACACGGCCCGCAGCAGGGGCCGGTCAACCGGTTGGTCCCCGGCATCATCCAGCAGGCCTTGGGCGGCGGCGAGCATCGCCCGGCCGTCTCGGCGCCGCAGCGCATCGCCGGCGCGGGTGGCTGCCAGGCCGTGCGTGGACCCTAGGGCGGCCAAGCCGGCCCAGGCGCGGCGGACTGCCAGGTCCACTTCGCCGACGCCGTAGATGTGGCCCAGCAGCCGCAGCCGCGCCGGGGTATGTCGGCCCAGGAACTCCAACGCCCGCGACATGCGGTCATACAGCAGGGAATAGGCCGCGGGTGTGAGGGGAGCCTCGTCCGCGCCCTGCCGCGCCGTCCGTCGCAATGTCCGTCCGACTGCCACCGCGACCCTCGCAAGCTGCCGGGACTGGGAGACGGGGAAGATGACGTTGAACGACAGGACCACGAACACCATCGCCAGCCCGACCTGCACGACCGTGCTCACGTAGCTGCCGAGATCGAAGGTTTGCGGGTTCGACGAGCCCAGGATGATCGTGAACAGCGTCGGTCCCGAGGCGACGTAAGGCCCCAGCACATTGTGGCGCTGCGCCAAGGCGCAGACGAAGGCGATGCCCCCAATCACCAGGGCGAACATGGTGTATCCCGAGGCGGCGGGCAGCAGCAGGAACTTGCCCACGCCGGCCAGGACGGCGATCGGCAGCAACGGCAGCCCGAAGCGCAGGCTGGCCTGGGTCGGATTCGGGAAGGTGCCCAGCAATGCGACGAACGCCGCCTGCTGGATGAGCACCAGCGTCGCGCTGCCCCAGCCGGCCAGGACGCAGAACACCGATCCCAGGCCGACGGAGATCAGCACCCGAACGGCGCCGAGCAATGCGCCCATGTGGTCACGGCTGGCACGCAGGCGCAGCGGTGGCAGGCTGCCTCCACCCTCCGTCAGTACCTGCAGGCCTAGCAGGGCCTGGCGGTGCGCAGCGGCCAGTTCTTGCGTGCGTTCCAGCAGCAGCGCGTTGGTCGGGCCGGTTGGCAGGGGCAGGGGCAAATGTTGGGCCGGGCCGCCGCGCAGCTCGTCCGCCATGGCCCGCAGGTAGGCTTCCGCCTCGGCCGGGGTGTTCGGCCCGGTCACGGTCGCCGCGGCGATGGCGCGGCTGGTGGACACCATGGCCAGCAGCGACGCGATGGCATGCCGGGCGCCGTTGGCCCGGACGTGGCCATCCGGCAGCTCGGCGGCCGTGTAGGACGCCTGGGTTTGCAGTGCGGCGACCCCCGCGGCCAACTGGACCATCGGCAGGTCATCGTCCAGCGAGCGCCCTTCCAGCACTTCGGCGGCGAGGCCGGCCAAATCAGCCCGGCGCGCCCGCAGGCCGGCCACCAGGGTGTCGAACGCGCCCGTGCCCGCCAGCAGCCGGTCCACCACCAGCACCGACGCGATGCCGATCAGGATCGCAGCCACCCGGTCCAGCGTCGTCGAAAGCGCCGTTTGCGGCGCGGCGATGACTCCAACGGCGATGATCCCCGCGGTATAGCCGCTGAGCGCGGCGCCATAGGAGCGGAAGTCCCGCAGCAGGGTCGCCACGTAGGTGCATACGGCCAGCCACAGCGCGAAGCCGCCCAGCAGCATGAGCCGGTCCTGCGGAAACGCGGCGACCAGCCCAAGACCGACGCAGCCGCCAATCAGGGTGCCGGCGATGCGATACCTGGCCTTGGCCGCCGCCATCCCCGCCGAAACCTGGGTGACGATGGCGACGCAGATCCCGGCGGTCGAGGCGGATTCCACTTGGGCGAAGAAGGCGACGTAATAGGCCAGCAGCATCGCAAGCGTCATCCGCGCGGCGAACAGCACCGCGTCCGGGGCGAAGCCCGGCAGGGCGAAGTATGCAGGGGGCGCTGCTGCGGCTGTGTCCGACACCTTCGGCCCCTGGCTCAGCCGATGTTCGGGTGCAACGCCGGGCCTACTGCGCCCTGATCCAGGTCTGGCTGCGGCCCAGCAGGCTCACGCCCAGGTAGCCGCGCACCACTAGCCTCTGCCCGCCGTCGTCCAGGCGGACCGAGGACTTGTAGGAGCTGCCGGTTTCAGGATCGAGGATCGTGCCGCCGTCCCAGACCTCGCCGTCACGCTTCAGGCCGCGCATGATGTCCAGGCCGATCAGCGGCTTGTTCTTGCGGTCGTCGGAGCACTTGATGCAGGACAGGCCGGCGCGGGCCGGGTCGGTGATGCGCTCGATGCGGCCATACAGGGCGCCGCCGGACTCGAAGATGCGGACGGCGCCGCTCTCCTTGCCGGTCTTGTCGTCTATCGTCCGCCACAAGCCGACGGGGCTGGCCGCGCCTTGCGCCGACGCCGCGCCGCACATCGCCAGCAGGATCAACAGCACACGCATCGGGAGTCCTTTGATCGTCATGCCGCGGGATATGCGGGACCCGGCGCCGCGCGGCAAGCGCCGTCAGTGCCCGCCGTGCCGGACGGCTCCCGCCGGCAGCGCCGTTCAGGACGCCAGGGGGCACCAACGGAGGCCACGCGGGCAGCACCATGCCGGGCAGGGCCGGGACTATGACGCACGCCAGCGACAGATGGGTTATGCCGGAGTGCCCGGCGGAGGTGGCGGAGGCGACCGTGATGCAGGGCGAACTGGCGCCGTCCGTGGACCCTTCGGCCATGAGGCCGGACAGCGCGGCGGGACAAGTTCGGCGGATTATGGCGGCTTCCCGCGACCGGCCCACGAAGGCTTATTTACCGAACCTCTATGGCGGCCAGATCATGGACCGCCCGGGCGCCGTGACTGTCGCCGGGAACGACAAGGCGGGGGGCAGGCAGGGGAAGGCCGTCCATGGCGTAGGCGATCAGGACCTGCTTCCCTTCAAGGTGCGGGTCCATCTCGCCGAACGCGACCGCCACCGCATAGCCGTCGCTGCCCCGGGCCATCAGGACATGCTGGTGCTGGGTGGCGTGGCCCGGCGCGTCCACCGGCGCCGCCGCCTGCAGCAGCGGCCAGAGCAGGGCGCCGGTGTAGATGATCCGGCGCGGCCCCTGCGCCGCGGCCACGGTGACCTCCACCGTGACGGCCGGCAGGGCTTGCAGGTCGGCCAGGGCCAGGGTGCGCGGGTCCTTGATCCCGCCGGACAGCGCGACGGCGACCGGCGTCGAAGAACCATTCGCTGGCCTGGGCGCCGCCGCATCCTGTGCAGCAGCCGGACCGGCCAGGGCCAGCACGGCCAGCAGAACGGCAGCCGGCCGCAACGTACGGCCGGCGGTCCCGGCACGCGGCACGGGCTACTTCCCCACCATCACGTCCGACGATTTGATGACGGCGGTGGCGTCGTCGCCGGGCTTCAGCGCCAGGTCGTCAATCGCCTCGTTGGTGATCGAGGCATGCACGATGAGGCCGCCGCCGATGTCTATGTGGACGTGGCCGGTGGTCTGACCCTTGGTGACGGTCACGATCTTGCCCTTGAACTGGTTGCGTGCGCTCAGCTTCATAATCGCTCCTAGTTGCCGTGCCTCGGCGGTGCGTAACGGAACGCTAACGCGGATGGGCTAAAATCGTCTATGTGCGGAACGAGGATGGCTGATGACGGTTCAGCAGCCATGCCGCACAGAACCTGGACGAACGTCATGTTGCAGTGCAACATAATCGGTGTGGCACCGTTGTTGACCGTTAGGGCACCCCCGCCCGGCGCAGGGAAGGAGACCCCAGATGCGACCAGACAAGATACGCGGAAATGTGTTCGTGGCGAACCTGCCCCGTGGCCTGAAGGACGAGGAGCTGGCGGAAGCGTTCGACCCCTTCGGCATCGTGCTGAACGCGCATATGGCGCGCGACCCGGCCACCGGGGAAACCCTGGGCCACGGCCTGGTGCAGCTTGCCCCCGATAAGGCGGTGGAGGCGGCCGTCGCGCGCCTGAACGAGACGGGGATCGGCGGACGCCGGATCGAGGCCCGCCGGGCCAACCCAGACATGGGCATCAGCCCGCCGCCGCGCCCGCGTGAGGCGCCATCCCGCCCGCCGCGGACCGAGGCCGTCGTGGTGGAGCGCCGCCTGCCGCCACGCACGCCGACCCTGGTCATGGCAAAGCTGGGGCCGCGCCCGCGCCGGGATGCATACTGAGAAGCAAACCTTTTCAGGGTGCTCTTCGGCGCTCCAGCTTCAATGGATGAGCAAGGGTCCTGTTGCGGTTGGTTCGGTTTGGTCTTCGGTTCTGGAGCGGTTTGAGCGGCACGCGCTGGCGGGCGTGATGGCGCACCTGGCGCTGAAGCACGCGCTGCCGGCGGGCTGGGTGGACCTTTAGCCCGCTTCGCGGGCTGTCCCTCCAGGGGATCGCTAGGCGATGGTGTTCGAGGCGCACCGGCAACGCATGCTCCAGCGCCAGGTGCGCGATTACACCCGCCGGCGCGTCCCGCTCAAACCAATCCAGAACCGAGGACCAAACCGAACCAGCCGCAACACGACCCTTGCTCATCCATTGAAGCTGGAGCGTCAGAAAACATCCTGAAAGGAGTGGCTCTTAGCCCCATAACGGCGGTTGATCCGCGAGGCAGATTGTTGCACCTTGCAACTATCCAATGGAGGCCCAGCCGTTGCCGACCGCGCACCTCAGCCTGCTGGCCGCCGCCCGGCCAAGCGGCGCGCCGCACATCACCGTCCTGCTCGGTTCCGGCCATCAGCATCAGCAGGCGGTGCGGGACCTGCTGGCCATGCTTGCTCCCGGCGCCCGCATCATACGGGTCGGCAACCCGTTGCGGTCGCCGCTCACCATGGAGCGCATCCTGATCCAGGGCGGTCAGCCTGAGGTTGGGCTGCTGGCGGACAACGCAGCCGAGGACGCGCTGCAGCGCCTATGCCTCCGCCGCCCGAGCGAAAGCCGGGTCGTGCTGGTCATTGACCAGGCCGAAACGCTCAGTACGAGTGCCATCCGCATCCTGTCGCGCCTGGTGGCACCGGGAGGACGGCCCAGCGCCGGCATGGCCGCCGTGCTGCATGTCGTCTTCGTCGGCCTGCCCTCCTTCAAGCAACTGGTCAAGGACAAGGCGGCAACGCCGATCCGAGAGGCCCTGGCCCAGGGCGGCCAGCAGGCACAGGATGCAGCGGCCAGCGTGATGACAGAGGACTTTCCGCCGCCAGCCGACTTGCCGCCGTTCCTGACCCAGCGGCCGGGCGCCGCCGCGGAACCCGGCCCGGCAGCGTCGCAACTCCCGGCTTTGTCATCGGCTGAACAAGACTTCGCGCCAGGATACGCCCGGCCCGTCAGCCCAGGCCGGTCCCCCCTCGATCAGGCGGCACTGCTGTTGATCGCGCTGTGCGTCGTGGGTGCGGGAACGGTCGTCGGGCTGCCCTACATCCTGCAGTGGCTCGGGATGCCCTGACGCGACAGGCATCTTCGGCAATGCGCCACGGATATGGACGGCCGCCCCGGGCTGGCGCGTAAAAATGTCTCTGCGGAATGACGTCGCTACGGATCCGGGACCGCCTTGTCGGACAAGGATGCTAACCCGCCTCGACCTCGATCTCCGTCAGCCCCGCGGCCAGCAACGCCAGCAGGTCAGCGTGGTCCAGGGCGATGCAGCCCGCGGTCGGCGCACGGTCCGGGCGGGCAAGGTGCAGGAAGATGGCGCTGCCCGGCGCCGGCCCGGGACCGCGCACCGGCGGTGCGTCGTTCCAGCCAAGCACGCCGATCACGTCATAGACCGCATCTGCCCGCCACAGCTCCTCATGCCCTGCGGCATAGGGCAGCTTGACCGGCCGGTTATAGGCTGAATCCGAGGGATCGTCGCACCAGCCGTCATGCGGTGCCAGCGGCGACACCGGAACGGCGGCGCGCGGCCGTGGCAGCCGGTCGGCACGATACAGCACCCGTCGCAGCGGCAGCAGCCCTGCGGGGGTGGCGCCTTCCCCTTCCTGCTTGCGGGCGCTGACGCCGCCGGCGCCCAGGACGGCGCGTGCCTGAAATGCGCCAAGCGTCACCATCCCATCCCGTCCCACCCGCGCCCTCATGTCAGCCCCTTCTCCCACGCCTGCGTATTCCGCCATTCCTGCGCCGCGGCGGCGTAGGCGGCAAGGCCGCGGCTGGGATCAGGCGCCGTGCCGGGCGGCGGGCCGTCCGCGAACCGGGTCGGCTGCAGGAACTCCGGCACGGTGGTCGCAAGGGTCGTGTATTCGCCCTTGCCGAGCGTCCCGGGCGTGACCGGCTCCATCGGGCGTTCCGACCCGGTCTCTGACATGCCGGCCGGGGTCGGCGGCCGGCTGCGGTCCGGCCCCATGCTGATGACCGCCTCGATCAGGCCGAACAGCCCGGCGCCGAGCATCCCCAGCGGCCCGCCCACCAGGCCGGCCCCCAGGACGCGCATCGTGGCAGGGATGGTTTCACCGGTAATAGCCCGGTAAATTGTGCCGACCACCGGCAGATGATGCAGGGGGTTCAAGCCGCGCATCACGTCGGAGAAGCTGGCATCCACCGGCATCGGCCACGCCTGGTCCGGCCCAATTGGCCCGGCGCCGTCCGGCGGCGTGGCGTAGCCGAACAGGCGGGATGAGGGATCAGCGCCGGGGGTCGGTGGGATCATGGCAAAGCCACTGCAAGCACCGGGCCAAGCGACCGCTTCTCCCTCTCCCTCCGGGAGAGGGTCGGGGTGAGGTGGTCTTGGCTGCC
>JAABUQ010004297.1_pt1 | contig 24496 bp, 17 predicted proteins | sample 5560001 | NCBI WGS metagenome assembly JAABUQ01 (sample SAMN10711888, study PRJNA513371) | rock metagenome | isolation source: Antarctica rocks | place: Antarctica: Victoria Land, Finger Mt nord | collected 2015-12-18
GCTATGGAAGACCCGAACCGGCGCCCGATGCTTGATCGGATACCAGGCGGCATAAACGCCGGTGCGGAACCGCCCGTGCGCAGTGCAGAGCGCCCGCGCGAGCGTGGCGAATTCGTCGGGGGTCTCGTACGGGGGATCGACGAGCACCAAGCCGCGGCGCTCGGTCGGCGGCAGCAGGGCGCCGAGCGCTTCCCAGCCGTCGCGGCGGTGCACCGCGACCTGCCGATCGCCGGTGAATCGCCGTCGCAGCGCGGCGGCATCCGCGGTGTGGAGCTCGCAGCAGACAAGCCGGTCGCCGGGCCGCAGCAGCGCCCGCACGATCGCCGGCGAGCCGGGATATAGCCCGAGCGCACGGACCAGGCCGACATAGTCTTGCAGGGCGGCGGGAGGTGCCTCCAGCAGCCGGGCGACGCCGGAGCGCCATTCCCCGGTGCGGGTCGCCGGGCCGGAGTCGAGGTCGTACCGCCCCGCCCCAGCGTGGCTGTCGAGCACGCAGAACGGCGCTGCCTTGCGCGCCATCGCGCGCAGCAGCCAGACCAGCAGCGCGTGCTTCATGCAGTCGGCGAAGTTGCCGGCGTGGAAGGCGTGGCGGTAGTTCACGCCTGCTGTGTAGCCCAGGCGGCCTGACCTTCGCGCCCCCTTGGGCTATAGCGTGCCGATGCAGCTGCCGCGCGCCCTCATGCGAATCGGCCTCAACGTGGCGCTCGACGGCGTGCTGGCAGCGCTTGCCGTGCCGGTCGCGCGCTGGATGGCCGCCCCGTCCGCGGACTGGGCGCATCCGCTCTGGTTGCCGCTCGCCGGCAGCGCCGCCCTGCTGATCGCCGGCCTGCCGTTCCGGCTGTCCCTGCAATACTGGCGTTTCGCCGGGCTCGGCGACCTCCTGGGCGTGGCGGGGTGCAGCGTGCTCGGCGCGATCCTGTTCGCGCTGGTGTCCGCGCTGGCCCATCTTCCGGAGCTCAATCCGGCGCTGCCCGTCATCTACGCGTTGACCCTGCTCGCCTTCCTGGGCGCGCCGCGCGTGCTGTATCGCCGGATGCAGGTTCGCCGCAGCAGCGTGCCGTTCGCGCTCGCCGAGGAGACCGGGGTGCAACCGGTCCTGCTCGCCGGATCGGGCGCGGACGCCGACCTGTTCCTCCGCGCGCTGGCGCAGGACCGGCGGCAACCGCTGCGGGTGACCGGCATCCTCGCTCTTGGCGCGCGGCAGACCGGCCGCCGTATCCAGGGCGCGCCGATCCTCGGCGCGGTGGCCGATGCGCACACCGTGCTGGACCGGCTCGCCACCGAGGCGAAGCTGCCGACCATGCTCGTGGTGGTGACGCCGGACCTCGCCGGCGCGTCGCTGCGGGCCTTGCTGCAGCACGCCGACGACCACGGTCTGCTGGTCCGTCGCGCCCCGCGCCCGACGCTGCTGCATCCCGCGTCGCATCCGGCGGGGCTCGAACTGCGGCCGGTGGCGATCGAGGAGCTGCTGAACCGCCCGCAGGTGCCGCTCGACCGCGAGGGCATGGCCCGGCTGATCCGGGGGCGGCGCGTCATCGTCACCGGCGCGGGCGGCACGATCGGCAGCGAGCTCGCGCGGCAAGTCGCGGCGTTCGGGCCGGAGCGGCTGCTCCTGCTCGACAACGGCGAGTACGCGCTGTGGCAGATCGATCTCGAGCTTGCCGAAACGCATCCGGGCCTGCTGCGCCAGGCGGTGATCGCCGACATCCGCGACGAGGGCCGCATCCGCGCGATCTTCGAGGCGGAGCGGCCGGAGCTCGTGTTCCACGCCGCCGCGCTGAAGCATGTGCCGATCGTGGAGGACAATCCGCTCGAGGGTCTGCTCACCAACGCGGTCGGCACGCGCCACGTGGCCGACGCGGCGCGCGCGGCCGGAACGCGGGCGATGGTGCTGATCTCCACCGACAAGGCGGTGAACCCGACCAGCGTGATGGGCGCCTCGAAGCGGCTGGCCGAGATGTACTGCCAGGCGCTCGACGTCGACGCGCGCGGGTCCGGGATGCGCTGCGTCACCGTGCGGTTCGGCAACGTGCTCGGCAGCACCGGCTCCGTCGTGCCGCTGTTCCAGCGCCAGCTCGCGCGCGGCGGGCCGCTGACCGTCACGCATCCGGAGATGCAGCGCTACTTCATGACCGTGCGCGAGGCGGTCGGCTTGGTGCTGCAGGCGAGCGTGCTGGGCGCGGGCGACGTCGGACGGGAGGGCGGCATCTTCGTGCTCGACATGGGCGAGCCGGTGAAGATCGTCGACCTGGCGCGGCAGATGATCCGGCTCGCGGGTCTGCGCCCGGACGAGGACGTGGCGATCCGCTTCACCGGCCTGCGCCCGGGCGAGAAGTTGTTCGAGGAACTCTTCCACGGCCGCGAGCCGCCGGTGCCGACCGGCTTCCCCGGCCTGCTGATGGCGACGCCGCGCACCGCCGACGCCGCCATCGTCGGCCGCGCGCTCGACGAGATCGCCGCCGCGTGCCGCGGCGAGCAGCAGCGCTCGGCGCTCGGCATGCTGGCGCGACTGGTGCCGGAGTTCGAGCACAACGCAAACGGCTCCACCGCATCCGCGCGCGCCTGATATGTCATTGCGAGGAGCGCAGCGACGCGGCAATCCAGAGGGCACGATCGATCGCCGGAGCCTGTCCTCGGGCTGGCCGGAGGCCAGACCCGCGGGCCGCCAAGCGGGCGGCTCGCGACGACGACCCGCTACTGCTTCACAGGACAGCACGGTCATGACGAGTCCGATCCCCTTCCTCGACCTCAAGGCGCAGCAGAAGCGCATCGAGCCGGAGCTTCGCCGTCGGCTGGACGCGGTCCTCGCGCATTGCCAATTCGTGCTCGGCCCCGAGGTGGCGGAACTCGAGGAGGAGCTCGCCGCGTTCTGCGGCGCGCGGCATTGCGTCGCGGTCAGTTCCGGAACCGACGCGCTGCAGATCGCGCTGATGGCCGAGGAGATCGGTCGCGATTCCGCCGTTTTCCTGCCCGCCTTCACCTACACGGCGACCGCCGAGGTGCCGCTGGTGCTGGGGGCGACGCCGGTGTTCGTCGATGTGGACCCGCGCACCTTCCAGATCGATCCGGCGCATCTCGAGAGCCGCATCGCCGAGGTGAAGGCCGCCGGCCCGCTGCGCCCTGCCGCGCTGATCGGCGTCGATCTGTTCGGCCAGCCGGCGGACTGGCCGGCGCTCCAGGCAATCGCGGAACGCGAGGGGCTGTTCACCCTCGACGACGCGGCGCAGAGCTTCGGCGCCGCCTTGCGCGGCAGGAAGCTCGGCGCCTGGGCCGACGCGACGGCGACCAGTTTCTTTCCGTCGAAACCATTCGGCGCGTACGGCGACGGCGGCGCGCTGTTCACCGACAGCGACGAGCGCGCCGCGCTCTACCGCAGCTTGCGCACGCACGGCGAGGGCACGACCCGCTACGAGGTGCTGCGCACCGGCATGAACGGGCGGCTCGACTCGATGCAGGCCGCCGTACTGCTCGCCAAGCTGACCGTGTTCGGGGAAGAGATCGCCGCGCGGGCGCGCATCGCGGAGCTTTACGATGCGCGGCTGGGCAACGTGGTGCAGGTGCCCGCGCGGGTGCCGGATTCCGACAGCGCCTGGGCGATCTACTCGGTGCTGCTGCCGGACGGTGCGGACCGCGCGCGCGTGCAGGAGTCGCTGTGGCAAGCGGGCGTGCCGACCGCGATCTACTACCCGCGCCCGCTGCACAGACAGCCGGCATACCAAGCGCATCACGACGGCGCGGCGCTACCGGTATCCGATGCGCTGGCCGAGCGCATCCTGGCGCTGCCGATCCACCCCGATCTCAGCGATCACGACGTGATGCGCGTGTGCGACGCCCTAATCGCCTCCTTGCGCTGACGGCTCGGGTACAGGGTCGTTGATCGGCTCGCTTCTGGGCCGAAATTCGAAACGCACGATCCGCATCCCCGAAAGATCGTATTCGGTCAGGTCGGATTGCGCGACGAATCCCTCAGCCTCCTCGTCACTTCTCAGCTTCGGCAGCGTCTTTCTCATGATGGTGTAGTCGATCTTCCTGCCTTACCGTTCTTCACGGTGAAGCACGAGGGGCTCCCGCGACAAGCTCTTTAACGTAGGACGCGCCATGCTGATCGAACACGAAGGCCACATCCCCCGCGTCCACTCCACCGCGCGCCTCGCGCCAAATGCCACGCTCTGCGGCGATGTCGCGATCGGACCCAACTGTTCCATCGGCTTCGGAGCGGTCTTGGTCGCGGAGAGCGGCCCGGTGCGGCTGGGCGCGAACTGCGTCATCATGGATACTGCCGTGCTGCGCGGCGTGCGCGGTGCGCCCCTGACGCTCGGCGACAACGTGCTGGTCGGACCGCACAGCATCTTGACAGGCTGCATCGTGGAGGATGAGGCGTTCCTTGCCACCGGCTGCACCGTGTTCAACGGCGCTTGCATCGGCCGGGGCGCGGAAGTGCGGATCAACGGCATCGTCCACCTCCGCACTCTGCTGCCGGCCGGCGCCGTCGTGCCGCTCGGCTGGGTCGCGGTGGGCAACCCTGCCCAGATACTACCGCCCGACCAGCACGACGCCATCTGGGCCGTGCAGAAGCCGCTCGATTTTCCGCGCCATGTTTTCGGCATCGACCGGCCCGAAGGCGAGACGATCATGCCGACCGTGATGCCCCGCTACGCCCGCGCGCTCGCCCGCCGCCACGCCGGCGACCGGATGATCGACCCCGAATCGGCGGTCCGCACGAAATAACCACCGGCGATGGGAAAGCGTCCTCGAGCGGCGTGGCCGGTGTCACACATCATCCGGTCGTGCGTTCCACCCGACACAGCCAGCACCCGGGCTTGGCGGTGTGGATGTTGACATAGGCAGTCCGGTCGTCCGCGAGAGCGCGCGCGAGCGGCTCGTCCACCTCGGTCCCCTCGCATACGTGGCCGAGATCGTAGAGGCACATGCCGTCCGGGTCGTAGGCGCGGACCGAGACAAGGCTGCCTCGCACCGTCTCCGGGATGGTGTTCGTCGCATCGAACAAGGCGCAGTCGTTCGCGTGAACCCAGATCGGGCTTGGCGTCCAGTAGACGCCGCGCGGCAATGGGAGGTTATAGCGGCCGAGCAACACCGTCTCCCCCGGCTCGCCGAGGCGCAGGCAGTGCCGGCATGGCGAGCCCTTGGTCTGCACGACGCGGCGATGCAGCGTCTCGCCGCTGTCGTCGCGGCCGGTGTCGCGGAATCGCATGGCGGTCTCGTGGGGGATCGGGATACAGCGAAATGCGGACACGGAGGCCTCCTTGCGGTTCGCCTCAATGTCGTCGTTGCCGCGCGCCGCCGCCTCCCGGTTGTTGCGCCGGCTCGCCAGTGGAGCCCTAACCCTCCGCCGCCTGATGCGCGGCAAGGCACGCCACATCGACGATCTGGCTGGAAGAGGCGTCCATCGGCACGATCTGCGCCGGGTGGGTCATGCCCATCAGCACCGGGCCGATCGTCGTGCCGCCGCCGAGGCGCGGTGCCAGGCGCGAGACGATGTGCGCCGAATGCAGCCCCGGCATCACCAGCACGTTCGCAGGCCCGGTGAGGCGGCAAAACGGATAGAGCGCGCGCACCTCCGGCTCCAGTGCCACGTCGGGACTCATCTCGCCGTCGTACTCGAAGTCGACGCCGCGCCGGTCGAGGATCTCGACGGCGTGACGCATCACTTGCGCCCCGGCGTGCATCGGCTGCCCAAACGTCGAATGCGACAGCAGCGCCACGCGCGGCTCATGGCCGAGACGCCGTGCCGCGGCGGCAGAGCCGATTGCGATGTCGGCCATCTGCTCGGCACTCGGGCGGAAATGCATCAAGGTGTCGGCGATGAAGATGGTGCGGCCGCGCATCCCGACCATCAAGGTCATGCCGAACGCGATCGCGCCGTCGCGCGGCTCGATGACGTGCGAGATGTCGTCCAGGCAGACCGCCGCCGCGCGCGTGAGTCCTGTCACCATGGCGTCCGCGTCCCCGGTCGCGACCATGCAGGCGGCGAACACGTTGCGGTCCTGGTTGACCATGCGCTGGCAGTCGCGGTGCAGGAAGCCGGCGCGCTGCAGCCGGGCGTACAGAAAGTCGGTGTATTTGGCATTGGCGCCCGAGAGCCGCGCGTTGTGGATCTCGATGCCCTCGACCATGCCCATGCCGAGGCCCGCGAGCGTGCTCTGCACGCGGTCTTCGCGTCCGATCAGCACCGGCATGCCGTAGCCGGCGTTGCGGAACGCGACGGCGGCGCGCACCACTTTCTCCTCCTCGCCCTCGGCGAATACCACGCGCTTGGGCTCGGCGCGCACGCTTTCCATGATGGCGTCGAGCGCGTTCGCCGTCGGGTCGAGGCGCCCCGACAGGTCGCGCGCGTAGCGGCGCAGATCCATGATCGGGGCGCGCGCGACGCCGGTGTCCATCGCGGCCCTGGCGACCGCGGGCGGCACCCAGGAAATCAGCCGCGGATCGAACGCGTTGGGGATGATGTACTCCGGCCCGAAGGCGAGCTTGTGGCCCGATGAGGTGTGCACCTCATCGGGCACGTCCTCGCGCGCGAGCTTGGCCAGCGCTTCGGCGGCGGCGATTTTCATCGCATCGTTGATCGTGCTGGCGCGGGCATCGAGCGCGCCGCGGAAGATGAACGGGAAGCCGAGCACGTTGTTGACCTGGTTCGGGTAGTCGCTGCGCCCGGTCGCGATGATCGCGTGCGGGCTGGCGGCGCGGGCGTCCTCCGGGGTGATTTCGGGATCGGGGTTGGCCATCGCGAACACGATCGGCTTGTCGGCCATGCTCGCGACCATCGCCCGCGTGATCGCGCCCTTCACCGACAGGCCGAACACCACGTCGCTGCCCTCGATCGCCTCGGCGAGAGTGCGCGCGCGCGTGACTACCGCGTGCGCCGATTTCCACTGGTTCATCCCCTCGGTGCGGCCCTGATAGACGACACCCTTGGTGTCGCAGAGCGTCACATGCTCAGGGCGCATGCCCATCGCCTTCAGCAACTCGACACAGGCGATGGACGCGGCGCCGGCGCCGTTCACCACCAGCTTGGTATCGCGCAGCTCGCGTCCCGTCAGGTGGCAGGCGTTGATCAGGCCGGCCACCGCGACGATTGCCGTGCCGTGCTGATCGTCGTGGAACACGGGAATGTCCATCAGCTCGCGCAGCCGCTGCTCGATGATGAAACACTCGGGCGCCTTGATGTCCTCGAGATTGATGCCGCCGAACCCGGGGCCGAGATAGCGGACGCAGTTGACGAACGCATCCACGTCTTCGGTGCCGATTTCGAGGTCGATCCCGTCCACGTCGGCGAAGCGCTTGAATAGCGCGACCTTGCCCTCCATCACCGGCTTCGACGACACCGCCCCGAGATTGCCGAGCCCCAGCACGGCGGTGCCGTTGGAGATCACCGCGACCATGTTGCCCTTGGTCGTGTATTCGTAGGCGAGGGCGTTGTCGCGATGGATGTGCAGGCAGGGCTCCGCCACGCCCGGCGAGTAAGCGAGCGAAAGGTCGCGTGCGGTGGTGATCGGCTTGCTGATCCGTGTCTCGAGCTTGCCCGGACGGCCGCTTGCATGAAGAGCCAGCGCTTCCTCGGCCGATACGCGGTTGCTTCGATGGTCGATGCCATCCGCCATGACCGTTCCTCCCTATTCGGGCCAGTGTGTGACCGGTTGGGTACCGTAGGAAAGGGGGCGGACGCAGTCACGGGCAATTCCGCACGTCATCACCGGGCTTGACCCGGTGATCCATGCCCGCGTCGCCGAGTCGCGGCATGGATGGCCGGGTCAAATCCGGCCATGACGAGTACGAATGGCGCCGACCGGGATAACGCTTCGAGGTCAACAGTCAGTTGGGCAGCAGATAGCCGCGCACCGCAAGAGACGGAGAGGCGATGACGCCGATCTAGCGGTCGGCCTTGCGTTCGATCAGTGAAACGAAATCACCGACGCATCGCAGCGCGTCCATCTCGCTGGTGCGCATCTCGATGCCGAAGCGCTCTTCCACTGCCATGATGATGATGACCATCTTGAGCGAGTCCCAACCCTCGACGTCCTGGGCGGTCATGTCGGGCCGCAGCAACAGGGACGGGTTGGCGAAAGTTTCCCGAAAGATCTCGGTCAGCTCGGATGCGATATGGTCCGCGCTCATGCCATGGCCCGTGTCAGCCGGTAGGCCTCCTCGCACATCCTGAACCAGGGCTCGTAGGAGATGGCGGTCGCGTCGTCGTACGGCGCGAAGCGATCGACGTAGCCCTTGAGCAAAGCGTCGCCGCGCGCCTCGACCGAGCCGGCTGGATGCGCCGCGTCCGCCTGCTCCACCCAGAGCAGGAGGTTCGGGCCGAGAGCGCGAAGGCGGGCGACTAGCCGCTCGACCTGCTGCTCGTCTAGCGGGAGATTCGACTTCCAGACCAGGATCTTCTCGCCGTGCTCGATGTCGGTCAGGAACTTGCGGCACAGGAACTGGAGCTTCTGCCCCTCTTGGCTGCGCAGGGTCTCCGGCTTGATCTGCCCCTCCATCTGGAACGTGTGATACATCAGGCCCCACGCGTTCTCGTACACCAGGAACTCACGCCGGCCCGCCTCTCCCGCCGGCTCGACGCGCACCGTGCCGAGGCTGCCGAGGCCCTCGAACCGGGCATCGAGCGCGTCGACCAGCCGCGCGAGGCGCTGCTCGATCGGGATATGGAAGCCGGCGAATCGCAGCAAGCCAAGCGGCTCGATCCCGGCCTGCCGCTGAACCAACCCGAACTCGCAATTGTCGCCTAATGCCTCGAACGACAGCATGATCTGACTGCGCGGCAACATACGATACAACCCCTCGTGCGTGACCCACTCCAGATCGCTGCCGACACCCGTTCGACAACCCGCCTTCGCAGGTTGCGCGGCTAGGCGCTGACCCGCCGCCGTTTGCGAACCGCCGCTACCGGCTGTTCGGGCGACCCCTCCTCGGTGTTGCCGAGCGCGCCCAGCAGGGCTTCCCGCAGCTGGGCGAGACGCCGGTCGTTCTCGACCTTCAGCCCGAACACATCTTTCACGTAGAACACATCGACCGCACGCACACCATAGGTAGTGACATGCGCCGAAGCGATCTGCAGGCCTTGTTCGCTGATCGCCGCGGTGACGTCGTGCAGCAGCCCGGCCCGGTCGCGCCCGTTCACCTCCAGCACGGTATGCGTGTTGGAGGCGTGATTGTCGATCACCACCCGGGGCGGTACGTGGATGGCGCGCATCCGTCGGCCGAGCATCGTCTTCGAGACCCGCGTGATCTCCGCCGCCAAGCCGATCCGTCCCGAAAGCGCCTGTTCGATCAGCACCGACAACCGGGCGAGGCGATGCGGCGCGTCGAAGGTGCCGCCTCCCGCGTCCTGGACCCAGAACGTGTCGAGTGCCATGCCGTTCGTCATGGTGTGGATCCGCGCGTCCACGATGGAGGCGCCGGCGACGGCCAGGGCGCCCGCGATCTTGCTGAACAGGCCGCCATGATCCGCGGTGTAGACCGTTACCTCGGTCACCGCGCGCGCCGGCAACGGCTGCGTTTCCACCGTGAGCGGCGAGCTGCGCTGCTCGGCTTCGCGCACCAGGCGCGCATGGCGGGCGTGGGTTTCGGGATCGAACGACAACCAATAGCCTGCGTACCCGAGCGCGGTGAACCGTTCGAGCTCGGCTGGTGTCCAGCCCGGCAGCAAGGCGGCGGCGGCCTGCTTGGCACGGGCCACGCGAACGTCGCGCTCCGTTGTGGAGAGGCCGCCGGCCAGAACCTCGCCGACCCGCGCGTAGAGCTCGCGAAGCAAGGTCGCCTTCCAGCCGTTCCAGACCTTGGGTGACACGGCCCGCATGTCGGCGACGGTGAGCACCAGCAGCAGTCGCAGCCGCTCGGGCGATTGGATCACCTCGGCGAGGTCGAGGATCGTCTTCGGGTCGTCGATGTCACGCTTGAACGCGGTCTGGCTCAAGAGAAGATGGTGCAACACCAGCCAGGAGACCGTCTCCGTCTGCTCCGCCGACAACCCGAGCGCCGGGCCGATGTCGAGTGCCAGCTCGGCGCCGATCTCCGAGTGGTCGCCGCCCCGGCCCTTGGCGATGTCGTGTATCATCATCGCGACGTACAGCGCGCGACGCGACTGCAGCTGGTCCATCAGGCTCGACGCGATCGGCGCGATATCCGCAAGCTCGCCGCGTTCCAGCGTGTCCAGCACGCGCACCGCTTCGATCGTGTGCTCGTCGACCGTATAGATGTGATAGGTGTCGAACTGCATCTGCCCGACGATGCGGGCCCACTCCGGAATGTAGCGGCCGAGAAACCCGGTCTCGTTGAGGATCGCCAGCCAGCGCGCCCCGTCCACGCGACGGTGCTCCGGGCGGGTGTGTTCCGCCCTCGGGTGATCCGGCCGGGCGTGATCCGTGCGGCCGCACAGCAGGTTCATGAACAACTGGGCGGCGCGCGGGTCGCCGCGCAGTGCGACCGCCCGGCGCTCGCTGCGGATCAGCGCCCGCAGCGCCAGCGGATGCAGCTCCAGGTTCCGATCGCGCGCGACTTGCAGGATGCGGAGCATCTGGATCGGCTGCTCGGCGAAGTCGTGCCCCGGCATCGGCAGCAGCTGGCCTTCGGCGAGCACGAAACCGGCCTCCAGCAGCGCCTTGTCGGTCTCCGCGGCGAACGCCGGCGGACCGAGTGCCGCGCGCGTCAGGGCTGGTTCCAGCACGCGCGTGATGCGGGTGATCTCGCGGACGGTGAGGAAGTAGTGACGCATGAAGCGTTCCACCCCGTCCTGCCGACCGTGCCGCGTATAGCCCATGCGCGCGCCGACCACCGGCTGCAGGTCGAAGGTCAGTCGCTCCTCGGCGCGGCCGGCGACGTAGTGCAGATGGAACCGGACGGTCCAGAGGAACTCCCACGAGCGGCGGGCGTGCTTCGCCTCGGTCTCGCTGATCAGCCCGCCCGCCGGACCGTTCGGTGTGGCGAGCTCGCCCATCGTCGTGGTGTCGAAGATGTAGCGGGCCATCCAGTACAGGGTCTGCATGTCGCGCAGGCCGCCGCGGCCTTCCTTGACGTTCGGCTCCACCATGAAGGCGCTTTCGCCGAAGCGGCGGTGGCGCGCGGCCCGCTCCGCCTGCTTGGCGGCAATGAACTCGCCGGCGCCGCTTTCCTGGCAGTTGAGGCGGAACCGCTTGTGGAAGTCGGCGAACAGCGACTTGTCGCCGGCGAGGCGTCGCGCGTCCAGCAGCGACGTGCGGATCGTCACGTCGCGGCCGGCCTCGGCCAGACACTGGTCCACCGAACGCGTGGCGTGCCCGACCTTGAGGCCGAGATCCCACAGGAAATACAGCATGTATTCCACGACGCGCAGCGTGGCGGCCTTGGGTTCGGACGGCGTGATGAACAGCAGGTCGATGTCGCTGAACGGCGCCAGCACGCCGCGCCCGTAGCCGCCCGTCGCCGCGATGGTGAGCTTCTCCGTCGGCTTCTCGGCTCCGGCGGCGGCATGCTCGTAGAGTGCGGCCACCAGGCCGTCGATCAGCGCGCCGAGCTTGCGCGCGGCATCGAGCCCGGTGATCTGATCGTGCTCGAACGCGTTCTGTACATGCGCCTGAATGCGCGCCAGATGGCGGCGGAACGCGCTCAATGCCGCATCACGCGACAGCCCGCCCGGATTGAGGGCCAGCGAGGCCAAGGTCTCCGAGAGAGCGGCGCCCCTAGCTTGAGAGGGTTGGGGGTGAGAGGCGGGCGTCAGCATCCTGTCAAGGTAGACCGTCAATGCTTTCGGGAACAGGAACCAGCGATTTAATTTTGTAGAGTGTGTCCAAAGCCTCCTTCGGCGTCATGCGGTCGGGGTCGATCGCGGCCAGCGCCGCACGCAACGGGTCGCTCGGGGTCGGTGCCGGGGGCGCGGCGGCGGCGAACAGCGGCAGTTCGGCCAGCGGCGAGCGCGCCAGCCCGAGCCCGCCGCCGTCGCGCTCCAGCGCCGCCAGCAACGCGGCCGCCCGGCGCACCACGGCCGCGGGCACGCCGGCCAGTTCGGCGACGTGCACGCCCCAACTCCGCCCCGCAGCCCCCTCGGCCACCTCGTGCAGGAACACGACGCCGCCGCGCCATTCCTTCACCCGCATCGTGTGCGGCGCCAGGCACGGCAGCTCGGCCGCCAGCCCGGCGAGTTCGTGGAAATGCGTGGCGAAGATGGTGCGGCAGCGAACCGTCGAATGCAGCGCTTCGAGCACCGCCCAGGCGATCGCGAGCCCGTCCAGGGTCGCGGTGCCGCGCCCGATCTCGTCGACCACGACCAGCGAGCACGGCCCGGCCTGGTGCAGGATGGCGGCGGTCTCGGTCATCTCGACCATGAAGGTGCTGCGCCCGCGCGCGAGGTCGTCGGCGGCGCCGACGCGGCTGAACAGCCGATCGACCACGCCGAGCGTCGCGCTCTCCGCAGCGACCGGCAGCCCGGCCTGCGCCAGCACGACGGCGAGCGCGTTCTGCCGCAGGAAGGTGGACTTGCCGGCCATGTTCGGGCCGGTGAGCAGCAGCACGCGCTTGGCCGGCGGCAGGTCGCAATGGTTGGGCACGAAGACGGCGGCGCCGGCGATGGCGGCCTCGACCACCGGATGGCGGGCGGCGCGCAGCGAGAACGCGTCGTCCTCGGTGACGGCGGGACGGCACCAGGTGCCAGGCTCGGCCAGCTTCGCCGCTGCTTGCGCGACGTCGAGCAGGGCGAGCGCGTCGGCGCAGGCGGCGAGCGCATCGGCCTCCGCGAGCGTGCGGGAGACCAGGTGCGCGAACACCGCGCGTTCGCGCGCCGCCGCCCGCTCGGCCGCTTCGGTGATCTTGCGATCCAGTTCGGAGAGCTCGGCCAGGGTGAACCGCGCGCCGTTCGCCATGCCTTGCCGCAAGGTCAGTTCCGGCCGCGCGCGCAACGCCTCGACCGCGGCGGCTTGCGCCTCGATGACGTAGCCGAGTTGGGCGTGGTGCCGGATCTTCAGGCTGGCGACGCCGAACCGTTGCGCATAGTCGAGTTGCCGGCCGGCGATCACGCGGCGACTGTCGTCGCGCAACGCCCGTTCCGCGTCGAGCTCCGCGTCGTAGCCCGGCCGAATCGCGCTGCCGTCGTCCAGCCGCGTCGGCGCCGGATCGGCGAGCGCATCGGCCAGCAGCGTGCGCAGCTCGGGCGCCGCCAGCAACGCCGGCCGCGCGGCGGTCAGCTCGCCGGCGAGCGGCGGGACCAGCGCGTCGGCGGCCGATGCGGCCGCGGCGAGGCCGTCGCGCATCGCGGCAAGGTCGCGCGGGCCGCCCCGGCCGAGGGCAAGCCGGCCGAGTGCCCGGGCCATGTCGGGGGCTCCGCGCAACGCCGTCCGCAGCCGCGCGGCGGCATCAGGGTTGGCGAGCAGCCAGGACCAGGCATCCTGTCGCGCGACGATCGCGCTTGTGTCGGTGAGCGGTCCGGCAAGCCGGGCGGCGAGCAGCCGCGCGCCGGGTGCGGTGATCGTGCGCTGTACGGCGGCGAGCAACGTGTGCGCCGTGCCGCCATCTCGCGCCCGGACGATTTCCAGGCTGGCCCGCGTGGCCGCATCCATCGCGAGCTGGCCGACAACGCCCTGCGGAGCGGGGCGCGACAGGCGCGGCGTGGCGCCGGCCTGCGTCGCCCGCACGTAATCGAGCGCCAGCGCGGCGGCGACCGCTTCCGTGTCGGTGAACGAGCCGAACGCGTCGAGGTTCGCCGCGCAGAACGCCTGGGCGAGCCGCCGTCGCGCGACCAGGGGCGGCGACGGCACCGCCTCGGGGGCGAGGCGCGCCGCCCAGTCGCCGAGGTCGAGGTCGGGCGACGCGAGAACCTCCGCCGGATCGAGCCGCCCCATCAGCGCGGCGAGGTCGCCGGTCGGCAGGCAGGCGGTCTCGAACAGGCCGGTGGAGACGTCGAGCCACGCCGCGCCGATGCCGTCGCGGTCGCGCGCGAGTGCGAGCAGCAGGTTCGGCCGTCCGGCTTCCAGCAGCGCGTCCTCGGTGAGCGTGCCGGGGGTGATCAGCCGGACCACCTCGCGCCGGATAGGGGTCTTGGAACCACGAGGGCGGGCGCGGGGGTCTTCCATCTGCTCGGTGACCGCGACGCGGAACCCGCGGCGGATCAGCCGGGCAAGGTAGCTCTCGGCGGCATGCACAGGCACGCCGCACATCGGGATCGGCGCGCCGCCGTGCTCGCCCCGGGCAGTGAGCGCGATGTCGAGCGCGGCGGCGGCGGCCTCCGCGTCGGCGAAGAACATCTCGTAGAAATCGCCCATGCGGAAGAACAGCAAGGCGTCGGGGTGGGCGTCCTTGAGCTCGAACCAGCGCGCCATCGCCGGGGTGGCGGCGGGGCGCGCCACGTCCCGGGCGGCATTCAGCTCGGACTGCATGGTCTAGGGTTTACCCGCCTCCGAGCAGCCTGCGAAGCAGTTCGCGCGGGCGTAGCGAGCGAACGAGGGCGCACGCGGTGCGTTTGACCCGCGCAACGGGAGATCGCAGATGAGCAAGGGCACGACCTGGTACGTGGTGGCGGATGGCGGCAAGGCCCGCATCATGACCCGCGACGGAGACGAGATGCGGACGTTCCAGCATTTTGACAACAGCGGGCACGGCGATACGGACCAGGACTCGAGCGCCGGCACCAGCCAACTCAAGGCGCCCAAATCCGATCCTAAAGGCCAGGCGAAGGCGCATTTCGCCAAGCAGGTGGCCGACCGGCTCAACGCATCGGTGCGCACCGGCGAGGTGGACGAGATTGTTCTCGCCGCGCCGGCTCATGTCCTGCACGACATCCGCGAGGCGCTCGACAAGGCCACGTCCGGCAAGCTCGGCAAGTCGCTGAGCAAGGATTTGACCAACACGCCGGACCATGAACTCGCGTCGTATTTCTCCTAGGCGCAGGCAGGCGACGGGTCGGCGCGGGATCACGGCCCGCGCGTCACCATGTCCTCGGCCGGGCGCAGTCCGTTTGCGAGCGGCAGCGCGACGGCGCAGAGCGCGGCCATGACCCAGAACGAACGCGCTCCCAGATGCTGATACAGCGGGCCGGAGGCCAAGGTCAGCACCGCCATCGTCAGGCCGACGGCCAAGGTGCCGTAAAGCGCCTGCGCGGTCGCGGCGAGCTGCTGGGGGGCACGGCTCCCGATCAACCGCATGCACGCCAGGTGCAACAGGGCGTACGTGGCGCCGTGCAGCGGCTCCACCAGCGCCGCCGCCGGCAGCCAAGCGGTCTCCGCCAACACGCCCCAACGCAGCACGCCCGCCGCGGCGGCGAGCATCGCGGCCGTCGCGACGCCCAGCCGGTCGAGAACCGACGGCCCGATCCCGGCGAACACGATCACCTCGGCGGCCACCGCTTCGGACCACAACAATCCGGCGGCCGCCGGTGAGATCCCATGCGCCTCCCAGCGGATCACCGCGAAGACGTCGTGCAGGGCATGGCTGCCTTGGACCAGCGCCGCCACGAGCAGCAGCCGGCGGAACCAGGGCAGGCGCAGCAGCGAACCCGCCCCGCCGCGCGTCGAGCGGCCGGCGGTCGCCGGGGACGAGGATCGCGGCACGAGGCGTGCGGCCGCGGCAGTGGCAACGAGCAAAGCCGCGTTCAACCAGATCGCGACGCCGACGCCGAGACGCCCGGCTGCGAGCCCCGAGAGCACCGTACCCATGATGTAGGCTGCCGACCCGGCACCCCGTACCCAGCCATACTGAAAACCGAGTTTGCCGGCGGCAATCAGGGTCAGCGCATCGGCGATCGGCAACAGGGGGGCAAGGATTGCGGCAAGCAGCACGCTGACCAGGAGCAACGCGGCCCAGCCATCGGCAACAAAATACAGAAGCGCAGCGCCGGGCGCTGCGGCCGAGAATGCGATGAGGACCGCACGCGGTGCGGCGTAGCGATCGGCCAGCCGGCAGCCGAGCGGGCCGGCGACGAGCCGGGCCGCCGTGCCAGCCGCGAGAACGGCGGCAACCGCGTTTGAGCCGAGCCCGCGCGCAGCGAGAAACACGGGCAGGAACGGAGATGCGACGCCGTAGGCGGCAAACAGCGCCGCGTAGAGCGTCACGAAACGGACCAGCGGACCGACCGCCTCTCGTTTTGTCGTCATGCCCGGACTTGATCCGGGCATCCATTCCGTGCAACCGAAGGTGGCGGTATGGATTGCCGGGTCAAGCCCGGCAATGACGGAATCGGGGCGGTTCCGGTCAGCCTGACCTAGCTCCTACGCCGTCCGATCCACGCCCATTCCGAGTGCGGCTTGCGCCGCGGCAAGGCGGGCGACGGGTACCCGATAGGGGCTGCATGAAACGTAATCGAGCCCGATCTCCTCGCAGAACGCGATCGAGGCCGGGTCGCCGCCGTGCTCGCCGCAAATGCCGAGCTTGAGGTCGTTCTTCACCTTTCGCCCCTTCTCGCTGGCGATGCGGACCATCGCGCCGACGCCCTCGACGTCGATCGAGATGAACGGGTCCTTCGGCAAGATGCCCTTCTCGACGTAGTAGGGCAGGAACTTGCCGGCATCGTCGCGCGACAGGCCGAACACGGTTTGGGTGAGGTCGTTGGTGCCGAACGAGAAGAAATCGGCGATCTCGGCGATGCGGTCGGCGATGATCGCGGCGCGGGGCAGCTCGATCATGGTGCCGACGCTATACTCGATCGCCTTGCCGGCCCGGCCGAAAACCTCCTTCGCCACCTTATCGACCTGCGCGCGGGTGATCTCCAACTCGCGCCGCATCCCGACGAGCGGGATCATGATCTCGGGTACCGGCGCCTTGCCGGTTTCCTGCGCCACGGCGAGCGCGCCCTCGAAGATTGCCCGCGCCTGCATCTCGTAGATTTCGGGATAGGTGACGCCCAGGCGGCAGCCGCGATGACCCAGCATCGGGTTGGCCTCGGCGAGTTCGGCCATGCGGCGATGCATCGCCTCGACGTCGGTGCCGAGTGCCGCCGCCACCTCGGCGAGGTCCGCGTCGCCGTGCGGCAGGAACTCGTGCAGCGGCGGGTCGAGCAGGCGGACGGTGACGGGCAGTCCGGCCATGATGGTGAAGAGCTGGCGGAAGTCCTCGCGCTGGAACGGCAGCAGCTTCTCGAGCGCCACGCGCCGGCCGGCCTCGTCGCTCGCCATGATCATCTGGCGCACCGCGCCGATGCGCGAGGGATCGAAGAACATGTGCTCGGTGCGGCAGAGGCCGATCCCTTCGGCGCCGAACTTGCGGGCCGTCTCGGCGTCGAGCGGCGTCTCGGCGTTGGCGCGCACGCGGAGACGGCGCAGGCCGTCGGCCCACTCCATCAAGGTCGCGAAGTCGCCGGACATCGCCGGCTCGATCATCGCGACCGGGCCGGCGAACACCTCGCCCGTCGCGCCGTCGAGCGTGATGGTGTCGCCGACGTTGAGCGTGCGGCCGCCGGTGGACAGGGTCTGGGCGCCGTAATCGACGTTGATGCTGCCGACCCCCGCGACGCAGGGCCGGCCCATGCCGCGGGCGACGACGGCGGCGTGGCTGGTCATGCCGCCGCGCGTGGTCAGGATGCCGCGGGCGGCGTGCATGCCGTGGATATCCTCGGGGCTGGTCTCGATCCGGACCAGGATCACCGCCTCGCCTTTCGCGGCACGGCTCTCCGCCTCGTCGGCGTTGAACACGATGGCGCCCGAGGCCGCGCCGGGGCTCGCCGGCAGGCCCTTCGCCAACACCGTGCGCGGCGCTGTCGGGTCGAGCATCGGGTGCAGCAACTGGTCGAGCGAGGAGGGAACCACGCGCTTGACCGCCTCCTCGCGATCGATGAGGCCCTGCTGCGCCATCTCGACGGCGATCCGCAGGCTGGCCGCCGCGGTGCGCTTGCCGCTGCGGGTTTGCAGCATGTACAGCTTGTTCTGCTGCACGGTGAACTCGATGTCCTGCATGTCGTGGTAGTGCTGCTCGAGCTTCTCGCGCACCTCCACGAGCTCGGTGTAGGCGTTGGGCAGCGCCTCCTCCATCGACACCTCGCCCGGCTCGGCGCGTTTCCTGGACAACGGTTGCGGGGTGCGGATGCCGGCGACCACGTCCTCGCCCTGCGCGTTGACCAGGAACTCGCCGTAGAACAGGTTCTCGCCGGTCGACGGGTCGCGCGTGAAGCACACGCCCGTGGCGCAGTCGTCGCCCATGTTGCCGAACACCATGGCCTGCACGTTGACCGCGGTGCCCCAGCTGGCGGGGATGTCGTGCAGGCGGCGATAGGTGTTGGCGCGCGGGTTCATCCAGGAGCCGAACACGGCGCCGATCGCCCCCCAGAGCTGCTCCGAGGGCTCCTGCGGGAACGGCTTGCCGGTCTCGTTGTGGACCATGTCCTTGTAGCCTTCGACGACGCGCCGCCAATCCTCCTCGGTCAGCGCGGTATCCTCGGTGACGCCGCCGGCCTCGATCTTGGCCTGCTCGATGATCTCCTCGAAGCGATGGTGGTCCACCCCCAGCACGACGGAGCCGTACATCTGGATGAAGCGGCGATAGCTGTCCCAGGCGAACCGCGGGTCGCCGGAGGCGGCTTCCAGGCCCTCGACCGTGCGGTCATTGAGGCCGAGGTTGAGCACGGTGTCCATCATGCCGGGCATCGAGACGCGGGCGCCGGAGCGGACCGAGACGAGCAGCGGCTTCTCCATGTCGCCGAAGCGCAGGCCGACCGCTTGCTCGACCAGCGACAGCGCGGCGCGCACATCGGCGTCGAGCTCGGCCGGGTATTTGCGGTCGTTCTCGTAGAACGCCGTGCAGACCTCGGTGGTGATGGTGAAGCCGGGCGGCACCGGCAGGCCGATGCTGGCCATCTCGGCGAGGTTGGCGCCCTTGCCGCCCAGCAGGTTGCGCATATCGGCGCGGCCCTCGTTATGGCCGGCGCCGAAGCTGTACACCCATTTCGTCATGCTGTTCGATGCTCCTTGCGCCTCTGATCCACGCCCTACCACGTCATGCCCGGGCTCGACCCGGGCATCGTTCTTCCCCACGCCGATGCCGGTGCCAATGGCAGCAGATGGCCGGGTCGAGCCCGGCCATGACGATCCTGTCAGGTCTAGCCTTCAATACGCGAGAAATCCGCCACGCGATCCATCGTGGACCGCACGGAGGATAGCAGACGCAAGCGGTTGCGGCGCAGTTCCGGCTCGGGCGCGTTCACCGTCACCTTGTCGAAGAAGGCGTCAAGCGGCGGACGGAGCCGGGACATCGCCCACATCGCCTCGCCGTAGCTTTCGGCGTGCAACATCGCCGGGAGCTTGCTGACCAACTCACCATTGGCTGCCGCGACCGCCCGTTCCTGCTCGGTCCGGAAGGCGGCGGGGTCGGCAGCGCCCTCGTGCGGCCCGTCCTTGCGGTCCTCGATACGAAGGATGTTGGCGGCGCGGCGATAGGCGGTGAGCAGGTTCGCCCCGTCATCCGTGCCGAGCAGCGCGGCGACCGCTTCGGCGCGCGCGAGCAGCCGGTTGATGTCGTCATCCGCGCCGGCGGCGAACACCGCCGCGAGCACGTCGTGCCGCGCGCCGTCGGTGCGGAGCTGAACCCGCAGGCGTTCGGCGAGGAAGTCCAAAATCTCGCGGACCGTGCCGGAATTGGCTCCCGGAACGGGAAGCAGCGCTGCTTCGATGAGCGGACCGAGTGGGAGTCGAAGGCCATTCTCGCGCACGATACGAATGATGCCCAAGGCGGCGCGGCGGAGAGCGTAGGGATCGCCGGAGCCGGTGGGCTTCTCGCCGATGGAGAAGAATCCAGCGAGCAGGTCGAGCTTGTCGGCAAGTGCGACGGCGATGGCGACCGGCGCTTCCGGGGCCGCATCGGCCGGCCCCTTCGGGGCGTAGTGGTCGCGGATCGCGTCCGCGACCTCCGGCGGCTCGCCGTCGTGCACGGCGTAGTAGCGGCCCATCACGCCTTGCAGCTCGGGAAACTCGCCCACCATGCCGGTGACAAGGTCGGCCTTGGCGAGATGTGCCGCGCGACGGGCGCGGCGTGGGTCGGCTCCGAGCCAAGGTGCGATCGTCTCCGATAGGCGCTCCAGCCGCTTCGCCCGTTCGCCCTGGCTGCCTAGCTTGGCGTGAAACGTGATCGCGTCCAGCGCGGGCACGCGGTCGGCGAGCCGGGTGCGCCGGTCGAGGTCCCAGAAGTGGCGCGCGTCGGCGAAACGGGCGCGCAGTACGCGCTCATTGCCCGCAATGGTGGTCGCCCCGCCATCCGCCGGGGCGATGTTGGCGACGAAGGCGAAGTAGGGCGCGGGCTCGCCCGACCCCGTGCGCAGCGCGAAGTAACGCTGGTTCGTCCGCATCGAGACCTGCATCACCTCGGGCGGCAGGTCCATGTAGGCGTCGTCGATGCGCCCGAGCAGGGGCAGCGGCCATTCGACCAGGCCGGCCACCTCGTCGAGCAGGCCGGGGTCATCGACGACGGTGAGCCGCCGCTCGGCGGCAAGCGCCGCGATGCCATCCGCGACGACGCGCTTGCGCTCGGCCGCATCCGCCAGCACGTGGCGGGCGCGTAGCCGCTCCTCCCAATCGCGGCAGGAGCGCACGGGAAAAGCGCCGGGGGAGAGGAAGCGGTGGCCTTCGGTCAGATTGGCGCTGACGAGGCCGTGGCCGTCGTCGGCGCCGTCGCGCAAATCGAAGCGGACCACCTCGCCGTCGAGCAGGCAGACGATGCGGCGCAGCGGGCGCACCCAGGTGAACGCGCTCGATCCGCCCCAGCGCATCGATTTCGGCCAGGGAAACCGACGCAGCAGCGGCGGTAGCTCGGCGGCGATCAGCGTCGGCGCGGCGACCGCCTCGCTTGGGCGCTCCAGCACCCAGTAGTCGCCTTCGAGGCGCAAGTGCTCGCGCGCCGCCCCGTGCTTGCGAAGGAAGCCGGCGAGCGCCTGCTCTGGCGCGCTGGCGCGCGGCCCGCGCTCGGTCTGGCGGCTGCCTTCAACGCCGGCCACGACCGCCGCCGCGAGGGCTATCCGGCGCGGGCCGTGGAAGGCGCGAACGCCTTCAGGCCGGAGCGGCCCGAGTGCCTCCCCGACCAGCCGCGCCAAATCCTCCGCGGCTCGCGCCTGCATGCGCGCGGGGATTTCTTCGCTGAACAGCTCAAGGAACAGCTCCGGCATGTCAGAGCTTAAGGGCCGGCTCTATGTCGGTCTGAGCAAAGTCGTTGCCCTTGAACAGCAGCGGTTCGCCTGATGTCTTGGCGAGCGCGTAGGCGAAGCAATCGCCATAGTTGAGTCGTGCCGGGCGATTTCCGCGACCGAATTTCCGCCACCCCTCACGCGCCGCGAGCGCCTGCTCGACGCTGACTGGGACGAGCTCAACATCCGCCCAGTTCATTAAATCGTCGAACTGCGCGTCCGCCGTTTGCTTCCCGCGTCCGCCGACAACCATCGCGGCCTCAAACCAGTTGGCAACCGACATTAGTCGGGACTCGCCATCGAAGATCGCCTGAATAAAGCGGTCGGTGTCCGGTTCTTCCAGCAGGATAGCCATTACTGCCGAAGCATCGATGATCACTTCGGAAGGCCGTTCTCGTCGTAAAGCCAAGAGTGATCGGACGTCGTGCCCGGCTCCATGGCGGCATGGACCTCCCGGGCAAGCTCGCGAACCTTAGCAATCCTGGTCTCGCGGTCGCGCGCCTTTCGCTCCCGCTCCAGCCGTTGTTCAAGCGCGACCGTGACAGCGTCCGCCACGCTCTCCCCGGTCAGCTCGGAAAGCCGGGTTGCCGCCTCGTAGGCGCGATCGCTGTCGATCCTGAGCTGCTGCCCCACTGACTACTCCGGCAGCCTGTCGCTCTCGCCCCAGCAATGGTTGACCGGGATGCCGGGGCCGTTGCTGACGCGGAGCGCGCGGCCGAGCACCTCGGCGCGGTCGGTCCAGGCGCGGCGCTGACGGGCTTCGCGCGTGCGTTGCAGGTGCTCGCGCAACGCGGCCGCCACGGCGGCGCTGGCGGGCTCGCCGGTGAGCGCGGACAGCTCCCGAGCAAGGGTGGTCGTTTCGTCGCTTTGCAGCAGGTCTGTAATCATGGCGTTTCTTGGAACCCTCTGGTATTGCGCTGGAACTTAGCCAGCATGGCGGCCCGAGTCACGCCTCGTCGCCGGCAAGCCAGCCCTCGCAGCATCGCTTGGCCAAGACTCGCACCCGGCCGATGTAGCTCGCGCGCTCGGTGACGCTGATGACGCCCCGGGCGTCGAGCAGGTTGAACAGGTGGCTCGCCTTGATGCACTGGTCGTATGCCGGCAACGGCAGCGCGGCCTCCAGCAGCGCATGGCACTCCCGCTCGGCGTCGGCGAAATGGCGCGACAGCATCGCGGTGTCCGCACGCTCGAAATTATAGGCGCTGTACTCCCGCTCAGCACGGAAGAACACGTCGCCGTAAGTCACGCCGGCGCCGTTGAAGTCGAGGTCGTAGACCCGCTCGACGTCCTGAACATACATCGCCAGCCGCTCGAGCCCGTAGGTCATCTCGAAGCTGGGCAATGCCACCGGGATGCCGCCGACCTGCTGGAAATAGGTGAACTGGCCGACCTCCATCCCGTCGCACCACACTTCCCAGCCGAGGCCCCAGGCGCCGAGGGTGGGGCTCTCCCAGTCGTCCTCGACGAAGCGGAAATCATGCACCGAAGGGTCGAGCCCGATCTCGCGATAGCTGGCGAGCAGCAGCTCCTGCGCGTCGGCCGGGCTCGGCTTCATGATGACCTGATACTGATGGAAATGCTGCATCCGGTTCGGGTTCTCGCCGTAGCGCCCGTCGGAGGGGCGGCGGCTCGGCTGCACGTAGGCGGCGTTCCACGGCCGCGGCCCGACCGCGCGCAGGGTGGTGGCCGGATGGAACGTGCCGGCGCCCATCTCCATGTCATAGGGCTGCAGCAGCACGCAGCCCTGCCGCCCCCAGAACCCGTGCAGGCGCAGGATGATGTCCTGGAAGCTGGGTGGCTTGATGGCGGTCCGGTCCATTGGCGTTGCTTGCGCGTGCCATTAAGCATCCGGACCTGCAAGCGGCAAGGAGATCGCCCTGGCACGGCGCGATTGGATCGGATTGGCGGTAGTGACGCTCGGGCTCCTGGCCTTGATCGTCTACCGCCGGCTCGTGGTCGAGCCGCGCGCCTGGGGCGCGATCTGCTCCGTGCCCGCAGCGCCGCTCGCTTGCGCGCCGCGAGCGGCGCTGTTGTGGTTGCAAAACTGGTATGGCTGGGGCGGTGCCGCGCTGCTGCTCGGATTGGCGGCGTTCCGGGGCGCGCCGTTCCCGGTGCCGGTCGCCGCCGTGGCGATCGGGGCGGCAGCGGTGGCGAACTATAACGCAACCTGGGGAATGCTCGGCGCCGCGCTCGGCGCCTGGGCCTGGATCACGCGCGGGCGCGAGCGCGAGCCAGCGGCCATGCCCTGAGCAGCAATGGGGCGGCGAGGAGAACGGCAGCGGCGTTCCAGGCTAGCGACTGCAGATTGACCGGCCCTTCGCGGATCGCGCTTGCGACTGCCGCCAACGCGAGGACCCCGCCGACCCAGGCCTCCTCCCGCCCGCCGCCGCCGCGCGGGAGGTCGCGCAAAGCGGCCCGTGCGGCCACGCAAACAAGCGGAACGATAAAAACCGGCAGCGGGAAATCCCGATAACGCGGGTCGAACAGCAGCAGCAGCTGCATGACGGCGGCGGCCCAGGCGAACAGGAAGCAGAGATCGTCGAACGCGGCGGCGTGCGGGTACTGCGCGAGGCGTAGGCGGAGCAGACGGCGGAAAGCGCGGGTCGCGTCCCGGCCGGTGCGCGCGGGGGGGAGCGGCGAGCCCGCCAGGATCGCGCCGCCGCGGCCGATCATCAGAACGGCCAGCCCCGCCTGCCCTGCAAGGTTCACAACCGCGGCGGCCAGCAGGTGCGCGTCGTACACCACCGGCGCCGTGCCCGCCCAGGCGAACGCCAGAGCGTCGCCGAGTGCGACGGCCAGCACGGCAAGCCGGACTTGCGCCCCCGCCGCGAGGCCGGGCCGGCCGAGCCCCGCCGCCAGCATCAGCGCCCCGGCGGCCAAGCCGAGCGCGGCGTCGATCGGCCAGGCGGGGTTCTCCACCACCGCGCCCGCCAGCGGGAATTTTGTGGTGCGATCGGCGGTCCAAAGCCCCCAATTGGCCCCGACGGTGCCTTCGCTCTGGTATTTCCAGACCTGATCGAACGCCTCGAAGAGGTTGTAATCGAAGCCTTTTTCCTGTGCGAGCGCCACGAAGCGGCGGAGGAACACGGCTTGCGCCACCCGGCCGGGTGCGGCGTCGCCGCGCCAGCGGCCCCGGCTCGGCCAGCCGGTCTCACCGATCGCCACCGGCTTGCCGGGGAACAGCGCCGTCATCTCCCGGTACACCGCCCCGACATGGGCGACGGCGCGGTCGATGCCGGTCGGCGTGTCCTCCCAGTACGGCAGCAGGTGGATGGTCACGATGTCCACATGCGGCGCGACCTCGGGGAACTGGCGCCAGAACTCCCACACATCCGCGTAGGTCACGGGCTGACGCACGGCGGCCCGCACCCGGTCGATCGCGGCGATAAGCTCCGATACCGGCAGGTCGCGGCG
>JAABUQ010004298.1_pt1 | contig 24493 bp, 19 predicted proteins | sample 5560001 | NCBI WGS metagenome assembly JAABUQ01 (sample SAMN10711888, study PRJNA513371) | rock metagenome | isolation source: Antarctica rocks | place: Antarctica: Victoria Land, Finger Mt nord | collected 2015-12-18
CCGTCACCGCAGGCTGCCCGCAGGGCAGAGCGCGCAGCGCTTGACGGCAAGACCGAAGTCGCTACCGCACCCACCCCACACGTCAATTTCGCCTCAGGGGTTGACACAGGGAGTCTCATGCGGCGCGCAGCTCGCTCACCCGGGGCAGCGTCATGGTCACCGTCGTGCCCCGGCCGGGGGACGACTCGACGTCCAGCCCGTAGCCCTCGCCGAAGCTCGCTCGCAGGCGCCCCTGCACGTTGGCCAGGCCGATGCGCTCAGGTTCGCCTTCGGTGATCGCTCCGGTCAGGCTGGCCAGGGCGTGCTCGGCGGTCATGCCCACGCCGTCGTCGATCACCTGCAGGCGCACGTACTCGCCCTGGGCACACCCGAGGACCCGTACCCATCCCGCCCCCGCGCGGCGCTCCAGGCCGTGGCGAACGGCGTTCTCGACCAGTGGCTGCACGGACAGCACGGGCACCAGCGTGCCCAGCACTCCGGGCTCCACCTCCAGCGCGACCTGCAGACGGTCGCCAAACCGGGCCTGCTCGAGGCGCAGGTACGTGCGCACGTACTCGAGCTCATCGGACAGCGGCACGAACGGGCGCTGACCGCGGAAGGTGTAGCGGATGAACTCCGAGAAGTCGATCAGCCGCTCGCGCGCCACCTCCGGGCTCGAGTGGATGTAGCCGGCGACCGCGGCCAGCGCGTTGTAGATGAAGTGAGGAGAGATCTGGGCACGCAGCGCACGCAGCTCCGCGCGGGCCAGGCGTTCGCCCTGGGCCTCCAGCTCGGAGAGCTCGATCTGCGCCGAGACCAGGCTGGCCGCCTCGCCGATCACGTATATGTCATCCGGGGTCAGGCGCTCGGCCGACCGGTAGAGGGCGATCAGGCTGCCGACCCGCTCGGAGGCGACCATCAGCGGCGCGACGATGGCGGCCCCCAATGGACAATCGGTCCTCGCGCACGCGAAGTGCGACTCCACGTGGACGTGCTCGTCGCCGCCCTTGCCCACCAAGTCGAAGATGCCCTCGCCGGCGCTGTGATGCTCGGCGGCGCGTCCATCGAAGGCCAGGACGTGAGTCCGGTCGGCCAGGGCTATGGCGGCTGCCTGGGTGAGGGTGCGCAGGTGCGGCGCCGCACGGCGCGCGCTCTGGACGGTCAGCCCGCGGCGGAGGTCGGGAAGGATCACCGTGGCCGCATGCAGGGCCGACTGCATCGCGCGGCCCTGCCCGAGGAACAGCGGCCTGGGCGCCAGGCGTCCGGCGATGAGCACCGAGGCCACCACCACCCAGCCGAGCAGCACTCCGAGCAACACCTGCATGCCTCTCCCTTCCTCGAGCCGGAGCATAGTGCCCCGAGGCCACTCTGACCGCTCAGCGGCGTGCTGCGACCGCTCGTCGTCGGCCCGCGGCCGCTCGCCGATCGGGTCGTTGCCCGGACGCAGGCCCGTGATATGGATGCGCTGGTGGCGGGGCGCCGTCGGCGCTCGCCACCTGAGGTCCACCCACAGAGATCGACCGCCGCGGGGCGGTCAGGACGGAGGCACCATGGAGGCAGGATCGGTCAGGGGTCCGAACCCGGTACCGGCCAGGGGCCAGGATCCCACGGAGGGCGAATCCGCGCGCGGCGGCTGGACGCCGTCTGACCCCGCTCCGCTGGGGCTGGCCGCGTTTGCGCTCACCACCTTCGTGCTGAGCATGTTCAACGCCAAGCTCGTATCGCCCACCGGCGAGCCAATCGTGCTGGGGCTGGCCCTCGCCTACGGCGGCCTGGCCCAGTTGCTGGCCGGGATGTGGGAGTTTCGCACCGGCAACACCTTCGGCGCGGTCGCGTTCACGTCGTTCGGCGCCTTCTGGCTCTCCTTCTGGGCCTACGTCGCCTTCTACGACAAGGGCGTGCCCGAAACCGAGAAGGGCAAGGCCGTCGGCCTGTACCTGATCGCCTGGGGCATCTTCACGGCGTACATGTGGGTCGCCTCGTTCCGCACCTCGGCCGCGGTGAACCTGGTGTTCTTCCTGCTGGCCATCACCTTCTTCCTGCTGGGGATCGGCAACGCCGACAATCCCATGGGCAGCCTGGTCAAGGCCGGTGGCTACTTCGGTATCGCCACGGCGGCGGCGGCGTGGTACGCGTCTTTCGCCGCGGTCACCAACTCGACCTTCGGGCGGGTGGTGCTGCCGGTGAAGCCGCTCAACGTCGCTCGACGCTGAGAGCTCACCTCCCGGCGGACAGACTGGCCCCACGCGGGCGCCGGACCGAGGGTCCGGCGCCCGTCTGGCGACGAGGTCCCCCGTCGTGGTCCGTCGCCGGCCGCCCGTATTAAGGATGGGCTCGGCCTCGCTTCACTAGGCGCAAGCGCGGGGAAACTGGCGGTAGGGAGACGGCTCTTTTTTGAGAATCGAGGGAACGGAGTGGTGAACCATGGCGACTGAGTCCGAGTCCAAGCAGGCGACCGGCGACGAGCTCGAGAAGGAGCTGGGCGGGCTGCTCGACATCGAGAAGTTTGATCCGCCCGAGGACTTTCGCCGCCACGCGCACATCACCGACCTCTCCGAGCACGAGGAGGCCAGCAAGGATCCCGAGGCCTGGTGGGCCAAGCAGGCCGAGGAGCTGCACTGGTTCCAGAAGTGGGACAGGGTCCTCGACGAGTCCAACCCTCCCTTCTACAAGTGGTTCGTCGGCGGCAAGCTCAACGTCTCCTACAACTGCGTAGACCGCCACGTCGAGGCGGGCAACGGCGCCCGGGTCGCCTTCCACTGGCGCGGGGAGGAGGGTGAGGAGCGCGACATCACCTACGCCGACCTGCACCGCGACGTGCAGCGCTTCGCCAACGCGCTCAAGGACCTCGGTGTCAAGAAGGGCGACGTGGTCGGGATCTTCCTGCCCATGATCCCCGAGGTGGCCGTGGCGATGCTGGCCTGCACGCGCATCGGGGCGATCCACAACGTCGTCTTCGGCGGGTTCTCGGCGGCCTCGGTGCGCGAGCGCCTGGAGTTCTCCAAGGCACGGGTCCTGATCACCGTCGATGGCGCGGCGCGCAAGGGCAAGACCGCCCCCGTCAAGGAGCAGGTCGACGAGGTCATGGGCGATCTAGACGGCCTGGAGAAGATCATCGTCGTCAAGAGCAAGGACGTCGACTGCGAGATGAAGGAGGGGCGCGACGTCTGGTTGCACGAGGTCATGGAGGCGGCCGACGCGCAGTGTCCGGCGGAGCCGATGGACGCCGAGGATCCCCTTTACATCCTCTACACGTCAGGGTCGACGGCCAAGCCCAAGGGCATCCTGCACACGACCGGCGGCTACCTGACCGGCGTGGCCAGCACCCACCGGATGGTGTTCGACCTCAATCCAGAGTCCGACGTGTTCTGGTGCTCGGCCGACGTGGGCTGGGTGACCGGGCACTCCTACATCGTCTACGGACCGCTGGCCAACGGGACGACCAGCGTGATGTACGAGGGCGCGCCCGACTACCCGCACAAGGGCATCTGGTGGGAGCTGTGCGAGCGCTACAAGGTGTCGCTCTTCTACACCGCGCCCACCGCGATCCGCGCGTGCATCAAGTGGGGTGCCGACTTCCCCAACAAGTACAACCTCGACTCCCTGCGCCTGCTGGGTACGGTAGGCGAGCCGATCAACCCCAAGGCGTGGCTGTGGTACTACAAGGTCATCGGGCACGAGCGCTGTCCGATCGTCGACACGTGGTGGCAGACCGAGACCGGCGGCATCATGATCACCACGCTGGCGGGCGCGCAGTACGCCAAGCCGGGCTCGGCCGGCACCCCGCTGCCCGGCGTCTGCGCCGACGTGGTCGACGAGTCAGAGGGCAAGCCGCTGGCCGAGGGCCAGGGCCTGCTCGTGCTCCAGCGTCCGTGGCCGTCGATGTTGCGGACGCTGTACAAGGAGGAGGACCGCTTCGTCGAGACCTACTTCTCCAAGCTCGGCAAAGACACCTACGTGGTGGGCGACGCGTCGCGCAAGGATCCCGACGGCTACTACTGGGTCATAGGTCGAATCGACGACGTGGTCAACGTATCCGGTCATCGCATGTCCACGGCCGAGGTCGAGTCGGCCATCGTGGCCCATCCTGACGTGGCCGAGGCCGCGGTGATCGGTCAGACCGACGAGGACAGCGGGCAGGCCATCACCGCCTTCGTCACCCTGCAGGGCGACGACGAGGGCTCTGACGAGATCGTCGAGGCGATCCGCGAGACGGTGGCCAAGCGCATCGGCAAGCTCGCCCGCCCCAAGCGCATCATCTGGGCCGATGACCTGCCCAAGACCCGCTCGGGGAAGATCATGCGCCGGCTGCTACGCGACATCGCCGAGGGGCGCGAGATGGGTGACGTGACCACCCTGCGCGATCCCAATGTGATGGGCCAGCTGGAGGGACGAATCAAGGAGCTCCAGGCTCAGGAGGAGTGAGCCGCGGAAAGACGCATGACCACCAGCGCGCAGCGAACCTACGACGGCGTCGTGCGCGAGCACCGTTGGGAGGTGCCCGACCGCTACAACATCGCCGCCGATGTGTGCGACAAGCATCCGCGCGAGCGGCTGGCCATGGTTCACGAGCACTTCTCGGGCTCGGTGCGCAAGGTCACCTGGGGCGAGCTCCAGGACCTGGCCAACCAGGCGGCGAACGTGCTCGCGCAGCTCGGGGTGCAGCGCGGGGACCGGGTCGCCGTGGTGCTCCCGCCCACCCCGGAGACGGCGGCGGTGTTCTTCGCCACGTGGAAGCTCGCCGCCATCCTGCTGTCCATGTCGGTGCTCTACGGCGACGAGGGCATACGCCACCGCCTCTCAGACGCACAGCCGCGCGTGCTCATCACCGACGTCGCAAACGCCGCGCGCTTTGACCCCAGCCTGGTCGAGCACCTGCTGATCCTCGACGAGCGCACGCTGGCGGGCGTGAGCACGTCGTTCACCACGGCCGAGACAGCGGCTGACGATCCCGCCCAGCTCTACTACACCTCGGGAACCACCGGGCTGGCCAAGGGCATCGTGCATGCCCACCGCTACCTGCTCGCCCACGAGGAGTTCGTCTACTGCCACGACGTGCAGGAGTCAGAGCGCTTCCACGGCATGGGTGAGTGGGCGTGGGCCGCGGGCATCGCGCCGCTGCTGGGGCCCTGGAGGTTCGGAGCCGTGCAGTGCGTGCTGCAGCGCGAGGGCGGATTTGAGCCCCATCGCCAGCTGGACTTCCTCTCTCGCCACGAGGTCACCAACGTCTTTGCCACGCCCACGGCGATCCGCTCGATGATGAGCGTCGCGGACGCCGGGGAGCGCTACCCGCAGCGCTTTCGCATCGTCTGCTCCGCGGGCGAGCCGCTGAACCCCGAGGCGATCCGCTGGGTGCGCGAGCAGTACGCAGTCACGGTGCTCGACTACTACGGGCTCACCGAGTCCTATCCCCTATGCGGCAACTTTCCCTTCATGGAGGTGCGCGAGGGCTCCATGGGCCGTCCCATGCCGGGATGGGATGTGGCCATCCTCGACGAGGACGAGCACCCGGTGGCGCAGGGAGAGCGCGGAGAGATCGGACTGCGTGCGCGCTCGAACCCGCACTACCCGCTGGGCTACTGGCGCCTGCCGCAGGAGAGCGCGCAGACCTTCGACGGAGACTGGTTTCACACCAAGGACGCGGCGCGCATGGACGAGGACGGCTACGTCTGGTACGAGGGCCGCGCCGACGACGTGATCATCGCGGCGGGGTATCGCATCGGGCCCTTCGAGGTGGAGTCGGCCTGCCTCGAGCATCCTGCCGTCGCCGAGGCTGCGGCGGTCGCGTCCCCCGACGAGCGCCGGGGCCACGTGGTCAAGGCGTTCATCGTGCTGGCTGAGGGCTACGGCCCTTCCGAGCAGCTGGCGGAGGAGATCAAGTCCTTTGTGCGCACGCGGCTGTCGGCCTACGCCTATCCGCGGCGGATCGAGTTCACCGGCGAGCTGCCCAAGACCCTGACGGGCAAGATCCGTCGCATCGAGCTGCGCCAGCGAGAGATGCAGGGGCGATAGGGCGGCGTCTGAGCTGGGCGGCTCCCAGCCGCCACTCAGACCTTGCGGAACTGCGGCACCCAGCTTCCGTCGTCGTGGCGGCGGAAGTCCTGGAACAGCCCCGGCGCCTCGACCGTCATGACGGCGGCGATCTGATCGAAGAGCAGCCGCAGCTCCTCCTCGGCCCCCTCGGCCGTGCGCATCTCGATGACGTGGCGCAGGGTGCGCACGTTGGCCGTCCACACGATGTCGGTGCTCAGGCCGATGGGAGCCAGGCGGCGCAGGGCCGAGGTGACCTCCTTCTTGACGTGGAACGGCACGCCCTCCTCGTCGATGCCAAGCTCCCGGGCCGCACTGCGCTGAAAGTCCTCGAGCTGCTCGACGATGGCGATGACCTGGTCGCGCACGGGCTCCAAGGCGGGGGGGACGCGAAAGCCGATGTCGGTGAGTCGCACGTAGCGCAGGCTCTCCTGGCTGAAGGCCGAGCCGGCGCGATGGCGAACGAGCTCATGGGTGTTGCCGGAGACGACTGGCTTTCCCTTTCGCCTGACGAAGAGGAGGCCGTTAGGCACCTTGACGCAGTACACCCGCCCGCTGTACTGCTGCCATGAATCGCTCTTTGCTCCGCTGTGATTGACGAGCGGATGGACGCGGGTCTTGACGAGCGACACGATGTAGGACGGTCGCGCGTTGGCAAACGTCTGTCCGCTGGGCATCGTCCGGACCAGCCCGGCGCGGTCATCCACGCGGATGTTCGCCGACCACCCGGCTTTGATCGCGAGAATCTGCAACTCGTCGGCTAGAGGCTGCGAGGAGGTGTAGATGACCGAGTGCTCGCAGTCCGATCGCCGGCTGCCGTCACCGTCGACATAGGCCTCGAGGAAGATCCGAAGAACGCTCGCTCCCCAATGGTGCACAAACGGCGGGATCCGCTTCTCCCAAGCGCGGCGCCCGCAGCGCTCGAGCAGGTCGCGCACAGCGATGTGCTGAGTCCGGACTCCGCCGTGTCCGGTGGCTGGAAGGTACACCGGTAACCCCATCGCCAGGATGTTGCCCGCCATCGCCTCCAGCCGTGACCCGCGATTCTGAGCCAAGACGATCTGATGGCCGTTGAGGCTTCCCTCGGCCAGCCAGTGACCCAGGAAGCGGGCGAACTCAGGGAGCGGAAGCGATGTGCCCCGCGTGACGGGTTTCCCGGTGTCAGAACGTTGCCAGGAGCGGCTGGTCGCCGGAACGTCGATCGTCCCGGCCTCGACGCCCTCCCAAGTGGCCGTCTTTTGGTAGTGGACACGGCGTCCCACCAACTCGTGTGCGAGCTTCACGTCGTACGGCTGCTCGCCTCGGCGGTGGGCCTGCGTATCGTGGAGCTTGATCCACATGCGATGGTTGGGGGTGACCAGCAGGTCCACCTGCTCGGAGGCCACTCGGTACATCGGACCGCTGTAGTCCCCGACGAAGTGCTCGGTCGCGTGCTCGTATTCGAGCGCTCCGGTCTGGGGATTGACGGTGCCAAAGGCCTCTTGGCCGTTGACCTCGGGCCATGGCTTCCAGCCGTCAGTGGTCAGCACTTCAGTCTCGGCGTCGTAGCAGCAGACCCGTGACACGTTTTGCAATGCGAGCGAGAAGCTGGCGTGCTCGAGCACGCTGCCATGAGCGCTGCGCAGGAGGTTCTCGAAGTAGGCGCGCTGGTCGGTGCGCACGCGTGACACGTTGGGATTGAGACCCGGCTCCCAGCTGCGGTAGCAGGCACGGCCGCCGAATTCGATCAGCAGCTGCGCGGCGTTGGGGGCTCCGTCCGCCTCCTCCAGACGGCGATCGAGCCACGACTCGCCACCAACCTGGTGCAGGTAGCTGCGCATGCCCTCCACGTCGAGCGAGGGCCGGGCGATCAGGTGGACGGTGGGAAGGGTTGGGTGCATCGACCGGCAACGGCGGTCCTGTTGGGGCTTGACCGGGCGCGCGATGCTACCGGGCAAGTCGGCGGCCGGTTGGCCCGGGCGCGTTCGCGCGCTCGAGGGACGAATCAGCCCAGTGGGCACAGCTCTCGAGTGCCCGCGAGCCGAGGGTGCTCACGGCGCACCGCTTGTCTCGGCGGCCACGGCGCTACCGTGCCCGCTCGTGACCCACGCGCGCGTCCTGCTCTGTGTCCTCGCCGCCCTCGCGTTGACCGGCTGTGGCTCGACCTCGGCGCGCCGCGCGGCGGCGGCTCGAGGACCCGTGGATGAGCTCACCGCGACCTACCACAGGGTGCGCCTGGGCACCCCGCTCGCGCGCGTGGCCACCCTGCTCGGTTCGCCCCTGAAGCGTCACGACAGCCCCTACCTGCAGCCGCGCGACGCGCCGCCCTTCCTACCTGAGGACAACCCCGGCGAGTACGTCTATCCCGACGTCAATGTCACCTTTGTGGCGGCGCGGGTGTCGAGCATGACGGTCTACGGCCGGGGGGCCGCCACCAGGCTGGGCGTGCGACTCGGCGGTGCGCTGGCTCAAGTGCCGATGACCTACGCCGCGAGCGCCGTGCGCTGCCTGGGACCACGCGCAGGCAGCCAGCCGCTGGACGCGGGCTGCCAGGTCACCCTCGCGCCCGACCGCTTTCTCTACTTCGCCGGCGATCCGATCAGGTCGATCGCGCTGTCAGCGCGCGCTCCGGCGCCCCTGTTGGTACTCGGCGGGTCGCGCTGAGGGTGATGGTGGCGCACGAGCAACGCCGACGGCGCAACCGATCCCGCGCCGCAGGGTACTTAGGCCATGGCGGAACTACGTTCAACCCGCTTTCAGAATCGACCCAGGGACTCGTCGAGGCGTAAGCGCCAGGACGCGGCTAACCGACGCGGTCGGCGACGTTGGATTGTCGTCTTGCCGCTGGCGGGCCTGATCGGGACCTGCGCTGGGGTTGGGGCGTTCGCTTTGCCCGCCGTGAAGAACGACGGGGCGGGCCTGAGGGCGAGCGACCGTGCGGCTCTCACATCGGCGCGACACTTCACGAGATTCACGCTCTTCTATCTGGGACCAAGCTTCCGTTCGGATGCGTTGACGGGAGTAACGCTGGACCAAGTGCCGCCGGCCTACAAGCCCGTGGTCAACAGGCTGCCCAGCGAGCGGGTACCGAGTTACGCATTCCTCTACGGCACGTGCACTCCATCGGGCGGAGGTGGCCTGGACAGTCCCTCCTGCGTGCCACCCATCCAGATCCAGAACGACGCTGCGTGTGCACTCAATCCGCACAGCATCGAGGGTGGTCCACTACGACGAATCTCCGTGCGTGGAGTCCCGGCCAATGTCTATGACCACCAGCTCGACATCTACACCAAGACCACCACGATCTCGATCTTTAACATTGCCGGGCTGCCGGCCGAACTGCGACTGGCACAGGCGCTCGGCGCCCTCGACGGCTCCACCAAGCCCGGTTCTGGACTGCCCCGGCCCACCAGGGCCGGTCTGTCTGGAAGACTGCGGTGCAGGCCAGCCAAGCGGGGACAATAGTCCCCGCTGGGAGACGCCACCCCTCTGTCGGCTGCCGTTTGTTTCGTGCTGGAAGCGGTCGATCAGGGGGGAGCGGCCGCCTGCACGAGCGGCGCTAGACGGCCGATCAGTGGAAGAGCGTCTGCGCCAGCGGCGCTACACCCGACCGGATGCGACCCGATGGCGCTCAGCGGCGAGGCCGGTGCGCGACGGCCTGGCGGTGGTGACCATGGCGAGCACGATGGCGCGTGTGGCGCCCGCGGCGGTCGGGATGGCAGTAGCGCCCTCCGCTGTGGTGGCGGTGGCGCCTGGCGCAGCGCGCAGCGTGGGGCCGCGCGGAGGTCCCCGGTGAGCCGCCACTCGGCTGCGACGCGCCCACCGTGCCGGCGGACGGGGTCACGGCTGGGCCGGCGGAGCTCGACGGCGGCGCGCCGGAGAACCCATGGGCGCGCAGCCAGTCGATCACCACCGACCGGAAGGCGCCGAGCGCCCGAGGGTCACCGCCTGTCCGGTGCCCGGGAGGGTCACGGCGGTGACGTCCCGGCTGCCGGTGAACTGGGCCTTCTGGGTCGACTGGCTCGATGGCGAGAAGAGCGCATCGTGGTCTCCGATGGCCAGCAGCACCGGCACGGTGATCTGGCCGTCGTTGGTGGTGTCGCTCGACCCGCTGGCCACCGCCGAGGCGGTCTCCCCGCACGGGTCGCGGCTACGCATGCCCGTCACCAACGACACCACGGCCGGGTCGGTGTCGTAGAAGTTGGCGCCCTGGAACTCGGCGTCGGTCTGGCCCACGTAGGCGTAACCGCCCGGTCCCGAGGAGCCCGCCTGCGGCTGGCCCCCCGCCGCGCAGATCATCTGCGTACGACCGAACAGGGACAGCGTGAGTGGCGTCGAGCCCGAGTCCGCGAAGGAGAAGACCATTAGGCCGTCGATGTCGCGGTAGGTGTAGGCCTCGTTCTGAGCGGCGAAGCCCTCCGCGGAGTGGCTGGCCAGGACCACCCGGGAAAAGGCGCGGGCCGCGACGCCGCTGGCCTGGTAGAGCCCGGCCCGCAGCTGCCCGACGATCTGATGGGTGACGTCGGCCTAGGAGCCGTAGCAGGACTGCTGGCCCGGAGGCTTGCCGCTCGCCCCATAGCCGAGGCGGTCGATCACCAGCGACGCGTTGCCGGCGCGGGCCAGCTCGGTGGCGAAGTCATAGCCCGGCACCCCCGTGAAGTGCCAGAAGAACTCACCGTAGCCCAGGCCATGAAGGTAGATGGTGACCGCCTGGGGCCCGCTACCGGCGAGCTGGGCTGCGGGAGCGATGAGGTGCCCACGCACGGTGTAGGGCACACCGTCACTGGCGCAGGAGACGCGCGAGGTGTTCGTGTTCTTCACCGCGAAGGCCACCGGCACGTCCGCCACCCCGGTGGACTCGGCGGCCGCCGCCGCGCCGCTGGCCATCCCCATCCCGAGCGCGGCGGCCAACAGGGCCAGGCCGGCGGTCGGCGTCCGACGGAGCATGGCGGCACACGGTAGCGACGCGCCGCAGCCCGGGCGCCGGTCACCGGGCAGGGACCCCACCGAACGGCCGCTCTAAGCTGCGGGTCATGGTCAGCGCCATCTCCGCGAAGGACCCCGAGCTCGAGCAGACCGCGTGGGACCTCGAGCCGCTGGTCGACGGCGACGGCGAGGCCGGCGTCACGCGGCTGCTCGACCAGGCGCACGAGCTCGCGGACACGTTCGCCGGGCGTCACGCCGGCGTGGTGGCCGAGCGCGACGCCGCCGGACTGGCCGAGGCCATGGGCCAGCTGGGCATGATCTATGAGCTGATCGAGCGGGCCGGCGCCTACGCGGGCCTGACCTTCTCCACCGACACCGCCGATCCGGCGCGTGGCGCGCTCATGCAGAGCGTCGAGGAGCGCGTCACGGGGTTGGAGACCAAGCTGCTCTTCTTTGACCTGGAGTGGGCGGCCGTGGACGATGCCCGGGCCGAGTCCCTGCTCGGCGACGCCCAGCTGGACTTCTGCCGCCACCATCTGCGCACCGTGCGCCGCTATCGGGCGCACCTGCTCTCCGAGCCCGAGGAGAAGATCTACGCCGAGAAGGCGCTGACCGGGCGCAACGCGTGGGCACGCCTGTTCGAGGAGCTGACCTCCGCGGTCGAGGTGACCCTGCCCGCAGACGGTGACGGTGGCGAGCCGCCGGCCAAGGTGGCGCTCGACGTGGCCCTCAGCCGCTTGGCCCTGCCCGACCGCGAGGCCCGGCGCCGGGCCGCCGAGGCCGTCACCGAGGCGCTGGCCCCGGGGCTGCGCACGCGGGCGTACATCTTCAACACGCTGCTGGCCGATAAGGCGGTGGACGATCGCCTGCGTCACTACCCCAGCTGGCTGAGCGCTCGCAACCTGGCCAACGAGGCCAGCGACGATTCGGTCCGCGCGCTGGTGGAGGCGGTGCGCGCGCGCTATGAGCTGCCCCGCCGCTGGTATCGCCTGAAGGCGAGGTTGCTCGGCCTGGAGCGCCTGGCCGACTACGACCGGATGGCGCCGGTCACCCAGGACGACATCACCTTCCCCTGGAGCGAGGGGCGTGAGCTGGTGCTCGACTGCTACTCGTCCTTCTCTGGCGAGCTGGGCGATCTGGCCCGACGCTTCTTCACCGAGCACTGGATCGACGCGCCCGTTCGCCCGGGCAAGCGCGGGGGAGCTTTCTGTGCGTCGGGTGCGCCGTCGGTTCACCCCTACGTGCTGCTCAACTACACCTCTCGCCGGCGCGACGTGCTCACGCTGGCCCACGAGCTCGGCCACGGAGTCCACTTCGCGCTGGCCTCCGAGCAGGGCGTCTTTCATCAGAACACGCCGTTGACGCTGGCTGAGACGGCCTCGGTGTTCGGAGAGACGATCGTCTTCGGACGCCTGCTGGAGGCTGACCAGGCGCCCGCCTCGCGCCTGGCGCTGTTGGCCGAGCATCTGGAGGGGGCGATCGCCACCGTGTTCCGTCAGGTGGCCATGAACCGCTTCGAGGAGACCGTGCACACCGTGCGCCGCGGGGAGGGCGAGCTGTCGGTCGATCGGTTGAGCGAGCTGTGGTCCGAGAGCCAGCGCGAGATGCTGGGGGACTCGGTGGAGCTCACGCCCGGCTATGAGACGTGGTGGTCCTACGTCCCTCACTTCATCAACACTCCGGGGTACGTCTACGCCTACGCCTACGGGCAGCTGCTGGCCCTGTCGGTCTACGAGCGCTACCAGGAGCGCGGCGAGGACTTCGTAGCTCGGTACCTTGCTCTGCTGCGGGCGGGGGGGTCGCGCAGTCCGCAGGAGCTCGGTGCCCTGGTCGACGTGGATCTCTCAGACCCCGGCTTCTGGGACGCGGGCCTCGGGCTGGTCGAGCGACAGCTTCAGGCGGCAGAGCAGGCGGCGCAGCTCAGCGGCCGGCTCTAGACGGCCCGAGAGGGGCGCCATTGAGGCTGACCGCCACCGGCGACGGCCCGCTCGAGCGGCTGGCCCTGGCTCTGAACCTCGCTCCGGTGCCGGCGGGCCACGCCCTGTACGGACAGACGGCCGGGCGCGCGGTGGCCGTCGCCCAACGCCTGGGACTGTTCACCCGCCTGGCGCAGGGTCCGGCCGACGCCGAGCGGCTGGCGCGCGATCTGGACCTGCAGCCCGCGGGCACGCGCCTGCTGTGCCAGACGCTGGTCGGCCTGGAGCTGCTGAGCGAGCGCGCGGGCACCTTCGCCCTCACGCGCCGCGCTCGCCGCTGGCTGGATCCCGCGTCTGAGCGCTACATCGGGACGTGGCTCGAGCACAGCGCCACCTACTGGGAGTGGTACGGCGACCTGGAGCGTGTCGTGCGCCACGGGGGAAGCTTTGACATCCACGCCCACGACAGCGCCGAGCAGGACTACTGGCGCGTGTACATCACCGGTCAGTACGAGCTGGCGCGCCTGTCCGCTGCGCAGGTGGCGCGCGCCATCCGCCTACCCGCCCGGCCCCGCGCGCTGCTCGACGTCGCCGGTGGCCACGGCTGGTTCGCGGCTGAGCTGTGCCGCCGTCACGCCGGCCTGCACGCCACCGTGCTCGAGCTGCCCGGCAGCGCCCGGGTGGGGCGGCAGATCATCGCCCGTGCCGGCCTGTCCGAGCGCGTCTTTCACCGCGAGGGCGACATGTTCACCGCCGAGTTGGGCGGTCCCTACGACGGGGCGCTGGCCTTCGACATCGTGCACCACCTCTCAGACGAGCAGACGCGCGCGCTGTTCGCGCGCGTGCGCGCGGCGCTGCGCCCCGGCGCCACCTTCGCCGTCCTGGACATGTTCCGCTCGCGCCGGCGTCTGAGCGCCTCGGCCGCCTCGCTGGGGCTCTTCTTCCATCTGACCTCAGGCGCGGATCTCCCCGATGCCGCGACCCTGAGCGAGCAGCTCGTCCAAGCCGGCTTCAGCGTCCCACGCCGGCGGCGCATCCGGCGTATCCCCGACCAGGACCTCTATCAGGCCACGGCGCTGTGAGCGTGGTTGGCGCTCAGGCCGGATACTCTGGCCAGCGGCTCGGGCAGCCCGTGTGCTCCCTGATGAGCCGACGTCGCTCGTCGATGAGCGAGACCGCCGCGATCGGCGTCCCCGCGAGCTCGGCGACCAGCCGGGCGACGCGGTCGAAGGCCACCTGGCTGGCGTGGTCCAGCAGCGGGGTCACCGCGCGCAGGCTACTCAGCCGCCGAGCGTCGGCCAGGGATGACACGCCTGCGGCGCTGTGAGCGCACTCGGCGCTCGGAAGCGAACCCTCCGGCGCGCGGCGACGCCGAGCTAGAGCAGGCCGCTCAGCGCTCTGCCGGTGTGATGCACGAGGTCGAACAGCGGCTGGGGCACGATGCCCAGGGCGATGGTCGCCGCGCCGGCGATCAGGGCGACGAGCACCACCGTCGCGCCGCCACGACGAGGGGCGGGGTCGGCGGAGAAGGCGCCGACCGCGGGATCTAGCTCAGGGGCGCCTCCCGCCATGACCGGACGCGCGGCAGGCGGGGCCAGGGCGCGCCCGGGCTCGGGCGCGTCGGTCATCCACATGGCCGCCACCACGCGCAGGTAGTAGCCCAGGGAGATCATCGAGCCGATGACGATGACCACGCCGAGCCAGGTGTAGCCCCCCGCCACGGCCGCGTCGATGAGGTAGAACTTGCCCACGAAGCCCGAGGTGGCGGGAATGCCCGCCAGGGCGAGCATCGAGATGGTCATCGGCCAGGCCAGCAGGGGGCGACTTCGCCCGAGTCCGGCCATTGTCCGGATGTCGTCGCCCAGATCGGTCTCCCGCTCGCGGGCGACGATCACGGCAAAGGCGGCGAGGTTCATGAACAGGTAGACGGCCAGGTAGAAGACGGTCGCCTGCACGCCCAGGCGGCTGGCCACGACCACGCCGGTGAGCATGTAGCCCGACTGGGCCACCGACGAGTAGGCGAGCATGCGCTTGAGCGAGGACTGGCCCAGAGCGCCGACATTGCCCACCACGATGGTGATGGCGGCCAGCACGGCCAGGGCCGGCGTCCAGCTGCCCCGCGCGTGCACCAGGGCGACGTCGAAGAAGCGCAGGAAGACCCCGAAGGCGGCCACCTTGGTGGTCACGGCCATGAAGGCGGTGACCGGGGTGGGTGCGCCCTCGTAGACGTCCGGCGTCCACTGGTGGAAGGGCGCCACCGAGGCCTTGAAGCACAGCCCCACCACGCTCAGGGCGATGCCCGTCAGCAGCAGTGGGTCTGCCGCGAGGCTGTGGGCGCCGATCTGCGCCGAGATGGTGCCAAAGTCCGTCGAGCCGGTGGCTCCGTAGATCAGGGCCAGTCCGTAGAGCAGGGTGGCCGAGCCCACCGAGCCGATGATCAGGTACTTCAGGCCCGATTCCAGCGACTGCTCGCGGCGCATCTCCGAGGCACACAGCACGTAGAGCGGGATGGACAACAGCTCGAGGCCCACGAAGACGACGACCGTGTTCTGCGCCGAGACCAGCAGGGACATGCCTCCCACCGACGTGAGCAGCAGAGCGTGAAATTCACCGTGGGCGGTCTCGCGCGCGGCCAGCCCGCGCCAGGCGAGCAGCACCGTCGCCGCCGCGCCGGCCACCAGGATGATGTTCAGCACCAGGGCCAGGTCGTCGATGCGAAGCGCCGCGGCGACGATCGACTTCTGCTGATGCAGCTGCCAGATGGTCAGGCCCAGCGAGGCGCCGAGCGTCGCCAGGCTGAGCAGGGGCACGCCGTGCTCACGGGCGACCGCAGAGCGCGCAAGTCCCAGTAGGAGCACGATGGCGGCGCCCCCCAGCAGCGCGATCAGCGGCGACAGGCCGCCAAAGTCGACATGGGGGTGGGCCATCAGGTGAGTGGCGGCCAGCACGGTCATGGTGTCGCCCTGACGATCGCCCGGGCCGCGGGTGCTCCCGCGGCGCTGGCCTGCAGCGGGTGCGCCGTTCGCGCCGCGACCGCGTGGGTGAGGGCGGCCGGCGGCGTGTGCGTCGCTCCAGCCGCGGCCGGTCTCAGCGCCGCGTGCGCCGCGGCCACCGCTGCGGTGGCCGAGCCCTCGCTGCGGTGCAGGGCCAGCTGCGGATAGAGGGCCAAAAAGGCGATCACCGCCAAAAAGGGCACGAGCACTGCACCGTCTGAGAGGCTCATGTCATGTGAGCGCACGGCGGGACCAACACGGTTGTGCATGGCTCGGATGAACAGGCGCAGCGCGTACACGCTGGCCATGACCACGCCGCTGAAGGCCACCACGGCGATCACCAGCTTGGTGTTGAACACCCCGAGCAGGATCAGGAACTCGCCGACGAAGTTCGAGGATCCGGGGATGGCCAGGGTGGCCAGCGCGACGATCAGGAACATGCTGGCCAGGACGGGCGCCCGCATGGCGATGCCGCCCATGTCACGAATGTCCTCCGAGCCCCCGGCGCGGCCGGCCAGCAGGGCGATGATGAAGAACAGGGGCGCCACCACCAGTCCGTGGTTGACCATCTGCAGCAGGGCGCCCTGAGCGCCCTGGGGGTTGAGCGCGAAGATGCCCAGGGTGATGAACCCCAGCTGCGCCACCGAGGAGTAGCCGGCGATCAGGCGGGCGTGCGTCTGGGTGAAGGCCATGGCCGAGCCGTACAGGATGGAGGTCAGGGCGATGAGCAGCATCAGCATCTGAAAGTGTGCGGCGGCCTGGGGGTAGAGGGGCAGCACGATGCGCAGGAAGCCGTAGGCGCCCACCTTGGCCAGCACGCCCGAGAAGACCATCAGCACCTCGATGGGCATCGCTCGGTAGCCGTCGGGCATCCAGCCGTGCAGGGGGAAGGCGGGCATCTTGACCAGAAAGGCGGCGGCGAAGAACAGGAAGATCCACTCCTGCGAGCCGCGCCCGAGCGGCAGTCGCGCCAGGTCGGAGAGCACGAAGGTGATGTGCCCGCCGTTGTGACGCGCGGCGAGCACGCCGGTGGCGATCGCCGCCGCGAGCATCAGCAGGGAGCCGACAAGCGTGTAGATGACGAGCTTGGTGGTGGCGGCCACGCGGTCGCTGCCGCCCCAGCCGCCGATCAAGAAGTAGAACGGGATCAGCATGAGATCGAAGAAGGCCACGAACAGGGCCAGGTCCTGAGCGAGGAACGCGCCCAGCACCGCCGTCTCGGCGAGCATGAAGTGAAAGAAGAACAGCCGCGGGCGGTCCCAGCGGCGCAGGTTGGCGGCGCCCACGGCCAGCGCGAAGAGCAAGGTGGTCAGGCCGACCAGGAACACGTTGAGTCCGTCGACGCCGAGCTTGTAGTGGATGCCCAGCTCGGCGATCCACGGTCGGTCGGTGACGTCGCTGAGGCCGGCGCCGGGGTGGTAGCCGGCGATCAGCGCGACCGCCAGCCCCAGGGCGCCCAGCGTTCCCGCCAGCGCGATGAGCCCGGGCAGCCGATCCGCGCGCCCGCTGGGCGCGCCGGCGCTGCTCACCGGTTCGCGCCGGCCGGCCAGGCTCGCCAGGGCGCCGAGCACCCCGGCGACGATCGGAAGCCAGATGATGATCGAGAGAGGGATCACGGTCGCCGTCCTTAGCCCTAGCTCTGCAACAAAAAGTAGAGGGCCACGCCGGTCAGGCCGGCCACCAACAGGGCGGCGTAGTAGCGCACGAAGCCGCTCTGGGCGGCGCGCACCGCCGAGGAGCCCGCGCGCACCACGCCGGTGGTTCCGCCCACCAGGGCGCCGTTGACGAACATCCGCTCGAAGGTCTGCTGGGCAAAGCGCCCCACCCACGCGCCCGGGCGTACCACGGCCAGGTCGATGAGATCGTCGAAGTACCACTTGTGCACGAACAGCTCATAGAGCGGCTCGAGGCGCTCGCGTATGCGTGCCGCGGTGCCCGGGCGCTGCACCCAGATGCGGTAGGCGAGGGCAACTCCGACGAGCCCGAGCACCGCCCCGAGGATGAGCCCGACCGTCAGGTTGCCCGTGCGGGTGGGGGTGGCATAGAGCCGCGAGTCGGTGAAGGTGGGGGCCAGGAAGTCGTCGACCACCCCGTCCACGCGCGGGACCTGAATGACCCCTGCGACCACCGCGCCGACGGCCAGCAGGCTCATGGCCACGCGCATCGGCAGCTCGCGCTCGGCGATGGGGTGGTGGGGACCCGGGAAGCCCACGTCGGTGTCCTCCTGCTCCCCGTTGGCGGGATTGAAGGGCGTCTCGGCGTGGTGCAGGTGGCCCTCGGCCAGCTCGCGGGCCTCGGGTACAGGCGCACCGTGGAAGGCACGGAAGATCATGCGAAAGGTGTAGACCGCGGTGAGCAGAGCGCCGAGGTAGCCCACCCCGTAGAGGACCCAGTGCCAGCCGCCGCGCTCGCCGGTGACCAGCAGGATCTCGTCCTTGGAGAAGAAACCCGAGAACGGCGGCACGCCGGCGAGGGCCAGCCCCCCCACGATGAAGCAGCCGTAGGTGAAGGGCATGGCCCGGCGGAAGCCGCCCATGCGCTGCAGCGACTGCTCTCCGGCCATCGCTCCGATGATCGAGCCCGCGGCCATGAACAGCAGCGCCTTGAAGAAGGCGTGGGTCATGAGGTGAAACAGGCCGGCCGCGTAGGCGCCGACGCTGACGCCCATGATCATGTAGCCGATCTGGGACATGGTCGAGTAGGCGATCACCCGCTTGATATCGGTGGCGGTCAGCGCGATGGTGCCGGCTACGAGCAGGGTCAGGGCCCCGATCACCGCTCCCATGTCGGCGGCGGCGGGAGCCTGCTCGAAGAGCGGATGCATGCGGGCGATCAGGTAGACACCGGCGGTGACCATGGTGGCCGCGTGGATGAGCGCCGACACCGGCGTGGGACCCTCCATCGCGTCGGGCAGCCAGGTATGCAGGGGTATCTGGGCCGACTTGGCGAAGGCCCCGACGAGCAACAGCACGCAGCCGGCCACCAGATCGCCACTGTCGCGCCCGAACACCGCCGGCGCGGCATGAAAGGTCGCCAGGAAGTCGACGGTGTGGGTGTGCTTGAAGATGAAGTAGGTGCCCAGCACCAGGCCGACGTCGCCCACCACGTTGATGACGAAGGCCTTGATGCCCGCGCGCGTCGCGGTGGTGCGCCGGTACCAGAAGGAGATGAGCAGGTAGGAGGCGGCCCCGACGAACGCCCAGCCCACGATCAGCACCAGGAAGTTGGCGGCCAGGACGAGCAGCAGCATGGAGAAGACGAAGAAGTTCAGGTAGGCGAAGTAGCGGGCGATGCCGCGGTCGCCGGTCAGGTAGGACACCGAGTAGAGGTGGATCAGGGTGGAGACGCCGGTGATCACCAGCACCATGAACAGCGACAGCGGGTCGACCAGGATCGACAGCCGCGCGTCGACGCCCACCGTGTTGGCGTAGTCCCACAGCGAGGACACCAGCTGGCGATGTGCGGAGGGGGCGCCCTGGAGCTTGAGCAGCGCGCCCACGCCCGCGAGGAAGGCCAGGAAGATCGCTGCCGTGGCGATCCAGCCCGCGCTGCGGCCCGGCAGGCGGCGAAAGCCCAGCCCGATGAGCGCCATCCCGGCCAGGGGAAGGGCGAGGACCAGCCAGCCGAACGTCGTCGCGCTCAAGCTCGCGGCTTTCTGGGTGGCGCCGCGTGCCGGGTCATCCCTGAAGCTCGCGCAGCTCGTCGACGTCGATGGGCAGGTGGCGCCGGTAGATGGCCACGATCATGCCCAGGCCGATGCACACCTCACAGGCGGCGACGGTCATGACGATGATCGCGAAGACCTGGCCGTCGCCGTTGCCCCACATCCGCGCGAAGCCGATCAGCGACAGGTTCGCGCCGTTGAGCATCATCTCCAGGCAGAGCAGCACCACCAGCGGGTTGCGCCGGGTGACCACGCCGACCGCCCCCAGGGTGAAGACGATGGCCGAGACGGCCTCATACCAGGCGATGTTCACCGGCCGCCCTCCCCGCCGGCGGGGGCGCGCCGGGCGCCACTGACCGGCTCGGGCTCCGGCTCGCGCTCGGCGTGCACCCCGGGCTCCTCGCCGCGGTCGTGCGCGCGCGCCAGCACCAGGCCGCCGACCGCCTCGGCCATGGTGCCGGTGCCGCGGGGACGCAGCAGGTCCAGCGGCGTGAGGCGGTCATCGGCCGGCTCGATGCCGCCGCGCCGGCGCGCCAGCACCACCGCGCCCACGGCCGCGATGAGCAGCAAAAAGGAGGCCACCTCGAAGACCAGCAGGAAGCGGGTGAGCAGCAGGTTGCCGATGAATGCGGGACTGCCGAACGGGTTGTGGGCGCCCGGCGCGTAGCCGGCCCCGCGGCCGTTGACCGCCTTCAGGCCGGTTCCCAGCAGGGCGATCATGAGCTCCACGACCAGGGCGCCGCCGAACAGGGCCGCTCCCGGGCGCAGGCCCGAGCCGACCGGTCCGCCCCCGCTCAGACGCCGCCCCAGTGACTGGCGGTCGCCCACGTAGGCCACCACGAACACGTACAGGACCATCACCGCGCCGGCGTAGACGACGACCTGGGCCGCGGCCACGAACTCGGCGCGCAGCAGCAAGAACAGCATGGCCAGCGACAGCAGGTGGGCGACGAGCGCCAGCACGCAGTAGAAGGGATCGCGCAACACGACCACCCCGGTGGCCCCGGCGATCGCGCCGATCGCGGCGATGAAGAACAGGACGGCGGCCACGGCGCGCGAAAGCTACTCGCCCGCGGCGCGCAGGGGCGTGCGCTCCAGCGGCTCGGCCAGCAGCATCTCCTTGGTGAAGATCAGGTCGGCCCGGCTGTAGTCCGACAGCTCGTAGTCGTGGCCCATGGTGATGGCGTCAAACGGACACGCCACCTCGCAGTAGCCGCAGAAGATGCAGCGGCTGAGGTTGATCTCATAGACCGCCGCGTAGCGCTCGCCGGCCGACACGCGGTTCGTGGGAGTGTTCTCGGCGGCGACCACGCGGATGCAGTCGGCCGGACAGGCCGCCGCGCACAGCGAGCAGCCCACGCACTTCTCCAGGCCGGAGTCCTCGAAGCGGTGAAGCTTGTGGCGTCCGCGAAAGCGCGGGTACACCGGCGTCTTCTCCTCCGGGTACTGGATCGTGGTCGGTCCCTCCGCGATGCGCGAGAAGGTCGTCTTCAGGCCGCGCAGCGTCTCGCCAAAGGCCCGGTAGGCGCCGCCCGCGCCGCCGGCGTTTGGCGCGCGCTGGACGGCGATGACGTCGCTTTCAGGGTTCCAGGTCATGTCGTGTCTCTTCGTGTCGAGGTCGGGAGGGCAGGTCGGCTCCGCGCCTTTCGAGGGCGCGGTCAAATGGGGTGCTAGTGGGTGACCACCACCAGTACCGCGGTGACCAGCGCGTTGAGCGTGGCCAGCGGCAGCAGGATCTTCCAGCCGAAGCTCATCAGCTGGTCATAGCGCAGGCGTGGGAGGGTGGCGCGGATCCAGATGAAGAAAAAGGTGACCAGGGCCATCTTGGCCAGGACCACGAAGGGATCGACCCAGCCCGGTGGGTGCAGCCCGAAGGGCAGCAGCCACCCGCCCAGGAAGATCGTGGTGGTGACGCCCGCCACCACGAGCACGTTGAGGTACTCGGCGAAGTAGTAGGAGGCAAAGCGTCCGCCGCCGAACTCCGTGTTGTAGCCCCCCACCAACTCGGCGTCGGCCTCGGTGAGGTCGAAGGGTGCCCGGTTGGTCTCGGCAAAGCCGGCGACCAGGAAGATCAAGAAGCCGACGAACTGGGGTACCACGTACCACATGCCGGCCTGGGCGTGGACGATCCCGGTCAGGGACAGCGTCTGGGCGGTGAGCACCACCCCGATCAGCGCCAGTCCCTGGGAGACCTCGTAGGAGATCAGCTGGGCAGCGCCGCGCATGGCGCCCAGGAAGGAGTACTTAGACCCCGAGGACCAGCCGCCGAGCATGATCCCGTAGAAGGCCACCGCCCCGAAGGCGAACACGTACAGCGGGCCGATCGACAGGTCCACGCCGTAGAGCCCGACCTTGGTCCCGAAGATGTCCTGGCGATCACCGAAGGGGATGATCGCGAAGGTGGCCACGGCGGTCAGGATCGAGATGGCCGGGGCCAGCGCGAACAGCGCGCCCACCGAGGAGCTGGGACGGAACTGCTCCTTGGCCAGCAGCTTGAGGATGTCGGCCAGGGGCTGGAGCGCACCAAAGGGCCCGACGCGGTTGGGCCCGTAGCGGTTCTGCATTCGTCCGAGCAGCTTGCGCTCGACGAGCAGGACGACGGGCACGAGCTGCAGCCCCACCGCGAACACCACGATGCCCTTGATGATCTGCACCCACCACGGCTCGTAGTAGCCAACGGTGGCCAGGGCGCCGCTCATAGGGCCTCCGCCTCCGGGACGGCCACGGGCGCCTGAGCCTGCGGATCGCTCGTGGGCTCGGATGGGTGCACGCGTACGAGCACCTCGGTGTCGCCGTTGGTCAGCGCGTTGGCGCCGTGGGCGGCGATGCCCTCCTGCAGGAAGACGCTGCCCGGGGTCACGGCGTGGCGCAGGCTGACCGTCGCGCGCACGCCCGCGGTGGCGCCGTTCGCTGCGGGCGCGTCGGCGGCGTGGCTGACCTGCACCGCCTCGCCCTGGCGCAGGCCCAGGCGCTCGGCGTCGGCCGGTGCCATCTCAAGCAGCTGGCGTCCGGAGAGGAACGCAAGCGCCGGGGAGACCTCGACCTCGGGCGCCGCCCACACCGAGCGGAAGGTGCCCAGGCGCAGCGGGCGAGCGCCGGCGTCGGTCGGGGCGGGGTCAGCGGCGTGCTGGGCCTGCGGCCGCGCGGCCGCGGGGGGCTGGTCGGCCTGGGGCCACGCCGCGGCCGCCTCGCGCTCTGGCCCGCGTACGCCGTGGCCACCGATCTCCTCCAGGGTCAGGCCCGCGTAGAAGGGGACCGCCGCCACGAGCTGGGCGGTGGCCATGGGGCCGGTGAGCACCCCGAGGTCGAGCTCCAGGCGACCGGCCAGGTCGGCCAGCACGCTCCACTCGGCGCGCGTGGCGCCCTGGTGTCCGATGGCGGGGCGCAGGCGCTGCACACGGCCGTCCGGATGGGTGAGGGTGCCCTCCTTCTCCGCGTAGGACTCCTGTGGGAAGACGACGTCGGCGTGCTCGCGTATGCCCTCGGTGAGAAAGGCGGCGTGGGCCACGACGGTGGCGGCACGGTCGAGCGCACGCTCCCACAGCGGCGCGTCGGCGAGCGAGCGCAGGGGATCGCTGTGCAGGAGGTAAAGCGCGGTCAGCTCGCCCTCGGCCAGCGCCCCGGCGATCTCCTGAGCTCCGCGGCCGGATGGCGCTGTGGCCAGGCCTGGGCCGACGCCGGGGGCCACGCCGGCCTCGAGCAGGCCGCGGCCGTTGGTGTGGACGGGCACGCCCAGCAGGCCGGCGCCCGCTCGGCCGCGCAGGCCCAGGCCCGCGGCCAACCTGAGCAGCGACCGGGCGGCGTCCCCGCTGTTGCCACGCAGCAGGCGATGGCCCCACAGGATGACCAGGTCCTCACCGCCGGTGCGCAGCAGGTCGCCCAGCGCTTGGATCTGCTCGGCGGACTCATGGCGTACGTCGCCGCCGAAGAGGACAGCGGCCAGGGCAGCGAGGAACTGTCCCTCGCCGCCCGGCGCGTAGCGCAGCGACATGCTCGCACTGGCGTCCAGACTCGAGGGCCGCGAGGTGGCCACCACCAGCTTGACGGCGTTGCGTCGCACCCCCTTGCGGATGCGCAGGTCGAGGATCGGCATGTCGTCGACGGGCTCGGTGCCGAGTACGAGCACGGTATGGGCGAACTCGAGATCGCGCACGGTGGCCGCCAGCTCGGGGTCGAGCAGTCGCTGCAGGGCGCGCGGGTCAAGGCCACCGGTGCAGTCCACGTCGGGGGAGGCGAGCGCCTCGCGCATGATGCGGCTCAGCAGCAGGCCCTCCTCGTTGGTGGTCTGCCCGCCGACCACGGCGCCGGTACGTCCGTGCGCGCGGCGCAGGGCCGACGCGGCCTGCTCGAGGGCTCGCTCCCAGCTGACCGGACGCAGGACCCCACGGTCACGCACCATCGGCTCGGTGATGCGCTCGTCGACGTGGATCGACTGGTAGGCGAAGCGTCCCTTGTCACACAGCCACCCGTCGTCGACCTCGTGGTTGTCGCGGGCCAGCACGCGCAGCACGCGCTCGTCGCGCACGGTGAAGGTGACGTTGCACTGCGCGGGGCACAGCGTGCACAGCGAGCCCCCACCCTCGATGTCCCATGGGCGGGCGCGGAAGCGGTAGGGCTGCGAGGTCAGGGCTCCAACCGGGCACAGCTCGACGATGTTCCCGCTGAAGGGCGCGACGTAGGGATGCCCGTCGAAGGTGGACACGTAGGACTCAGCGCTCCGCTCGAGCAGCACCAGCTGGTAGTCCTCGGAGACCTCCTGGGAGAAGCGCACGCAGCGGTAGCAGAGGATGCACCGCTCGCGGTCGATCGCGATCAGCGGTGAGAGCTCCAGCGGCTTGCGAAAGTGGCGCTTGGGCTCGATGAAGCGCGACACCCCGCCCCCCCAGCCGAAGGAGATGTCCTGCAGCGGGCACTCACCCCCCTTGTCGCATACCGGGCAGTCCAGGGGATGGTTGATGAGCAAAAACTCGACCACCGCCTGCTGGGCGGTGCGCACCCGATCGGTG
>JAABUQ010004299.1_pt1 | contig 24492 bp, 18 predicted proteins | sample 5560001 | NCBI WGS metagenome assembly JAABUQ01 (sample SAMN10711888, study PRJNA513371) | rock metagenome | isolation source: Antarctica rocks | place: Antarctica: Victoria Land, Finger Mt nord | collected 2015-12-18
CACCGACGCCGGTCTGGCCCACCTGGCGGGGCTGAAGGACCTCCGGACGCTAGACCTCGGTGATACCAAAGTTACCGACGCCGGACTGGTCCATCTGGCGGGGCTGAAGGACCTCCGGTCATTAGACCTCGATGGCATCAAGATCACCGATGCCGGCCTAGCCCACCTGGCGGGGCTGAAGGACCTCCGGTCGCTAGCCCTCCGTGATTCCAGGGTCACTGACGCCGGGATCGAGCAACTTCGCAAATCACTGCCTGAAATCATGATCTTTGGTCGCTAATCAATATATCGATATTTGATCATAATTATTTAGGTGGTCTATCCCCTGGGGAAGATTGAAGGACACGGCGAAGATTCCCAAAAGTCGACCTTTCGCCATGTCCACAGCACCACTGTGATGAATTAAATCGCGATCATTGGGAGGGCTTCAGCGCAACGACGGCCAGCGGCGGCAGGGTCAAGCTCAGGGAATGGGGCTGGCCCTGCCATCCGTCTCCGGAAGCGTCGGCGCCGCCGAAGTTCCCCAGGCCGCTGCCGCCGTACTCGACCGCATCGCCATTGAGAACCTCGTCCCAGCGCGCACCCAAGGGCACGCCGATGCGGTAGTCTCGCCGAGGGACGGGGGTGAAGTTGCAGGCGAAGAGGATCACCTCGCCGGCATCGTCCCTGCGAAGGAAGCTCACGATGCTCTGCTCGGCGTCGCGGTTGTCGACCCAGGAAAACCCCGCCGGGCGGCAATCGAGGCAGTGGAGGGCCGGCTCGCGGCGGTAGAGGGCATTCAGGTCGCGGACCCACATGCGGATGCCCTGATGAAGCGGTTCGTCGAGGAGGTCCCAATCAAGGTGGCCGTCGTGGTCCCACTCGCGACGCTGGCCGAACTCGCCTCCCATGAAGAGCAGTTTCTTGCCGGGCAGGGCGTATTGCATCCCGTAAAGCAGCCGGAGATTCGCGGCTTTCCGCCAGTCGTCGCCCGGCATCTTGTTCAGGAATGAGCCCTTGCCGAAGACGACCTCGTCGTGCGAGAGCGGCAGCAGGTAGTTCTCGTGGAAGGCGTAGTGCATGCGGAAGGTCAGCTTGCCGTGGGCGTCCTTGCGGCGGATCGGGTCGAGCGCGAGGTAGTGGTCGAGGAAGTCGTGGACCCAGCCGAGGTCCCACTTGAGGTCAAAGCCCAGGCCGTCCGACTCCGGCGGCCAGGTCGTCCCGGGGCGGGGGGTCGAATCCTCGGCGATCGTCACGACGCCGGGGAATTCCCCGTGGACGCGCCTGTTGAATTCCTGGAGGAAGGCGATCGCCTCCAGGTTGTCGCGACCGCCGTGGAGGTTGGGCAGCCACTCGCCGGGCTCGCGGGCGAAGTCCAGGTGCAGGAGCGACTCGACCGCGTCGACGCGGAGTCCGTCGATATGATAAGTCTCCAGCCAGAAAAGGGCGTTGCCGATCAGGAACTCGACGACCTGGGGCTTGGTGTAGTCAAAGATATAAGTGTTCCACTTCGGGTGGAACCCCTTGCGAGGGTCGTCGTACTCGTAGAGGTGGGTGCCGTCGAAGTCTCCCAGCCCGTGCGCATCGCGCGGGAAGTGGGCGGGAACCCAGTCGAGGATCACGCCGATCCCGCCGCGGTGGAGGGTGTCGATCAGGAACATCAGGTCCCGCGGCGTCCCGAACCGCGAGGTCGCCGCGAAGTAGCCGGTGACCTGGTAGCCCCACGACCCGTTGAACGGGAATTCCGTCACCGGCATGAATTCGACGTGGGTGAACCCCAGCTCGTGTACGTGGGCCGCCAGCTTCGGGGCGAGTTCGCGGTAGGACAGGAACTGGCCCCCCTCGTCCCGCATCCAGGAGCCGAGGTGGACCTCGTAAATCGCCATCGGCGCGTCGAGGGCGCTCCGCCTGGCCCGGTTGGCCATCCACTCGGCGTCGCCCCAGGCGTAGCCGGCAAGGTCCCAGACCCTGGAGGCCGTCGCGGGAGGGGTTGCGGCGGCGAAGGCGTGGGGGTCAGCCTTCTCGATCCGGCGCGCACCGCCCGCCGGGAGGATCGAATACTTGTAGAGCGATCCGGCCTTGGCCTCGGGAATCCTCCGACCCCAGGTCCCCCCGTCCGAGGGCGCCATCGGGTCGGCCGCGGGGTCCCAGCCGTTGAAGTCGCCGACGACGGACACGGCTTCGGCATTCGGGGCCCACACGGCGAAGCGGGTCCCGTTCCGACCGTCGACGAGGGCGCCCAGGGGCCTACCGGGATCGCGAGGTTCTGACGTGGTCACTCGGTCGGCACTCCCCGGGTCTTCGACGGGCAGGGGCAGGGGTGATCGCGAAATCGGGAGGGCGGCGACTTGGCCGTGTCGGTTGTCGCACACCTCCGGGCGCCGTAGGGTCGTTTTGGGGGGCGTCACTCCCTTGGATTCGAGCGAAGCGAGGAGCAGCCATGATGCCAGCGACTTACCCCACCCACGACACGGAACCCCCCTCGACGAGCCGCCCGACGCCCGCGGACCACGCGGAGTTCCGAGACGCGCTCCAGGATTACCGCGTTTCCAGCGGGCGGATGTTCCCGACCTGGAGCGAAGTGCTGGAAGTCCTGAAGGACCTCGGCTACCAGAAGGCCGAGAACGCCCAGGGAAAGCTGCGCGCCTCGTGAGGCCCGCTCACGCGGTTCTCCGCTCGTCGGAGCGGTCGAGCCCTGATCAGTAATCGCTTTGCGAGACGGTCTCGTTGCCGTTGCGGGTGCCAATGGCCCACCAGACGGTGGAGTTGACGCTGTTCTTGACCGGACGGGTCGAGCCGTCGGCGAACAGGACATTGACCTGTCCCGAGTGCCGGCTGCTCGCCGTGATCGCTCCGCGGGGGAGGTTGGCGTCGTTGTTGGGGCCGTTGTAAGCGCAGCTCCAGGTGTTCGGCGTCATGACGTGATTGTAGCGGGTGAAGAGCGCGGGCCCGGCGTGCCACATCGCGCCTGCCGAGAAGGCCGGATTGGCCGCGAAGGGGGTCGCGCCGGGCCTCCTGGGATCGGCCGCCAGGCAGGCGGTCCGGTACGGCCCGGGATTCTTGACATCCGAGGTCGACGCCAGATTCGAGAAGGTGGAAGGCGGTGACAGCGAGTCGAGAGTGGTGTTCCCCATCCCGATCCCCTTGACGCGCTCGCTCATGGCGACCGTCTGGCTCGTCCCGTCGACGATACTACCCAGGTCGATCGGCTCGGTACCCGTGTTGCCGTAACCCCCGAAGGCGGGGAACGGGCCGAGCCGGTTGAGCACGCCGTTGCTCCTGGGGGAATACAGATCCGGCGTGGTGCCCGAGTTGCCCACGTAGTTATTATGGCCGTGCACGTTCGTGAGGCGATCGGTGTCCGAGGGACACTGGAAATTGGCGAGCGAGACCTTCCAGAACGAGAAGTTGAGGCCGCTGGGATCGACCCAGCCCGCGACGAAGTTGATCGAGTCGTAGAGCGGCTTCTGCTCCAAAAAGGGAAGCAGCATCACTTGCGACGACGACTCGTTCCAGCCGGGAGGGCCCCCTTCGCCCCAGGGAAGGGAACCGAGGCTGTCGTGATAATTATGAAGCCCAAGCCCGAGCTGCTTCAGGTTGTTGACGCACTGCGACCTTCTGGCCGCCTCGCGCGCCGCCTGGACCGCGGGCAGCAGCAGGGCGATCAGCACGCCGATGATCGCGATCACCACCAGGAGCTCGATCAGCGTGAAACCGCGTGGCCGTGTTCCCGAAAATCGCTTCATCGACAATCCCCCTTCGTCGTCCCGAGCGGGCCCGTGTCGTGACCCTCTCGCCTGGAAGCCGGTCGGATCGGTGGGGATCGGCAGCCATTGGTACCCACCGCGAGGGTGCCCCGGCCTCAAGGCGGATTCCACCCGAGTACCGACACCTAAGTTATAGGGCATTCCCCGGGTGCTCCCTACGGAATTCCCGCCGCTCCCGTGAGCATTCCACAAGCCTGGGGACGGAGGACGCGCTTGGTCGCGGGACCTTGCAGGCGGCATGGCCACAGTTTAGGGTGGCGAGAATGGCCTACCCAGCGGGTACACGATCGGCAACGGAGCACGTCGAGGGACGACCGTGAGGCCCGTGAGGGTCGCGGTCGGCTTTGTGCTCGTGGTGACCCTGCCGATGGCGCAGGGCTCCGGCGGGGAAACCGGCGCCGCGCCGGTGCCGATCCGCCTGGGGCACTTTGCCTCGATGTCGGGGTCGAAGGCGGCCTTTGGCGATGCCACGGACAAGGGAATTCGCCTGGCGGTCGCCGAGGCCAATGCGGCGGGCGGCGTGCTTGGCAGGTCAGTCGAGGTGGTCACCGTCGACGACCTCTCGAATAACGACCAGGTGTTGCCCGCCGTCATGGACCTGATCGATCGCCGGGGGGTCGACGTGGTGCTGGGCGAGGTTTCCAGCACGCTGACCCTGATCGCCGCGCCCTATTGCCAGCGGCGCGGGGTGCCGTTGGTGACGCCGTCCTCCACGGCGGCGGCGATCACGAAGTCGGGCGACTCGGTCTTCCGCGTCTGCTTCACCGACGCCCACCAGGGGCGCGCGGCCGCGATTTTCGCCGCGCGCGACCTCCACGCGCGGCGGGCGGCCGTGCTGGTGGACCAGGGGAACGACTACGCCCTCGGGTTCGCCTCGGCGTTCACCCCGCTCTTCGAGGGACTGGGGGGCGAGGTCGTCGCGCGGCGGAGCTACCGCGACGGCGACCGCGACTTCCAGGCCCAGCTCACGGCGATCGCCGAGGAGAGCCCCGACGTCCTGGTCGTGCCCGCGATGTACCACGACGTGCCCGGCATCGCCCGCCAGGCGCGCGGGGCGGGGATCAGGGCGCCGATGCTGGGCGGCGACGGCTGGGATGCGATCGAGACGGCTCGCATCGGCGGCGACGCCGTCGAGGGGGCCTTCTTCACGACGCACTATGCCCCCGACCAGCCCGGCGCCCGCGTCCGGGCCTTCTCCGACGCGTTCCTCCGCGCTTACGGACCGCCGCCGCCCGACGCGATCGCCGCCCTCGGCTACGACGCCGCCCGCCTGGCCCTCGACGCGATCGCCCGCGCCGGCTCCACCAGTCCGGTAGCCGTCAGGGACGCGCTGGCCGCGACCGTCGATTTTCCAGGCGTCACGGGCACGATCACGATGGACGCCGGGCGGAACCCGTCCAAGAGCGTGATGGTCCTGCAAATCCGCGCGGGCGGCTTCCACCTTTATCGCGCGATCGAGCCCGCCGCCATCCGCGACGCGGGGGGCAACCCCGTCGCGAAACCCTCGCCGACGCGGTTCCGGTGGCCATCGTCGAGGACCCTGCTCCAGCAACTGGTCAACGGGCTGGGTGTCGGCGTGATCTACGGGCTGATCGCCCTGGGGTACACGATCGTTTACGGCATCCTGCGGCTGATTAACTTTGCGCATGGCGACGTGTTCATGCTGGGGCCCGTCTTCGTCGTGGCCCTGGCCGCGCCCTTGGGCTTGCTGGGCCTGCCCGGCCCCGCGTCGATCTTCGCGGCGTTCGCGCTGGCGATGGCGCTCTGCGGGCTGGCGGGGCTCGGGTTGGAGCGGATCGCCTACCGGCCGCTGCGACAACCCTATGGCGCGCGGACGGTGGCCGTCGTGACGCTGGCGATCCCCGCGGCCATGCTCCTGGCCGGGCGAGTTCTGCCCGCGGGTGGGAGCGAAGCCCGACGCTTCCGCGACCTGGCGGCGATCGGCGTTGGCCTTTATGGGCTTGCCCTCGGGGCCAACCGCCTCGCGAGCCGGCTGGGGGTCGGGCCTTCCGGGCGGCTCGTGCCGCTCATCACGGCGATTGGGGCTTCGCTTTTCCTGGAGTCGGCGGCCCAGCAGCGGGCCCTGTTCGGCAACCGCCCGCGCAAATTTCCGATCGCGCTGGCCGATGCCGGCCCGTTCCGCCTGGGCGGGCTCCGGGTCGATCGGGCCGATGCGCTCGCGCTGGGGGTGACGGTGGCCCTGCTTGTGGTTCTGAGCCTGGTCGTCCGCCGCACGCGGATGGGGCTGGCGATGCGCGCCGTCAGCAGCAACCCCGACGCGGCTAGGCTGTTGGGGATCGACCTCGACCGCGTGACGCGGGCTAGCTTCGCCCTCGGAGGCGCGATGGCGGGCGCGGCCGGGGTCCTGTGGGCGATCAAGTACCCGACGGTCGATCCCCTGATGGGCCTGCTGCCGGGGCTCAAGGCGTTCGTGGCCGCGGTCCTCGGCGGGATCGGCAACTTGCGGGGGGCGATCCTCGGCGGCCTGCTGATGGGCCTGAGCGAGTCCCTCCTCGCCGCGAGCCCGCTCTCGCCGTACAAGGATGCGCTGGCGTTTGTCCTGCTGATCGCGGTGCTGATGATCCGGCCCGCCGGGCTGCTCGGCCGGCACCTGCCCGAGAAAGTCTGAGTTCGACGCAACCGGGCAGCGGGTTGGCCATCGTAGGGGATGCCCCAATGATGAGGGAGGGTGAACGATGATGGGACGGACGAAGCTCATCCCTGTTCCCGATTACTGGGAGGCGAGCGATGACCCGTTGCTGCAAACCCTCGTCGCGAACGGTGGAGAGCTGGTCTCCGCCCTGGAGTTAATCGGTTGTGGGGTTGATTGGGAGCTGGCCAACATCACCGGCCTCATCCTCGGCAACACCCGCGTCACCGACGATGGGATGCAAGCCTTGGAGGGACTGACGGAATTGAAAAAGTTTGATTCGAGCGAGCTAATGACTGACGCCACGCTCCTGTACTTGCGCGACATGGTCAAGATGGAGCGATTGACGCTCAATAAGATGCACATCAAGGGAGATGGACTGCGTCACCTCGCCGGGATGTCGAGATTGGTGGACCTCGTCCTCTATGGCTGCAAGGTCACGGAGGCGACACTCTCGCACCTGCCTGCGTTCCCGACTTTGAGGGGGCTCTGGCTGAACGCATTGCGACTCTCCGATACCGCTCTCCTGAACCTTCCCACGTTTCCGGCCCTTGTCGGTTTCGACCTGATGAACACCGACAGCTACACCGGCGACGGCCTCGAATGCCTCGCCCGGATGGATAAGCTCACGTCTTTCCGGGGCAACCCGGCCGGTCGGGCGGGCCTGAGGCACCTGGCCGGTCTGCGCCGTCTGGAGCGGCTCGAGTTAAACGGCCACGCGCCCCCGATGACCACCGACGACGATGATCTCGCCCACCTACCTCCGCTGCCGTCGGTGAAGCATCTGGATCTCTCGAGCACCGGGATCACCGACGCGGGCCTGGCCCATCTCGGCAACCTCTCCGGCCTGCGAACCGTCAATTTATTGTGGACGAACGTGGGCGATGAGAGCATCCGGCATCTGGCCGCCTTGCCGGCGCTGGAGGCAGCCTTCCTCAACGGCACCTATGTGACCGAGCGAGGTGTGCGGGAATTGCAGGATGCTCGCCCCGGCATCCTCGTCACCGCCCAGGATTCCAGGGGGGAGCCACGGAGGCCGCCGGAGCCGATCCCACTCATCCGTCGCCCCGAGTTCCGCCAGGCCGCCCCCGTCGCCAAGTCGTGGGACCGCATCGAGAGGTGGCTAGCGGCGAATTTCCTTAAGGCGTTCGAGACGCTGCGTCCGCCGGCTTCGGTCGAGGCCCTCGACGCCCTCGAAGCTCGCGTCGGCCGCACCCTGCCGGCGGACTTCCGCGCCTCCTACCTGATCCACGACGGGCAGGACGACTATGGAATGGGGGTCCTCTTCGGCACCCCCTTGATGCCAATCATCGAAGACCATGACGGGATCCACTGGCAGTACGAACATCGCGTTGAGCACAAGTGGGAAGGGCTGCAAGCTTATGAGTTCGACTGGACATTCTATCCCCCCGGCGCGATCCGAGAGGCCTTGAGCGGGCCCGGATGGGTGCCTTTCTACTGGGCCGGAGGCCGCGACTACCTCGGCATCGACCTCGACCCAGGCCCCAACGGCGTCGTCGGGCAGGTGATCCCCTTCGGAGTCGAAGCGGAATTTCGCCCCGTCCTGGCCCCGAGCTTCGCCCACCTCCTGGAAGATGTCGCCGATGAGCTGGAGGCGGGCCAGGCCACCCTCATCGCGCCCGAGATGACGAATTCCCCGTTCACGCTCAAGGGGAAGCAGTTTTCCGATTGCTATCGGGAATGGGCCGAGGCGAAACTGCCCCTCGCCTTCCAGCAGGTCAAGGCGCCCCCCCGCTTTATCCCCGAGGATCACGCAACGCCAATCCTCGGGGAATTGGCCGAGCAACTGGTCGGCATCCTCCGCGCCTTCCTGGCGGCGATGAACGAGTTCGAGCGCCGTTGGCTCGTAAGGCGACCGATCCCAGAAGGCGGCTTTTCTTGCGACAAGTGGGGGCCCGGGGGCATTCTCTGGTCGTGGCAGGCCGATGCCCTGCAGTCTCACCGCGGGCTGGAGGCTGCCAGGAAGGTGGTCACATCCAAGGGGAAGATGACGCCCTTCGAAATTGCGAAGGATTGGGAGGAGGCCCTGATCGAGAAGGGCCAGATCTGGCGCCGGTTCCTCACCGACGAGGAACGTCCTAACTTGTGGAGCTTCCACCAGCAGGACCCGCCCCACTACGACCCCGCCCTGGTGAGCGACCCGGACGTCCGCCTGGTCGAGCCGGAGCACGCGATCATCGCCCTCGGCGAGCCGAGGCCCCCGGGCGAATTCGATCTTCCCGGTCGGCGGCGCTATCACCTGCGCATGGAAGGCGACGCATGGCGGATCGAGCGCCTTGAGGACGTTAATGACCCGGCGCGACCGTTCAGGCTGGACCTCCAGTGACGTCGTACGGAGCTAGGGCTTTCCAATGCTCGGAGGCCGGACCGTGACGCCCGACGCCTCAACGTTGAACCTGCTTGCCCTGATCGGAATTTACGCCCTGATGGCGGCAAGCCTGGCGCTGGTCAACGGCGTGGCCGGTCAGTTCTCGCTCGGCCACGCCGGGTTCCAGGCCGTCGGGGCTTACGTGGCGGCGGGCTCGTTCGCGCTGCTCTTCTCCAACGCGCAAGGCGGATTCAGCGATCCCGATCCCCTGCTCGCGGTCAATCCGTGGAAACTCCGGGCAATCGCCTGGGGTTTGATCGTCGCGGGGGGACTGGTCGCGGCGGCGGTGGGGTGGCTGGTCTCGCTGCCTTGCTTGCGCCTGCGAGGCGATTATCTGGCGATCGCGACCCTGGGATTCAACGAGATCGTCGGCGTTCTGATCCGGGCGCAAGGGCCGATCGGGCGGGTCGACCTCGGCGGCCCGCGCGGGTTCAACCAGGTCCCGCGCGGGGTGGCTGGCGGGACGTTGGAGATTTATGCGACCCTGGCCATCGTGCTGCTGGCCCTCCAACGGCTGTTGCGGAGTCGCGGGGGACTGGCGTTCGCCGCGGTGCGCGAGGACGAGGTCGCGGCGGAGGCGGTGGGGATCGCCACGACGCGGACGAAGGTGCTCGCCTTCGTCGTCTCGGCGTTCGTGGCGGGGGTGGCCGGTGGCCTGTACGCCTTTCACTACGCGGCGATCGGCGATCGCGCATTCGACTTCACGCACTCGATCGACTACGTGGTCATGGTCGTCCTGGGCGGCGGCCATCCCCTCGGCGCGGTCGCGGCGGCGGCTGGCCTGACACTGCTGAATGACCGATTCCGGCAGTTCGAGCGTGGGCGGCTGGTCGTCTACGGCTTCCTGCTGATCTGGATCATGGTCGCCCGCATCCAGGGCCTCGCGCGCTGGGCCTGGTTGCGGGCCGCCCGCCCAGGACGGACGCGACCCCATGCCCCGGCGGGCGCCGGGGAAAGTTCGGAATTCTTCAAGAGGGACCGCGGGCCAGAGGGTGGGCCGTTGCTCACCTTGCGGGGCGCGACCATCCGGTTTGGCGGGCTCGCGGCCCTGGTTGGGCTCGACCTGGAGGTTGCGCCGGGCGATTGCGTGGGGTTGATCGGCCCCAATGGCGCGGGCAAGAGCACGGTCTTCAACCTGGTCTCCGGCGTCTACCGGCCGACGGCGGGCGCGGTCCTGCTGGAGGGGCGGTCGCTCGCCAGCCTGCGCGCGCATCGGATCGCCGCGATGGGGGCCTGCCGGACGTTTCAGAACATCCGGCTGTTCGAGGGCCTGACCGTCCTGGACAACGTCCGCGCGGCGACGCTCGGCCGCTGGCCCGAGCCCCTTGCCACCGCATTGGGGTTTTCGACCGCCCACCGCCGGCGGGAATCGGCCATCGACGCCGCGTGCCTCACCTTGCTGGGCCGATTCGGCCTCGCCGACCGGGCCGGAGACCTCGCGGGGGCTCTGCCGTACGGGGCCCGGCGGCGCCTGGAGATCACCAGGGCGCTGGCGACGGGGCCGCGGTTGTTGCTGCTCGACGAGCCGGCGGCGGGCATGAATCCGCGGGAAAAGGACGAGTTGAAGGCCCTCCTGAAAAACCTGCGCGAAAATTCCGGGCTCGCTCTCCTGGTGATCGAGCACGACATGGGGTTCGTGATGGACCTCTGCGACCGGGTCGTCGTGCTGGACCACGGCCGCAAGATCGCCGAGGGGACGCCGTCGCAAGTCCGCGACGACCCCGCGGTGATCGAAGCCTATCTCGGCCCCGAGGATGATTCCGGGGGGGCCGTGCGTTGAGGATTGCCGTCGCTCCCGCGCTCACCCTTCGCGACCTGCGCGTCTCGTATGGCCCGATCGCCGCGTTGCGGGGGATCGACCTGGACGTTGCGGCCGGAGCGACCGTGGCCCTGATCGGTGCCAATGGCGCGGGCAAGACCACCCTGTTGCGCGCCCTGAGCCGATTGGTCCCGGCCACCGGCTCGGCGATCCTGACCCCATCGGGGGGCGCGGCGGTCGACCTGCTCGCCCTGCCGCCGCATGCCGTGCCGGCCCTGGGCGTCGCCCACGTTCCCGAGGGCCGCGGGCTGTTCCCGGACCTCAGCGTCCTGGACAACCTGCGGCTGGGCGCCTACCTGCGTCGCGACCGCGACGGTGTCCGGGTCGACCTGGACCGCCTCCTCGGCGAGTTCCCCCGACTCCGCGAGCGGCTGCGGCAGCCCGCGATGACCCTCTCGGGAGGCGAGCAACAGATGCTCGCGCTCGCCAGGGCCCTGATGGGCCGTCCCCGGCTCCTCCTGCTCGACGAGCCCTCGCTCGGGCTGGCACCGCGGATCGTCCTGGAAGTCTTCGCCACCATTGCCCGGCTCGGGGCCGAGGGGATGACGATCCTCCTCGTCGAGCAAAACGCCCGCATGGCCCTGCGCGTCGCCCATTTCGGTTGCGTCCTGGAGGGCGGCCGGATCGGGCTGACCGGCAGCGCCGCCGACCTCGCCGCGAACCCGGCCGTTCGTGAGGCCTATCTCGGCGCCTCGGCCAGGCCCTGAGCCAGAGCGGGCAGCCAAGGCTTGACGCCCCACCTCGGACCGATTACCGTGAGCTTGTTGAGACTGAGTCTCAACGTCATCGGTCTCGTACTTTGCAACCACTGGCGCATGGAGTCAACCCCCGATGAACCGTCGACACGGCTTCACCCTGATCGAGCTCCTGGTGGTGATCGCGATCCTCGGGGTGTTGATTGCCCTGCTCCTGCCAGCGGTGCAGGCAGCGCGGGAGGCAGCCCGCCGGGCCCAATGTACGAACAACTTGAAGCAGATGGGGCTGGCCTTCCACAACTACCACGACGCGGTCGGCAGCTATCCGATGGGCTATGTCGCTCGCGGTCCGTTCCTCAACGGGGCCACCGACACCACGCCCGGCTGGGGATGGGCGTCGATGATCCTGCCTCGGATGGAGCAGGCCCCGCTCTTCCACTCGATCAACTTCAGCCTGGCCGTGGAAAGTTCGCGGAACACGACGATGGCGCAGACGCTGCTGACTGCCTATCTTTGCCCCTCGGACCTGATCGCGGGTGTCTTTCCGGTCTCGGATGCCGCTGGGAATCCGCTGGCGAGGATGGCGCCTTCGAGCTATGCGGCTTCGGTCGGCGGCGACGAGACGGACTCCTCCACGGGCGTGAACCGGAACGGGATGGGCGAGGGGGTTTTCTACCGCAATAGCAGCGTCCCCATGGCGGGGATCCTCGACGGGACGAGCCAGACGCTGCTGGTGGGGGATCGGGCCTGGGGCAAATCGCAGGGGGTGTGGGCCGGGGTCGTCACCAACGGGGTGATCCGCCGGGGAGTTCAGAACCGTTGCCCGGCGACGGGCGCGCTCTTCTACCCGGCGGCGACGCTCGTGCAGGCGCATTGCCACTTGCTCAATACCGACTCGGACCCCGACGGCGGCATCGACGACTTCGCCAGCTTCCACCCGGGAGGCGGAAACTTCCTGTACGCCGACGGCTCGGTCCACTTCCTCAAGAGCATCGTGCGCGACGTGGGCACCCTGCCTGACGGCACCCCCATCTTCGACCCCGCGAGCCTCCGCTTCCAGGCGATGGCGACGAGGGCCGGGGGCGAGGTCGTGCCCGATTTAGGCTTCTGACTCATCCGGCGGCACGACCACCAGCCGGGCGCCGCCGTCGTCCACCCGCAGGTAACTGCCGCCACAGTGCCAGGAGCCGAGCACGACCATCCTCGGCGTGCGCGAATCGTCGTCGACCAACGCATGGACGTGGCCGAAGACGGCGAGGTCGGGAGCTGGGGACAGGGCGTTCGCATACCCCCAATAGCGGCGCAAATGACGCAGAGTGGTCTCCGCCCGATGGAGTTCGTTGACGAAGTCGAGGCGGACGTTCAGCAACCTCGCCGCCGGCCCCGGGGCCCTCGCGAACGCGGCCAGGAAGGCCCGGCTCTCCATGATCCCTTTCCAGGGGGGACGGGCCCCGACCTTGTGGCCGTGGACCAGGTGCAGCCGCAGGCCGCCCGCCACCACTTCCAGCGGCTCGGGGGCGAGGACGGCCCCGAAGACACGCTCGTAGAACGGGCCGAGCCAGCCGTCGTGGTTGCCCAGCAGGACCGTCGCGGTCCCTCCCCGCGCGGAGAAGTCCGCCAGCGCGCGGAGGCCGTCGCACGAGCGGGGATCGGCCCGGCGCTGGCGGGCGGCGAACCAGAAGTCGCACAGGTCGCCGACGAGGTAAAGGGCGTCCTCGGGCCGCAGCGTATCGATCCAGCGGCCGAACCGGACGCCGCGGTCGGGATGGTCGAGGCGAAGGTGAACGTCGCTGGCGAAATAGGTGGGCATGGGGCGGAATCAGGCCGCTTCCCAGGGGAAGAGGGGATGCGTCGCGGCCCTGGGCGACTTGCGTCGGGGAGGCATGACCCTCAGATCGGGATACGCCTCACCTTGCAGCGCCGCGTGGACACCCGCGCGCCGGCCCGCGCGCCTGAGGGCCCAGCGCGCCGCCGCCATTGCCAGGGGAGGGCGGTTGCACTGCTGGCTTAAATGCAGCAAGACCAGGTGCCGCGGGGCGCCGGGGCCCGAACGGCCGAGCACCTCCGCCACCAGGTCGGCCCCCTGCGCGTTGGAGAGGTGCCCGCGGTCGCCGAGGTTCCGCGCGATCAGGAAAGGGGAACGGCCCGAGCCCCGCTGGAGGTCGACGTCGTGGTTGAACTCCACGCCCAGGAGGTCGACGTCGGTCAGGGCGTCGGCCAGGGCCTCGGTCCAGCAGCCGGTGTCGGCCAGGTATCCGACCGAGGCCCGACGGCCGCGGCGGTCGGCCCGGCCCTCCACGCGGAACCCGAACGTCGGCCCACCGTCGTGGCGGAGCGTCAAGGGCTCGACGTGCATGCCGTTGGGGGCGAGGAACGGGCGGTCGTCGTACTCCTTGACCCCCCCCGCGGCCTCCAGGTGCGCAAAGCCTTCAAGACGCCCCAACGACCGGCGATGCCCCTGGTGGCAGTACAGCGCGACCCCGCGGCGTGCCATGAGGCGCAAGGTCGCGGAATCAACGTGGTCGCCGTGTGTATGAGTCAGCAGCACGGCGGCAATCGCGTCCCAGTTCGCCCCGACCCCCTCCAGCCGCTTCGCGAGCGTCCTGGGCCCGAGGCCCACGTCGATCAAAAGTCCCGCCCCGAGACCCCGAATCAGGGCGGCGTTGCCGGCGGACCCGCTGGCGAGCATCGAGAATCGCAAGGACATCGGGTCGATTCGCCTGGGGGGAAAGGAAAGACCTGAGGTCCGGGGCGTCCATTCCCGCCGGATTTCCTCCGACTTTATCCGTTTCCGGGGGGGTGGGGCAAGACGAGCCGCCCGCCCGACGTTATGGTAACAACGTCCGGCAAACCCGGGAGGACTCGCCTTGCCGCCCCAGGTCCACACCTCGACGCATCCGCTGGTCCTCGCCAAGCTTTCCGCCCTGCGCGCCACCAGCACCCGGCCGGCGGAATTCCGCGCTCTGGTGCGGTCGCTGGCGACCCTGCTTGGGGCCGAGGCGACGGCCGACCTCGCCACGGCGGCGATCACTGTCGAAACGCCGATGGGGGCGGCCACCTGTTCTCGGCTGGCCGACACCGTGGGGATCGTGCCGATCCTGCGCGCGGGGCTGGGGATGGCCGACGCGATGCTCGAGCTCATCCCCGAGGCCGAGGTCTGGCACCTGGGCATCTTCCGGGACGAGCGGACCTTGCAGCCTTGGGAGTATTACAACAAGCTCCCGAAGCGTTGCGGGGTCACGCTGGCTCTGATTGTCGACCCGATGCTCGCCACCGGCGGCTCGGCGGCGAGGGCCTGCGAGGTCGTGCGGGCGTGGGGAGTGCGGCGTGTGAAGGTCGTCGCCCTGATCGCCGCGCCGGAGGGGATCGCCCGGCTGTCCTCGGCGTTCCCGGACGTGCCGATTCACGTCGGGGCGATCGACGAGCGGCTGAACGAGGTCGGGTACATCGTCCCCGGCCTGGGAGACGCGGGCGACCGCCAGTTCGGCACCCGGCCCGATTGAGGCCGGAAGGGGGAAGCTCGCGATGCGCGCCGTGGACCTCATCCGCAAGAAGCGCGAGGGTTTCCGACTCTCCGACGCGGAGATCGGCTGGATGGTCGCCGGGATCGCCGACGGCCGTGTCGCCGATTACCAGTGGTCGGCCCTCTTGATGGCGATCCTCTGGCGGGGGATGGACGACGCCGAGACCGCCGCCTTGACGGACGCGATGTTGCGGTCGGGCACCATTGTCGACCTGTCGGAGGTCGTGGGACCCAAGGTCGACAAGCACAGCACGGGGGGAGTCGGCGACAAGACCTCGCTGATCCTCGCGCCGATCGCCGCGGCTTGCGGCGTGCTGGTGCCGATGGTCTCGGGCCGGGGCCTCGGCCATGCCGGCGGGACGCTTGACAAGCTCGACGCGATCCCCGGGTTCCGCACGCACCTGGACCTTCGCGGGTACCGCCGCGTGCTGGAGGATTGCGGCCTGGTGTTGATTGGCCAGACCGCCGAGATCGCGCCGGCCGACAAGTGGCTGTACGCCCTGCGCGACGCCACGGCGACCGTCGAGTCGATCCCGCTGATTGCGTCCTCGATCCTATCCAAGAAGCTGGCCGAGGGGATCGACGGCCTCGTGCTGGACGTCAAGACGGGCGACGGCGCGTACCTGCCGCACCTCGACGACTCCCGGACGCTGGCCCGGCTGATGTGCGCCATCGGGTCGAATCTCGGCAAGCGGATGGTCGCCCTCATCACCCGGATGGACCAGCCGCTGGGCATCGCCGTGGGCAACGCCATCGAGGTGGCCGAGAGCATCGCCTGCCTGCGGGGTGAAGGGCCCGCGGACCTGACCGACCTGTCGGTCGAACTCGCCGCTGAGATGGTCTTGATGGGTGGACGCGCCGATTCGATCCAGGCGGCCCGCGAGTGCTGCCGGCGCGCGATCGCCGACGGCTCGGCCCTCGACCGCTTCCGTCGTGTGATCGAGGCGCAGGGGGGCGACCCCCGGGTTGTGGACGACCCGGGAATCCTGGCGTCCCCCAGATTCAGGCGGACGATCGAGGCCCCACGCGGCGGATTCATCCACGCCGTCGCGGCGAGGGCGATCGGGCACGCCTCGATGCTCCTCGGCGCCGGGCGGCAGCGGGTGGATTCGACGATCGACCCGGCGGTCGGCGTGATCCTCCACAAGAAAATCGGCCAGCCCGTCGAACGGGGAGAGCCGCTCTGCACTCTGCTGGTGAACGAGGAGACCCAGGTGCCTCGGGCGGAAACCCTGGTGCGAGAGGCTTACCAGGTCGGCGACGGGCCGGCCACGCCGCCGGACCTGATCGTCGAGCGGATCGCCGCACCCGCGGAGGGGATCTTGCCATGATCGCGACGAACGTCTACTCCAAGGCGTCCGAGGCGGCGGCGGTCCTCCTGGAGACCGTCGCGGACGTTCCGGGAGTCGCCGTCGTGCTGGGGTCGGGGCTCGGCGGCTTCGTCGAGCGGCTGGAAGGCCGGGTGGTCGTCCCGTACGCCAGCCTCCCGCATGTCGCGGTCACGACCGTCGCGGGCCACTCCGGCAACGTCATCATTGGCGCAGTCGGGTCGACGCGGCTGATCGCGCTACAGGGCCGCTTCCACCACTACGAGGGGCACGACCTGGAGGCGGCCACCTTCCCGATCCGCGTCCTGCAGCGGCTCGGGGTCACGACGCTGATCCTGACGGCCGCCACCGGCGGCATCCGCGCGGACCTCCGGCCGGGCGACCTCGTGGCCGTGTCCGACCACATCAACATGCTCGGGGCCAACCCCCTGAGAGGCCGCAACGACGACCGGCTCGGACCGCGGTTCCCGGACCTGACGGCGGTGTACTCCCCCCGCCTCCGAGAACTCGCCGCCGAGGAGGCCGCGCGCCTCGGCATCCCCCTGGCCTCGGGCGTCTACGCGTGCATGACGGGGCCGAGCTACGAGACTCCGGCCGAGGTCCGCATGCTGAGGACGCTGGGGGCCGACGTGGTCGGGATGTCCACCGTTCCCGAGGCGATCGTCGCGAAGCACGCCGGGATGGAAGTCCTCGCCTTCGCCCTGGTCACCAACGCCGCGGCGGGCGTCACCGGCGCGCCGATCTCCCACGGCGAAGTCCTCGCCGCCGGGCGTGAGGCCCAGGGGCGGCTCGCCGACCTGATAGGCGGTGTACTGGGAAAGATGAACCAAGGAGCCGCGCCCGAATCACCCGCTCCAGGTAAGTGCCAGCAAATTAGACAAGTAATTCTTGCCCACTTCCTCCATTCCCGGTATAGGCACGGTCGAGCAGGTCGATGGGGTGGGCGATCGTCATCGGGCTCTTCCGCTCCTTGATCTTGCGGGCGATTTGCAGGATGCAGCCGACGTTTCCAGTGACCACGACGTCGGCCCCGGTGGCGGCGAGGTGATCCATCTTCCGCTTGCCGAGCCGCTCCGACATCTCCGGCTCGGTGAGATTGTAGGTGCCGGCGGCGCCGCAGCAGATCTCGGACTCCTCCAGCGGGACGAGTTTCAAGCCGGGGATCAGCTCCAGCAACTGGCGAGGCTGGCTGCGGATCTGCTGGCCGTGGCAGAGGTGGCAGGCGTCGTGGTAAACCACGGTCCTCGGCAGGGGATGCGTCGGCGCGATCGGGCCGAGCTGGATCAGGAATTCCGAGATGTCGCGGACCTTGTGGACGAACTTCGCGGCGGCAGCCTCGTCGGCGGCGGGCAGCAGGTGCTGGTAATCCTTGAGCATCGCGCCGCAGCCGGCGGCGTTGACGATGATGGCGTCGTAGTCGTCGGGTTGGAACGCCGACAGGTTCTGTCTCGCGAGCTTGAGCGCGGGCTCCTCGACGCCGGAATGGTAGTGAATGGCGCCGCAACAGGATTGCGACCGAGGGACGTGGACCTCGCACCCGTTCCGCTGGAGGACACGCGCGGTCGCGGCGTTCGTTTCGGGATACATCGCGTCGGCGACGCAGCCCAGGAACAGGGCGACCTTCGCGCGCTTCGGGCCGATCGGCGGCAGCACGGCCGGGAGCTTCGAGCCGGGGCCGGTCAGGTCGGGCAGCATCGCCTGCATCCGCCGCAGCGTTGGCGGCAGGAGCCGATCGAGGCCCGACTTCTCGATCCAATTCATGATCCCGAGGCGCTGCAACAGGCGCGCCGGGGCCAGGGCCAGCTTCACGCGGCCGGCGTAGGGGAAGAGGTAGCGCAGGATGATCTTCTGGAGCATGCCGACGCGGTCGTGCGGCGGGGCGGACTCCTGGAGCGCGACCTTGAAGGGCTCGATGATCTTGCCGTACTGGACGCCGGAGGGGCATGCGGTCTCGCAGGCCCGGCAGTCGAGGCAAAGGTTCAAATGCTCGCGCACTTCGTCGCTCATCGCCATGCGGCCATCGACGACGGAGCGCATCAGGTAAATGCGCCCGCGAGGGCTGTCGTTCTCGTCGCCCGTTTCCAGGTACGTGGGACAGCTCGCGGTGCAGAGGCCGCAGTGGACGCAATCCTGGTAAAGCTGATATTCGATCTTGCCCGAGAGCCAGGCCAGGTCGATACCAGGTTTCACGGGGGGCGTTGGGTTCGTTCGGGGCTCGGTCGTCGCGATCGCCATCGGGGGATCGTACCTCGCGGGCGGGCGTGGGGTGGCAAGGTCGGTTGGTCGGGTTGGCGGGCGGGCGTTGTGGATTAAATTGTAACGACGAACCGCCCGGGATTCATCACCCCTTTGGGGTCGAGCGCCCGCTTCACCTTGTCGGCGATGGCCCAGTCCGCTCGGGGCTCGCCCCAGACGCGAAGGCGCTCTTTCCAGTCGGTCGGGCAGCGCGGAAGGATCAGATGACCGCCGAGGCTCGCGGCCAGGGCGCGCAGCCTGGGGACCTCGGCGAGGAGGACCTCGTGGGACATGGCGTCCGTCGCGTGCGCGCGGATGATCCCGTTCCCGGCATGGACCTGGACCATCCAGTTCGAGGGGTCGAGGCCGCTGACGACCGGGACGACCTGGGAGATCGGCAGGCCGACGACGATCGACAGGGGGCCTTCGGCCAACGCCTGGAACTCGGCCAGCGAGGCCCAGAGCGGTTCGGCGTCGGCCCCCTCCAGGACCGTCGGCGGGTGCGAGGGCCGGATCTCCTCCCGGAGCCGACCGACCTGCCAGGCGACCGAGTCGGCGTTGTCCTCGAACCCGACGGCCATCAGCCAGGGATGTTCGGACAGTTCGGGCGACAACCGTGTGACGGCGGGTTTGTTGAGAATTTCCAGGGCCATCGGCCGGGTGCCGGAAGTGTTCAATCGCGTCAGGGCCTCGCCCAGCTCGGAGACGCTGTCGAAGGGCAGGAGGACGATCGCCGCGGCCTGCGGCGCCGGTCGGACTTTCAAGGTCATCTGCGCAATGATTCCGAGGGTGCCCAGCGAGCCGGTGAGGAGTTTCGGAAGGTCGTAGCCGGCGACGTTCTTGACGACTCGCCCACCCCCCTTCACCAGGTTCCCGTCGGAGGTCGCGAAGGTGACGCCAAGAATCATGTCGCGAGGGCGGCCGGCTCCGAAGCGGCGGGGGCCGCTGGCGTTGCACGCGAAGATGCCGCCCAGGGTCGCGCGGTCGGGGTCGGGGGCGTCCAGCGGCAGGCGTTGATGATGCTCGGCCAGGACGGCGCGCAAGGTCGAGAGCGTGACGCCCGCCTGCACGGTGATCGTCATGTCGGCGGCCGGATAGTCGATGATCTGGTCCAGGGCGGTCGTGTCGATGGCGACGCCGGGAAGGCGCGGGGTTCCGCCGTAATCCAGGGCGGTGCGGCCCCCTTGCGGGTAGAGGGCGTGCCCTTCCGCGACACGGCGGGCGATGGCCTCTTGCAGGGCTTCGGGCGATCCGGGGCGGTCGACGGCGACGGCGACGCGGCCATCGCCGAGTTGGCCCGGGGCTGGAGGGGCGGGCGGATTCAAGGCGTGGGCTCCGGCTCCGGTCCTGGAGAGAAGTAGCGGATATCCTCGCCGGAGAGGATGCGGTCGACCGCTTCCTGAACCATCCGCAGGACGTCGACGGTCGCTCCCTCGGCCGCCGAGGCGGGCCAGGCGTCGGTCAGTAAGACTTGCCCCTCGAAGGCCAGGCGGTGCAGGGCGTAGGCGAGCCGGCGGTCGAGCCTCGGGAGGTCGCGGTGCTCGATTTCGAGGTCCGTCAGCGCCTGCAAGAGTTCCCTGGCGGTCGCCAGGCCGACCGGCTCGCCCCGCCGGAGCGTCGCAAGGAAGCCCGAATGGTCCAGCACGCCGTCGCCCGCGTGCCGCAGCACGATCGCCGCCGCGTCGCCAGGGTCCGACGGCCTCGGGTCGGCCTCCGGCAGCACTTCCCACTCGGTGGCGGGGCGCGTCACCTGAAGAGGTTCTCGCGCGGGAGCGCGCGACAATGACAATTTCGAGGTCGCCGAAACGCTCAGCTCGGCCAGGAATTCCGGGTCGTCGGTGATCCCTTTCAGCCCGTCCAGCGGCCCCCGCCTCGCCTCGATGGCTCCCACCCGCTCGCGGTCGCGCGCGGCCTCCAGCGCCTCGCCCAGCAGGACCTCACAATACTGCTGGACGGTCTCGTGCCCGGACCGCAACGCCAACGACTCCGCGCAGTCGAGAAGATTTCCCGGCACGTAAAGCGTCAGTCGTTGTGGCTCCAGACCGGGGTCGCTGGGCTTGCGCTCGTGGAAGCGGTAGAGCCCGGGTAGCCGCCGATAGCGCGAGTGTTGGGGCCGCTTGGCCACGACGTTGCCTCCGACGACCCGGATCCCCTTGCCCCAGATTACCGGGTCCGTAATGCCCCCGCCAGGGCGGGCCGGGATCGTCCTCGGATCGGGTGGAAACCGCAATGGCTGCATGTGGAATTGCGTCCAACCATGATTACAAAAATGCAAGCGTGCTTAGATTTGTCGCATTTTCGCCACATCGTTCCGAAGCGTCCTGAGTTCGGGCCTAGGCTCTAGGCAGGGAGATGAGCAGTCGCTAGATTGAGTCAGCCGCTCCTTCCAAGGAGCCTGCCAGGGCGAAGGCGCCGGCAGGGCTGATTCTTCGGCGGCTCTCCCCCACAACGGAGTGGGATCGGACTTTTTCGCCCCGGTGCCATCAAGACGGCGGTCTCTCAAGACTGCTCGCCGGGGTCGGTTGAGTTTCGATCGATCCCTCGCCTCGAACCAACTTGGATTCGCGCCCTTCGCCGAGAAATCGTCGAGGATCGCGGTGCGCTGACACCGGGAGACAAACCTCATGTCGACGACGACAAGGCAGCCGAAGCGATATCTGCCTCACCTGGAAACCTTCGAGGCGCGGCTCTGCCTCTCGACGATCGGAGCCCGGCCCCACCAGGGCGTCCGCCACGCCGCCGTCCACGTCCGCCCCCAGCGTCACGCCGCTCCGCACGCCAGCCATGCGGGGCGGATGTCAAGGCACGCGGCTCATGCCGCCGCGAACCTTGCGGCAGCGCCGACCGTCTTCGCGGCCCCGGTCGCCTCGCCCCCGGTGGTGCCGATCCCGGCCCCCGTGGCCTTGGTCTCGACCCCGACGACAACCGCCGCGCCGGGGGACATCTATCTGGCCCCCCCCACGAGCACCGCGACACCATTGTATTCGCCTTCGCCTTCACCTTCGGCCGCGGGCATCGGGCCCATCCAGGTGAGCGTTACGTCCACGACCACGACCACGACCATCTCCACGCCCACTACCATGCCCGCGGTCGCTGTGGCCCCGTTAGCCCCAACTTCCATGGCGGGGGTGAGCAGCGTCAGCGTGCCGGTCGTCACGCAACCTGTCGTCCCGGAGGGGTCGCTCAACACGCGTATCCTGACGTATGCCGAGGCGGAGGTCGGCACCCAGGTAGGCGATGGGCAGTGCGGGAGTTTGGCGATCGGGGCCCTCAACTTCGCGGGGGCAAAGAGCAATTTTGACCGGATGGACCCGAATGGCGACTTCGCGTGGGGCCAGCTGGGCACGACGCTGACCGCCCGGTCGCACGACGTTTCGCAGGTCCGGCCCGGCGACGTGATCCAGTTCCGCAACGCGCAGACGGTCACGCGCAACGGCTACTCGACGAGCTGGCAGACGGCCGACCACCACACGGCGATCGTCGAGTCGGTCTCCGGCACCACGATCACGGTCCTCAATCAGAACGTCAACGGCCAGCTCACCGTCCAGCGCGGGACGTGGAATGTTGCCGACCTGACCGGCGGGACGATGTGGGTCTACCACCCCGTCACCGCCTGATCCCACCACGCTGGCGAGTTCCCGGGCCGGGTCACGCGGAGGCGTGGTGGCCCGGATGGGTCTTCTCGATGCAGCCGCCGCCGCCTGGCAGCATCTTGGAGGGGCTGCAACGCCCCTCGGGGTTGAACGCGAGGCGCAGGGCGACCATCGCCGCGAGGTCTTCCGGGCTGAAGAGCTTGGGCATGAATTCCAGCTTTTCCACGCCGATGCCGTGCTCGCCCGTGACACTCCCGCCGGCCTCGACGCACGCCTCCAGGATCTCGTGGCTGGCCAGCAGGACGCGACGGACCTGGTCCGGGTCGCGCTCGTTGAACAGCAGGATCGGGTGGATGTTGCCGTCGCCCGCGTGAAAAACGTTGGCGATGCGGAGGCCATAGGTCTCGCCGATCGCGGTGATCCGCCGCAAGACCAGGGGCAGCTTCGTGCGGGGGACGACACCGTCCTGGGTGCAGTAGCTGGGGCTCAGGCGGCCGATGGCGCCGAAGGCGGACTTGCGGCTCTTCCAGATGGCGACGTAGTCGGGCTCCTTGCGGGTCCGCCAGGGGATCGACTTCTGAACCGTGCCGCCGTGAGCGCGGACGATCTCCGCGATCTTCCTCGCCTCCTCGTCCAGCCCCGCGTCGACGCCGTCGACCTCGATAATCAAGACGGCGCCCGCGTCGGTCGGGAACCCGAAGCGGAACGCCTGCTCGACCGCCTGGATCATCAGCGTGTCGAGCATTTCCAGCGCGGCCGGGACGATCCCCGCGGCGATGATGTCGCTGACGGTCTCGGTCGCGGCGTCGACGCTCTCAAACACGCCGAGCAGGGTACGGCCCGCCTCGGGATCGCGGGTCAAGGCGACGGTCACCTTGGTGCAGATGCCGAAAGTCCCCTCGTTGCCCACGATCAGACCGGTCAGGTCATAGCCGGGGGGGTCCTCGGCGATCCCGCCCGTCTCGACGACGCTGCCATCGGGCAGGACCAGTTCCAGCCCGAGGATGTGGTTGACCGTGACGCCATATTTGAGCGTGTGCGGGCCGCCCGAGTTGGTCGCGACGTTCCCGCCGATCGTGCAAGCCCCCTGGCTCGACGGGTCGGGGGCGTAGTGGAAGCCGCTGCCTGCCAGGGCCCGCGTCAGCCAGATGTTGACCACGCCGGGCTCGACCACCGCATAGCGGTCGCGCGTGTTGACCTCCAGGATGCGTTTCATCCGCGTCAAGCAGATCATGACCCCGCCGCCGACCGCCAAGGTGCCGCCGGCCAGGCTCGTGCCGGCCCCTCTCGGAACAAACGGCACGTCGTATTCGTTGCAGAGCTTGACGACCCCGACCACTTGGTCCGTGGTGGTCGGGAAGACGACGACGTCGGGGGCGTTCTTCTCGATCACGTAGCCGTCGCACTCGTAGACGATCAGCTCGTCCTTGTGGTGGAGCAGCCCCTCCGCCCCGACGACGGCCTCCAGGTCAGCCAGCAAATGAGCGGACGTCTTCTCAAGCGTGGCGACGGCCATTCGAGGGGCTCCTCGGGGATAATTGGCGAGGGATCAAGCTCCATCTTAACCGCCCCCATCCCCGCTGAGAACCTGCACCCCACCTCGCTCTCGCTCCGAAATAAATCGCGGTCATCCCCCGGTCGGCGCGATCTTCTTCGCGAATTCACGCCAAGAACACCCACCAAAGCGGCATGGTGTGCAGGATAAATTCACAACCGAAGCGGGAATCGGAGTGTTGAAGATTCGGCAGGCATCGGCAACTTCAACTATGTCGCCAACGCGGGGCATCCCCGGAACATCCTGCTCCCGGGCGACGCGCCCACGCGGGGCAACTTCCGCCCTTCGACGGGCATCATCTCGATGTCCAAGATGTATAAGGGCAGGCTCTTCTGCGGCACCGCCGGGGCCGATGCCACCACGAATGTGACCGTCACCCTGAGGATGATCACCGACGGCACCTCGAACACCGCGGCGGTCAGCGAGTCGCTGGTCAACGACGGCCTGGGCAAGGATCTCGACCCCCGTCGCAACCTGAATTACACCAACGCGGCGCTCACCGACCAGGTCGACGTGCCCGTGTTGGCGGTGGTCCAGGACGGGCTGGCCCCGGGCAGCGTCCAGAACTGGCAGGACTGGAGCCAGTACAAGGGACTCACCTGGGCTTATACCGACGCCTGGGAGCGGCACGTCTACACGCACGTCTTCCCGCCCAACGGGCCATCCATCTCCACCTATTCCTATAACACCTTCCGATGCCAGGAGGGGGATAGCTCGATGAACCCCACGAGCAACCACCCCGGCGGCGTGAACCTCTCGATGATGGACGGCTCGGTCCGCTTCCTCAAGAACAGCGTCAACCTCCCGACTTGGTGGGCGTTGGGAACACGCGGGCGCGGCGAGGCCATCTCCGCCGATTCCTACTTCTACTGTATCCCGGGCTTCGCTTGGTATAATTCCTTTTGCACCAATGGATTTCCTCAGGGAGGCGGCTTGGAACGGGGGAGAGCATGGAACGG
>JAABUQ010004302.1_pt1 | contig 24470 bp, 19 predicted proteins | sample 5560001 | NCBI WGS metagenome assembly JAABUQ01 (sample SAMN10711888, study PRJNA513371) | rock metagenome | isolation source: Antarctica rocks | place: Antarctica: Victoria Land, Finger Mt nord | collected 2015-12-18
GACCGCGCACGAACGGGAAGCCCGGCGGCACGTCGTGGTCGGCATGGCGGAGGCGAAGAAGAAGTCGCTGGTGCTGGCCGAGACCAGGCAGCGCGAGGCCGACGGACCGCTGGACGAGCTGGCCTCACTCTACGATGCCCAGAAACGGCTGGAAGAGGCCCGGCAAGCCCTGGAAACGCGGACCCGAGAGGTCAGCCGCCTGCGTGCCGCCCGCGACCGCACCGCCGAGGTGTTCGCGTCCGCCCGCCTCGCCCTGGCCACAGCCCGCGCCGACCTCGATCGGGCCGAACGGGTCGCGTCCGCGGCCCTCCGCGCCTCCAGGCACGAGGCGAGAATTACCGCCGAGGCGGACCACCGCCGGGCCGAGTCCGCGTTTCAAAGCGCGGAAGCCGCCGGGCTCGCCCGCGAGCGGGGTCGCCTCGGCGAGTCGCTGGAATTGCTCCGAGGCTGGCAGGACGCCCTGGCAGCGCTGGAGCCCTCCGTGGACGGCGGGCCAGTCCCCACGGACGCCGACCTCATCGCGATCCGCCAGCTCGATCGCGTCCTCGACCGGCTTGGCGGCGAGCTTGCCGGCGACGCCCTGACCTTGCGGTTCCTCGCCAGCGGGCCTGTGTCCGCGCGGGTCTCCTCGGACGGACGCCCCGAGTCGGTCGTTTCCTTGCAGCCGGGCGAACTCTTCGAGGGCGAAGGGGTCGCGGCCCTCTGGATCGCCATCGAGGGTGTTGGCCGCATCGAGGTCGGGCGGACCTCGGCGGACCTCGCCGGCCGGATCGAGGAGCGCGAACGCGCGCGAGCCGACCTCGCCGCTCGGCTCCTGATCCTGGGCGCCGCGGACCTGGAAAGCTTGGAGGAACGCCGCCGTCGGAAGGACGACCGGCGTCGCCTACGCGAGCAGATCGAGGGGCGGCTCTCGGGACTCTCGATGGGCGCCCTGGAAGACCGAGCCGCCGAGATCGACCGTCTCCTGGCGGGTCGCGAGCTCGATTCCGTTGCCGGTGCGGACCTCTCCGCCCTCAAGGCCCGCAGGGATGCGACCGCCCTCGCCTTGGCCTCCGCCCAGGCGCGTTGCGACGGCGATTCGGAGTACCCCCCCGGGGAAGACGGACCCTCCTGGGAGGAAGCCACTCCGCTCCTGGAGGCCGCCCGGCGGAAGCTCGACCTCGCCGTCAAGGCGGAGCGGGCCGCCGAGACCGCATTCGTCAGGGCCGGGGAGAGTCTCAACGCCGCGGAAGCCGGCGAGCGTGAAGCCCGTTCCCAACACGATTCCGAGTCGGGCGGCCTGGGGTCGGAAGAAGCGCGGGCGGACCTTCGCCGGAGGATCGAGGCGGCGCATCAGCCTTTGGCCATGCTGGACTTCGGGCTCCAGTTCCAGAGCCGGGATGCCGTCCAGATGAAGCGGAACGAAATCAAGAATCTCGTCGACGCCGCGCGCAAAGCCTTCGACGGAGCGGAACCGGCCGCGAGGGAGGCGGAGCGGCAGGCGATCACGGCCCTCGCGGACCGCGGCGCCAAGCGAGCGCGTCTGGAAGAAGTTCGGGCCGAGGTCGGACCGCCCGAGGAGCCTGCGGCGAGGGCCGCGGAGTTGAAGCAAAGGGAGCACGTCTGGCTCAAGGCGACCGTGGAGGTCAAGCTGCTCCAGGAGCGACTGCCGGCCGACCCCGACGCCGACCTGGCGGAATTCCTGGCCCGCTACGAGGCCATTCATCGGGCGTGCGACGAGGGGAAGGTCGAGCTCGACGGCCTGCGCGCAGTGCTGGACGTTGAGGGGGCGCAGGGGCTCGACACCCAGCTGGCCAGGGCCGCGGAGGAGTGCGAGCGTCGTGGCGAGGAAGCCAGGCGGCTGGAGAAAGACACCTCCGCGTGGGCCCTGCTCCATCATCTGCTGGCGGAAGTCGAGGAGCGGCAGGCGAAGGGGATCGCGGCGAAGGTCGAGGAGCTGGCCACCGGGCTCGTCGCGCGGTTGACGGGCGGGAATGTCCGGGGCGTCACGCTCGACTCCAAGACCCTCGCGCCGGCCTGGGCCACCGCCAACCGCGACGCCGCGTCGTCAGACATCAAGGCGTTTTCCAGGGGCACGCGCGAGCAGGTCGCCCTGACCTGCCGGCTCCAGATTGGCCGACTGCTGGGGCGCGAGGCCCGGCATATGCTGCTGCTTGACGACCCGCTGGCCCACACCGACCCGGCCCGCCACCGCGAAGCCCTGGCGGAGCTGATCGACCTGTCGCGGTCGCTCCAGGTGATCGTCTTCACCTGCCATCTCGACCGCTACGGCCCCCTGCTGGAAAGCGAGGGGGCCAATCGGATCGACATCCCCGGGCGCCGTTGAGTTGAATGGATTGGCGCGGTGGAGCCGCGTCAGGAGAACTTGACCGGGTTCCAGGAGAGGGTGGAAAGAGAATCCAACAAAACATTCTCACGCGACGCCTTAGATCACTCGGTTCTGCCCCTGGCGTCGAATCATCCAGTTCGGGTAAGCCTCGGCCGTCGCGGTCAAGGCGTCGAGGGCGGCGAGGGCCTCGGCCGGCAGTTCCAGGCTCGCGGCGGCCAGATTCGCCTCCAGTTGCTCCATCTTGCGGACGCCGACGATCACCGACGTGACCCCCGGCTTGGTCAGGAGCCATTTCAGGGCGATCGTCGAGGGAGTGGTCCGGTGGCTCGCGGCCATCGCGATCAGGTGCTCGACGACGGCGAAGCCCCGGTCCTTGTCGACCGGGGGGAACTCGCCGAACTTGCTGGTAGCGAACCGGCTCCCCTCGGGGTGGCGCTCCTGGTCCCGGCGGTACTTGCCCGACAGAAAGCCGCCGGCCAGGGGGCTCCACGGCAGGATCGCGAGCCCTTCGTGCTGGCAGAGCGGGACGACCTCGTGTTCCAGGTCGCGCCCCACCAGGCTGTAATACATCTGGGCACTGACGAACCGGGCCCGCCCGCCGAGGTCGGCCTTGCCCAGGGCCAGGGCGATCTGCCAGGCCGCGTAATTGCACAGGCCGACGTACAGGACCTTGCCCGAGCGGACGAGGTCGTCGAGCGCCCGCACCGTTTCCTCGACCGGCGTCAGGGCGTCCCAGCCGTGGACCTGGTACAGGTCGATCCGGTCGGTGCCGAGTCGCGACAGCGAGGCCTCGCACGCCCGGACGAGATGGTAGCGGCTCAGGCCGGCGTCGTTGGCCGAAGCGCCCATCCTCCCGAACGCCTTCGTCGCCAGGACGATCTTGTCCCGGCGGCCGTCCCGACCCAGAGCCTTGCCCAGCAGGACCTCGGAGTTCCCTTCGCTGTACATGTCGGCGGTGTCGAAGAAGTTGACGCCCGCCTCCATCGCCCGGCCGACCAGCGCGTCGGCCTGCGCCTCGTCGATGCCGCCGAATCCCCAGCCCTCGCCGAAGGTCATCGTCCCCAGGCAAAGCTCGCTGACCAGGACGCCCGTCGGGCCCAGGGGGAGATATCGCATCGTTGAGGTCTCGCGTCGCCTTGAAAGGATTCACGCCCGCCCGTGGCCCGCGGGACGCCGGTCCCCTACAATACAGCCATCGATCGCCGGCCGACAATCGACGACCGCCCACCGGAGCCCTTTCGCGATGCCAACTCCCAACGAGCTGTACGACCGGGCGGTGGACCTCAAGGACAAGGGCGAGAAGACCGGGGCCGTCGCCCTGCTGGAAGAGGCCATTTCGCTCGACCCGGCCTTCGTCATCGGCCACGGCATGCTCGCCAAGCTCTTCGCCGACCTCGCCGAGTCCGACAAGGCCATCGACCACGCCAAGAAAGTCGTCGAGTTGGAGCCGGACGACTTCTTCAGCTACACCGCCCTGTCCGTCATCTACCAGCGCTGCGGCAAGATCCCCGAGGCCGAGGACGCTAAAGCCAAGGCGTACTACAAGCAGCATGGCCTGGAATCCTGAACCCGAGGACCTTCGCCTCCGCATCCCCCACCGAGGAGCCGCCCCATGCCCCCGTCCCGATTCTGGCTGGTCGCGATGGCGATGTTCTGGCTCATCGGCCTGACCGCCAGGGCGGCCGGGCCCGCGGATGACGCCTGGATCAACGGCCGCCTGGAAGGACTCGTCGGGCTGTATCAGCACCTCCACGCGCACCCCGAGCTTTCCTTTCAGGAGGCGGAAACGGCGAAGAAAGTCGCCGAGGAGTTCAAGGCGGCCGGGGCGGAGGTCACCACGGGCGTCGGCAAGCACGGGGTCGTCGGCGTCCTGCGCAATGGCGAAGGGCCCACCGTCCTGGTCCGCACCGACCTGGATGCGCTGCCCGTCACCGAGGCGACGGGTTTGCCCTACGCCAGCGCCGTCAAGATCAAGGACGACGAGGGGCGATCGGTGGGCGTGATGCACGCCTGCGGCCACGACATGCACATGACCAACATCATCGGCACCGCCCGATGGCTGGCCGACCACAAGGACCGCTGGGCCGGCACCGTCGTCCTGGTCGGGCAGCCCGCCGAGGAGCGCGGGGCCGGCGCCCGGGCGATGCTCAAGGACGGCCTGTACGAGCGGTTCCCGAAGCCCGATTTCGCCCTGGCGATGCACGTCGCGCACGACCTGGAGGCGGGCAAGATCGGCTATCGCGCCGGCCCGGCGATGGCCAGCTCGACCTCCGTGGACGTCGTCCTCCGTGGCAAGGGGGGGCACGGGGCGATGCCACAGAACACCGTCGACCCGGTCGTCCTGGCGGCGCTCTTCGTGCTGGACCTCCAGACGATCGTCAGCCGCGAGGTCAGCCCGATCGACCCGGCGGTCATCACCGTCGGCTCGATCCACGGCGGCACCAAGCACAACATCATCCCCGACGAGGTCCGGCTCCAACTGACCGTGCGTGCCTTCCGCGACGACGTGCGCGACAAACTAATCGAGGGCCTGAAGCGCAGGGCCACCGCCCTCTCCGAAGGGCACAAGGCGCCGGCGCCGGGCTTCGACGTGACCGAGTCGATCCCCCCGACGGTCAACACGCCGGAGTTGGTCGCGCGCGTCCTGCCGGCCCTGGAGGGGGAACTCGGCCAGGCGAACCTGGTCGAGGTTGACCAGACGATGGGGGCCGAGGACTTCGGCCAGTTCGGCAAGGGGGGCGTGCCGACGTTCATGTTCCGCCTGGGGACGATTCCCCCCGCCCGTGTCGCCGCCGCCAGGGCCGCGGGCGAGTCCCTGCCCTCGCTGCACTCAGCGCTCTATCACCCCGATCCCGCACCCAGCCTGCGGACGGGCGTCCGCGCGATGACCGCGGCCGTCGTCGCGCTGCTGCCCCCTCGGCGCTGAGCGGAGAGAAGCGGAAAGTCCCGACGCCCGCCCGAGGAGCCGCGCCGTTGGACTTGCGCTATCGGCTGAACCACCCCGAACTCTTGCCGAGCCCCGCGCTGCTGATCTTCCGCGCGATCGTCCGGGAGAACCTGGAGCGGATGATCGCCATGGCCGGCGGCGTCGAGCGGCTGCGTCCGCACGTCAAGACGCACAAGATGGCCGCCGTCGTGCGGTTGGCCGAATCCCTCGGCATCGGCAAGCACAAGTGCGCCACGCTCGCCGAGGCCGAGATGGTCGCGGCGGCCGGGGGGACCGATGTCCTGATCGCCTATCCCCTGGTCGGCCCGAACCCCGGCAGACTCGCCGATCTGGTCGACCGATTCCCATCGACGACCTTTCGCGCCACGGTCGACCATCTCGAAGCCGTCTCGCGGCTCTCGGCCGCCATGACCACCAACCCCCGCCCTCCCCTGCCCGTCCTGGTCGACCTCGACGTGGGCATGGGGAGGACCGGAATCGACCCGTCCGACGCCTTCGCGCTGTACGCCAGGGTGACCGACACGCCGGGCCTGATCGCCGACGGGCTCCACGCCTACGACGGGCAGATCCGCGACCGGGACCTCCAGGCACGCCGGGCCTCGGTCTTGCCGGGGCTGGATGCGGTCCTTCGCCTGCGCGAACGGCTGCGGGCGCGGGGTGACTCGGTCCCCCGCCTCGTCCTGGGGGGGACACCCACCTTCCCGATCTACGGGGCGCTGGATCTCCCGGGCCTCGAATGCTCGCCGGGGACGTGCGTGCTCCATGACGCCGGTTATGCCGGCAAGTTCCCCGACCTGCCGTTCACGCCGGCCGCCCTGCTTTTGGGACGGGTGGTGAGCCGCCCGAGAGCCGGCCGTCTCTGCCTCGACCTGGGCCACAAGGCCGTCGCCGCCGACCCGGTCGGAGATCGCCTGACCCTGCTCGGGATGCCGGGCGCCACCCTCGGCGGCCACAGCGAGGAGCACCTGATCGTCGAGACCGACCGGACCGATTCCACCCCGCCCGGCACGCCGATCCTCGCCATTCCCACCCATATCTGCCCGACCTGCGCTCTCCACCGGCGGGCCTTCGTCGTCGACGGCGGGGACGTGGTTGAGGAATGGGAGGTCACGGCCAGGAACCGCACTTGAGGAGCGGGCTCGAAGATCCATCCCGTTTCAACAATGATGACCCTACGCCCTGCTTTCTCCCGTCACACCCCTGTCCCGATCGCTCGCTGCAAGGCCGAGGCGAGGGCCTCGGGACGCTGGCTGCCGATCAGGAGGCGGGAGCCGTCGGCGAGGTGCAGGCGGACGCCGCGGTCGCCGCGGGCGTTCAGGACCAGGTCGTCGTCGCGACCTCGGCGCACTCCCCATCCCCAGGTGTCGCGGATCGGGCGATAGCGGACGACCTCCAGACGCAGGATCGAGGAGATCGGCACGGCGCGTCGGAAGGTCGGCAGCCAGCCGAACCAGACCCGCACACCGATGGGCGTGACTTCGGTCGTCATCCGCAGGACGCCGACGACGAGGACGACCGGGAGGGTCAGGCCGACGGCCAGGCCGACCGGGACTTCCAAACCGAGGCGGTGGACCGGCGGCGCGGGGTGGACCACCACGGCGTGTTGCCGGCCGGTGCCCGCCCAGGCCAGCAGGAGCATGACGGCCAGGAGGGCGTACACCCACCAGGCGAAGTTTTGCTCCTCGCGGTAGATGGCCGTCGGGGGTTGGAGCGTGGCCAGCGACACGCTCATGGCCCTCGCACCGGCAAGGGCGCGACGTGCGGGCCGCGGCCCGCGAGCAGGCGCGAAGTCGCCTGGAAAGCCGCGTCGGCGACCCGGTCCGCCGGGACCGCCCACAACCGCGGGTTCAGCACTTCCAGCGAAACGCCGCCGGCATACCCGATCGCCGCCAGGTGGTCCAGGATCGGGCCGGTCGCGAAGTCGCCGTCGCCCGGCAAAATGCGGTCGGAGTCGCCGGCAAGCTCCCGGGGCGTGCCGCTGAGGTCGCAGACCTGGACCCAGGCGAGGTTCGCGGGGGACAGATACGCCAGGTCCTCGAACTTGCTCGGGCCGGTGTAGTAGTGGAAGAGGTCGAGGCAGACCCCCAGCCCCTCGACGCCGCACTGCGCGACCAGGGCCAGGGCCGTGTCGAGGCTGGCGCAGAACCGGGAGGTCTTCTGGAACTCCAGCGCGAGCCCGATTCCGGCCCGACCCGCGGCCTCGGCGGCCTCGGCCAGCGCTGCGGAGGCCCTGCCGTAATCGTCCACCTCGGCGACGCCACCGCCGGGGTCGGCGGCGACCACCAGGGTCGGCACGCCCAGCGCGGCCAGGACGTCAAGCCGGCGTCGGAAAAGGTCCCAGTGGGCCGCGCGTTCCGCGCCCCTCGATAGCAAGAGCCCCCCCTGGCCCGACGCGCCGAGGGCCTGGAGGTTGTTGGCCTCCAGCAGGGCGTGAGCCTCGGCGACGGAGTGGGCCTCCAGGAAGGTTTCCAGCTTGGTCAGCCAGAGTTCGACGGCCGTCCATCCCCCCCGCGCGTAGGCCGAGAGGTCGGCCTCGAAGGGTGTGCTCAGGGTCGTGACCTGGTTGATGCAAGGCGTCATCGGCGGCGTACTCCCTCCCTCCCGGCCGGGCGGCGAACCCCGATGATGACCGCGGGCGCCGCGATTGCCAAGGGGCGTTCGCGACGCCCGGTCGTCGTGGCGACTGTCACGCTTCGGGGGGCAACGCCGCGCCCTCGATCCGATCGCGGAGGGCCTGCACGACGCCCGCCGACGGCACTCGCCACTGGCGGAGGCTGTCGCGATCGCGGAAGGTGACCGTCCCGTCGGCAAGCGTCTGACCGTCGACGGTGATGCCGATTGGCGTGCCGGCCTCGTCCTGCCGCCGATAGCGCCTGCCGATCGCCCCCTTCTCGTCGAGGAAGACGGGGAAATGCCGCTTCAGATCGCGGTAAATCTTCTCGGCCAGCTCGGGCATTCCGTCCTTCTTCACCAGGGGGAACACCGCCGCCTTGATCGGGGCGAACCGGGGATGGAACTTCAACACCGTCCGCGCCTCGCCGCCGACCTCGTCCTCGGCGTATGCCTCGCAGAGCACCGCCAGGGTCGCCCGATCCGCGCCCGCCGAGGGCTCGATGACGTGGGGGATGTAGCGCTCCTTGCGCTCCTCGTCGAAGTAGCTCAAATCCTTGCCGCTGAACTTCTGGTGCTGGGAGAGGTCGTAGTTGCCCCGGTGCGCGATCCCCTCCAGCTCGCTGACGCCGAAGGGGAAGGCGTACTCGATGTCGGCCGTTGCGGTCGAGTAGAAGGCCAGCTCGTCCGGGTCGTGGTCGCGGAGGCGGAGCTTGTCGCTGGCGAGCCCGTGGTCGACGTACCACTGGAAGCGCGTTTTCCGCCAGTAGGCGTACCAGTCGGCGGCCTCATCGGGGCGGCAGAAGAACTCGATCTCCATCTGCTCGAATTCGCGCGAGCGGAAGATGAAGTTGCGTGGGGTGATCTCGTTGCGGAAGCTCTTGCCGATCTGAGCGATCCCGAAGGGGACCTTCACGCGGCCGGTGTCGACGACGTTCTTGAAGTTGGCGAAGATGCCCTGCGCCGTCTCTGGGCGGAGATAGGCGACGCTCGACGCGCTCTCCAGCGCCCCCACCGAAGTCTTGAACATCAGGTTGAATGCGCGAGGCTCGGTCAAGGTGCCGGCGTGCAAGGCGCCCGGCCCGAGGACCCGGGCGCGATCCTCGGCGACCAGTTCGAGATACGGGACAACCGTCGGTTCGGGCAGATCCTTCCGCTTGATGGGCAGCGCGTTCTTGTTCCCGAGCTTCGTGATCCGCTCGTCGAGCGCGGCCCTTGCGTCGGCGGACGTGGCGCCGGTGAGGGCCACGTCAAGCAACCGCGGCGTCTGGCCGGCGTGGTCTCCGAGGTCGTACCGGAAGACATAGAGCTGGTCGGCGCGATACCGCTCCTGAGTCTCGCGGCAGTCGACCATCGGGTCGCTGAACCCGGCGACGTGGCCCGAGGCCTCCCAGACCTTGGGATTCATGATGATCGAGCAGTCAAGCCCGACCATGTCGTCGCGCGCCTGAATGTTGTCGCGCCACCAGGCGTCCTTGATGTTCCGCTTCAGCTCGACGCCCAAGGGGCCGTAGTCCCAGAAGCCGTTGAGACCGCCGTAGATCTCGCTCGAAGGGAAAATGAACCCACGGCGCTTGCAAAGCGAGACCAGCTTTTCCATGTCCATCGCGGAGTCACCTCGTTGAGGGCAATGACCTTGGCAGGGCCCACCCCGTCCTCGGACCGAACCGGCCGCAAAGCACGTTCCGCGGCCCTGACTTCAAGGAAGCAAGTCCTTCACCGCAACCCGGCCGATTTCCCGACCGTCGAGCACCAGCGGCACGTCTTCCTCCGCCCCGAAGTGCCGGACACCGCGGTAATTCGGCGCCTCCGCCGGTCCCGTCGGGTTGTCGTGGACCTCCAGGCGGTGATCGGGGATGTTGACGATCCAGTAAACGGGAATCGCCGCCTTCGCATAGATTCGCTTCAGATAAGTTTGATCGGCCCTGAGACTCGAATCGGAAACCTCGACGACTAGTCCCACATCGCTCGGTTCGACTCTCCGAACGCGATAAGCCTCCGCAACGCCTCGGATGACGATGATATCCGGCTCGGGCACGCTGGCGATCATCTCAACGGGGTCATCTCCGCCGAGATGCCAGCCGCCGGTGAGTAAACACCGAAGAGCCTCGAAAGTTCTCTTGTGGGCCAGGATATGCGGCGGGTTCTTGGTCAGCTTGCGGACGAGTCTCCCCTCCAGCAGAACGACCTGATCCCGCGTGCCAATGATCCCCGCATCGGCCATCCGCCAGTATTGATCGACGCTCAGGAGGTAGGCACGGTCGTCGGGCGACGGGGGTGCGGCCGTCTCGGTATCGAGCGCGATGACGTTCATCTGGCCCCCCTTGGCCATACGACGTGGCCTGACCCGGTCAACTCAACCATCGGAGGAGTGTCGACGTTCGGCGCGAGAATCCCCCGAAACGATTCGCAGAGGATCGCGCCGCAGTTCGGCAGGGAATGGAAAGCGATCGACGACCGCCGCCACGAGCACGTCGGGAGCCAGGCCAATCTCCCGGACGCGTCGCCCGCCCCGGCCCTCGGCGAGAACGTCCGCGAGGCTCAGCGACTCGCCCGCGATCCTCGACTCGGCACGGCGCCAGGCCGCGAGGGCGATGAGCCCCGCGTCGTTCGTCACGGAAGAGGCCGTCGGCAGCCCGGCGACGATCGCGCCGGCGAGGAGGGTGTCCTCCAGGCTGACCTGTCCGTCGGTCCCGGCGCAGACGACGTGGATGGGCCTCGTCTCGGCGCGAACCACCGCGAGCGTCGCCGCGAGGTTGGCGAACGCCGCGACCAGGACGCGCTCCGCTTCCAGGCTCGCGAGGACCGCGAGGGTGCCGTTGGTGGTCGTCATCACGAGGGTCTTGCCCCGGCAAACGTCCGAGGTATAAGACTGCGGCGAATTTCCCAGGTCGAAGCCCTCGATCGGCAGCCCTTGGCGTTCGCCGCCGAGCAGGGCCGTGCCCTGGGGAAGCCCCACGGCGACCCGACGGGCCTCGTCCACTTCCCGGCAGGGGAGAATCGCCTCGCAGCCCGCGGCCAGCGCATGCACCATCGCGGTCGTCGCGCGCAGGACGTCGACGACGATTGCGACGCCACCACGCAAGGCGTGCTCGGGGATGAGGGAGGGGAGCAGGTGAACGGAGACCGACGGAAACCTGGGCATTTCGGGGGAATCTCGGAGGCTGTCGGCGCGTCGGGATGATTATGGCATGCCGGGGGGGGGCGGGAACACCCCCGCACCGCGACGCCGCGAGCTTCACCTTCCCGAAGCGGGCCATTTGGATTAGGGTGTCGCGGCCCGGCCGTCTCGGGGTGGGTCGGGCCGCGGGCGGATTCCCAGCGCCGAGGTGCAAGGATGCACGAGCCCCGTGGTCGCCGGGTGCCGATCACCGCCCCCAGGCGGTTCATCATCGACCTGGTGCATTTCGCGCATCAGATGCCGACGGTCCCCGTCAGCCGGATGATGGACGTGTCGGCCCTGCGCGGCCCGCGCGACGAGCACGAACGCCGGCCCTCGTGGGCCGTGGTCTTCATGAAGGCGTACGCCCTGGTGGCCGCCTCCCATGCGCCGCTGCGCCGGGCGATGCTGAACTTCCCCTGGCCGAGGATCTACGAGCACCCGGCCTCCAACTGCGCCCTGGCCGTGGAGCGCGACTATCAAGGCGAGCCGGGCATCTTCGTCGGGCAGTTCCGGGCTCCGGAGTCGCAAACGCTGGGGCAATTGCAGGACGGCCTGGCCGTGTACAAGGGGCAGGCGCTGGAAGACGTTGGGGCCTTCCGCCAGGTGCTGCGCGTCAGCAGGGCTCCGGGTCCGGTGAGGCGTCTGCTCTGGTGGAGCACGCTGAACCTCTCGGGGATGAAGCGCGCCAAGCGGTTCGGCACCTTCGGCCTGACGTCCTACGGGGCGATGGGGGCCGAGTCGCTGCACCCGATCTCGCCCCTGACGACGACGCTGACCTTCGGCCCGATCGATCCGGCCGGCCGGGTCTGCGTCAAGCTGATCTACGACCACCGCGTTCTGGACGGCGCCTATATCGCCCGCCGCCTGGGCGACATCGAGGCGGCCCTCACCGGCACGATCCTCGACGAGCTGCGACGGGGGGGGCCCGCCGCTCGCGCGACGGCCATCCCCCCGTCGATCTTCCCACCGGCGGCCTGAACCGGACCCCGGATCACAACGGCTCGGCGGTTTCCTGGTCGGTCGTCACGCGCACTTCCATGCGGCTCATCAGCTTCTTGAGCTTCTCTTCCTTGGCGTTGATGAACAGCACGTTGTCCAGGGTGATCGCCTTGCGCTCGGTCGTCACGTGCAGGACGAGCCTCCCCGCGCGGAGCATCATGTACTCCAGGACGTCGGGGATCTCCTTGTCGAACTTCAGGTTGAAGGTCGGGTAGCGTTCCAGGTCGCTGAACGGGCCGTGGTTGTGCAAAATTTCGTTCGGCAAGATCACCCAGTAGTCGAGATATCGCGTCATCCAGATGACCAGGAACATCACGATCAGGATGGCCGCGATCAGGAAGTAGAACTGGGCGTTTGCGACTGCGTAGACCCCCTCAAGGGTGTTGATGAGGGGCTGCCAGATCTGATAATGCTCGTTCAAGAGCAAGATCCCCAGCAGGAGCGCGACGCCGACCAGGAGGAACGCGAAGACGGTGAAGCGAGGGAAGTCGATCGCCATCACGATCATGTTGAAGGCGAACACGATCATGAACATCATCGCCAGGACGTTCTGGGGGCTCACGAACCGGCGGACCTGCGACGCCTTCGCCGGGTCGGCCGAGGCGTTGACGTTGGCGTCGGCACCCCCACTGGCCGGGAGCACGGTCGCATCGCCGGAACGTCTGGCTTCGCGCACGGCCGCTTCCTTAGCGGAGTCCAGGCCCTTTCTGGGGTCGTTGGTCTGGTCGGAGATGAAGACCATCCCGAAGCCGCAGATCAGGCTCATAATCAGGGTCGGGAAGATGAAGATGATCTTCGGGTAGGTGAAGATCTTGACCCCCTTGCCATGACTGGACATCGGCGCCGCGCCGGTGTTCGTCTGAGGGGATTGGCTCTTCGAGGGGTCCGTGGCCATCGCTGCGGTTCTCCGGGGACGGGTCAGGCCGCAGGCCCCGCGCGGGGGCCGAGTCGACCGCACCGATCATTCGGGGCGAAGTCGGCATCGTACTCCCGGTGGGGACCCCGGTAAAGTCCCCGGACATCGGGAGATCGGCAGCTTTCCAGGGCGTTCGTCCCTGGCCGCGAAACATTGACGCCACCTCCCGATTGGGAACCTCCCGCTTGCGTCCGGGCTTCCGCGGACCTGCCCAATTGACCTGGGCCGCACACCGCGTCACAATGGCCGCGAGGATCGCCCCAGGCTGGCCGTACCACCGTCGGTCGCGGGCGGTTCGTTGGCGATGCTTCGGGAGAGGTGACCGAGAGGCCGAAGGTGCGGCACTGGAAATGCCGTGTACTGTCACAGGTACCGCGGGTTCGAATCCCGCCCTCTCCGCTTGCCGCGTGTCGACCTCAGGACGGCGGTGAGGGGCCGAGAAATCTCGCAAGCTCGGCGATGTTCTTGATCCTCTCACCAGTCAGAGGGCGGGTCGCTCCCTTTTCGCTCCGCGGGGCTTGGACGTGGGCACAGTTCGAGCTGGCCTGGCGGTGCTTGCGGCCCTGGCCTGGGGGTGGCTCTCGGGGAACGCCATTGCCGCCGAGGAGGTGATCGTCCTCCCGCTGCGGGTTCATGTCCTGACGGCGGACGACCTGCCGGAGGTGGATTGCCAGCTGTCGGATGAGGATGTCCGGCGGGTCGTCGGGAAGGTCAACGGCATCTGGAGCGCGGCGCGAATTCACTGGGGGGTGGAGTCGATCGTGCGGGAGCCGGCCGGGGGGCAGCGGCGGTTCCAATTGGTCCGCGACCTGGAGGGGCAGGCGCCCCTGGGCATGTTCCGCATCCTGCGGCCCGAGGGGACCCGGCGATTCGACGGGCTGCACGTCTATTACGTCCACCGCATGCCGGTCAACGGTGTCTATATGGACGAGGACTTCGCGATCGTCCAGGAGACGGCCCGGCTCCGCGAGGTCGAGGGGGGCATCGACGAGCCGCTCCCCCGCGTGACGGCTCACGAGCTGGGGCACGTCCTGGGCCTGCCCCACCGCCAGGACACCACGAACCTTCTGGCCTCGGGCACCACCGGGACGACCCTGAACGCCCTGGAGATCGCCGCATCCCGGAAGGCCGCCGCCAAGGTGCCGGGGGCCATGACCGCCGCCACCCTGCGCGTGGCCGCCGAGGAGACCGAAGCCCAGGGCAAGGCCGAGCGGGGCCGCCTCCTCCGGGGATGGCTGGCCGAGATCGGCAAGGCGGAGGAGCCAACGGCCTCGTTCCGTCCAGGAAGGGAAAATTCTCGATGATCCTCTTCCGGAACGGGAATACCGTGGTGCGGGTGGACCCCGCGGGCAACTCATTGAGGTGGCGATGATCCGCGTTCTGGGCGGACCGAAGCGGCTTTGCGACGGGCTGACGCGCCGCGACCTCTTGCACGTGGGATCGCTGGGCCTGCTGGGGCTCGGCCTCCCGGGGCAGGTCGCGGTCGGCGCGGAGGCGCAGCCGGGGAGGCCGGTCGTCGCCGGTCATTTCGGGCAGGCCAAGGCTTGCATTCTCCTGTTCCTGTACGGCTCCCCCAGCCAGCTCGAAACGTTCGACCCCAAGCCCGATGCGCCGGTGGAGGTCCGCGGCGAACTGAAGTCGATCGCCTCACGCGTCCCCGGTCTGGATGTTTGCGAACTCTTGCCGCACCTGGCCGGTGTGATGGACAAGGTCACGGTCCTCCGCTCGGTCTCGCACCCGTATCCCTTGCACGGGGTCGCCTTCGCGACGACCGGGATACCCCGGATCGACGCTCCCCTGGAACTCAGCCCGCGCGACCCGGCGCACTGGCCCTTCATCGGTTCCGTCGTCGATTACGCCGATGCCCGGGCGCGCGGGCCCGCCGCCGGGGCGGCGGTGCCGCGCAACGTCGTGCTTCCCTGGGCGTTCAGCAGTCGCCGCGTCGGCGAGGTCGCCCGCGCGGGCCCTTACGGCGGGTTCCTCGGCACGGCCTGGGACCCGATCTTCGCCGAGTTTCAAGGCGTCGCGACCCGGACGGCCCGCAAGACGTTGGCCGAGAAGACCTGGGAAGACCTGGAGCCCTACCGGGGCATCACGCCCGAGAGCCGCTTCCGCCTCGGCGATGTGACGGACCTCGGGCCTTCCCTGACGCTTGACCGGCTCGACCGCCGCCGCACGCTCCTGGAACAGATCGAGGACAACCGCCGCCTCCTGGACGCGGGCGCCTCGGCGGCCTCGGGAATCGACCGCCACCGGCAGCTTGCTTACGCGCTGCTGGGATCGGCGAAGCTGCGCCAGGCGTTCGACCTCGACGCCGAGGACCAGGCGACGCGGGACCTCTACGGCATGACCCTCTTCGGGCAGGCCACGTTGACGGCCCGCCGGCTCGTGGAGGCCGGGGGGCGGTTCCTCACGGTCTTCTGGGACGAGTACGGGCTGGCGGGCACCGGCTGGGACACCCACTGGGACCACTTCCCCCGGATGAAGGACGAACTCCTGCCGGGCCTCGACCGGGCGCTTTCGGGCCTGCTGATCGACCTGGACGCCCGCGGCCTGCTGGACGAAACCCTGGTGGTCTGCCTGAGCGAGCACGGCCGGACTCCGAGGCTCAGCACCGGCCAGGGGGGCGGTCGCGACCACTGGTCGCGCTGCTATTCCGTGCTGTTGGCCGGCGGCGGGATCGCCCGCGGCCGGGTCGTCGGCCGTTCCGACAAGATCGCCTCGGACCCCGTGGATCGCCGCGTCTCGCCCAAGGATATTTTGGCCACGATCTACCACCTGTTGGGCGTCGACCCTTCGACGACCCTGGCCGACCGGCAGGGGCGCCCGCTGGCGCTGGTGCCCGACGGCGAGGTGATCCCCGAAGCCCTGGCCTGAGCGTTTCGCGCCCGCGCCGGAACGACCCCCTTGAAGTCCGGCGGGGGGCGTGCCCGATGCAGCAAGGCGTGGGCGGCGAGCGCCCGGGGGGATGCCGATGAGATTGCTGCGTCTGTCTGTTCCGATCGCGGTCGCGGTTGCGATGATCGCTGGCGGGCTCTCGGCGGTGGCCGTGGAGATCTTGCCGCCCGAGCGGGCGATCGAGGAGGTCGTCGATCACTACGTCGACGCGGGCCTGGAGAAAGATGGTATCGGCCCCGCGCCCGCCGCTGACGACGGGACACTGATCCGCCGGTTGACGCTCGACCTGGCCGGTCGCATCCCGACCGCGGCCGAGGCGCGGGCGTATGTCGGGTCGGAGGACTCCGAGAAGCGCGTGCGGCTCGTCGATCGTCTGATGCGCTCGCCGGGGTTCGTACGCTACCAGGCGGACGCCTTTGACACGATGTTGATGGCGGGGGTACGTGGCAGCGTCCGCGACTACCTGGTCCGCGCCCTGCGCGAGGATCGGCCCTGGGACCGGATCTTCCGGGAAATTCTTGCGGCCGACGAGGCGGAACCGGGACGCAAGGGGGCGTCGGAGTTCCTGAAGCCGAGGGCCAAGGACCTCGACCTCCTGACCAACGACGTCAGCTCGGTCTTCTTCGGGGTCAACGTCAGTTGCGCCAAGTGCCACGACCACCCGAAGGTCAAGGACTGGAAGCAGGATCACTTCTTCGGGTTGAAATCGTTCTTCGGCCGGACCTCGCAGGTTGGGAATTTCGTGGCCGAGAGCGACTTCGGCGCCGTCAAGTTCAAGACGACCGCGGGCGAGGAGAAGCAGGCCCGGTTCCAGTTCCTGAGCGGCCGGACGGTGGACGTCCCCGGCGTTGCGGAGCCTTCCAAGGAGGTCCGGGAAGAGGACAAGAAGCGCCTCGACGCCGCCAAGAAGAAGAAGGTTGCCCCCCTGCCCCCGAAGGTCAGCGCCCGAGCGCGGCTGGCGGAGGTGGCGCTGTTGCCCGGTGAGCGCGACTTCTTCGCGCGTTCGATCGCCAACCGCCTCTGGCAACGGTTCCACGGCGTCGGGTTAGTGATGCCGCTCGACCAGATGCACTCGGCCAACCCGCCGAGCCACCCCGAACTGCTCGCCTGGCTGGCCCGCGACACGATCGAGCACGGCTACGACCTCCGCCGCCTGATTCGCGGCCTGGTCCTGAGCCGCGCCTACGCGCGGACGAGCCGCTGGGAGTCGGCCGAGCCGCCGGGCCCGCGCCTGTTCGCCGTCGCCGCCGTCCGGCCGCTATCGCCGATGCAACTGGCCACCTCCCTGTGGCTGGCCACCGAGGCCCCGGAAACCTTCCCCGAGGACCTGAAGGCCGAGGACCTCGACCGCAAGATCGAGGGCCTGGAAGGCCGCGCCCGGGACCTGGCGCAGGGGATCGCGCGGCCCGGCGAGGACTATCAGATCGGCGCCGCTGAAGCCCTGCTGATGAGCAACGGCGACCGGATCAAGGACCTCCTGAGCGAGAAGGGCGACCGCCTCGTCAGCCGCGTCGCGAAGGCAACGGACCCCCGCGAGCGCGTCAACCTCGCGGTGCGCAACGTGCTGTCGAGGCCACCGGAGGACGAAGAGTCGGCGATCCTCCGCGAGTTCCTGGCGCAGCATGCGGACCTTCCCGTCGAGGGCGCCCGGCAGTTGATCTGGTCGTTGCTGACCTCCGCCGAGTTCCGATTCAACTATTGAGGGGAGCATTCCGATGGCGGAAACCTGGCCCGACCCATCCCCGGCCCCGGCTCGCGAGGGCCGGCGACGCTTCCTCGGCACAATCGCGGCCGGAGCGGCGGCGTGCGCGGCGGACATGACGGGGCTCGACGCCCTGATGCAGCCGGCGGTGGCCGGAGCGCTTAAATCGCAGCAGAAGCGGGTGATCTTGCTCTGGCTGGCCGGGGGGTCGAGCCAGTTGGAGACGTGGGACCCCAAGCCGGGCGCCTCGACGGGCGGCCCCTTCCGGTCGATCGCGACCTCGGTGCCTGGCGTGCGGATCTCCGAGCTGATGCCCAGGATGGCCGCGCGGATGAAGGACACGTGCCTCATCCGCTCGTTGAACACCAAGAACGGCGACCACGGCGGCGCCGCCAAGATGATGATGCGCGGGCGGATGGACGACCCGAGCTTGCGCTATCCCGACCTCGGCGCGGTGATCGCTCGCGAGCTGGGGCGGCTTCAGAGCCCCGTGCCGGATTACGTCTCGTTCTACTCGCAGACCGAGGGCCGCGACCTCGGCCCCGGCGCGGCCGGTTTCCTCGGCTCGCGGTACGCCCCGATGGAGTTGACGGCGGGCCTGATGCCCGAGAACCTGCGTTGTCCCTCGACGATCTCTGAACTCGACCACGCCCGACGCGCCGACCTGCGCGAAATCCTGAGCCAGCGATTCGCCAGGGGCCGCGCCTCGACCGCCCTGGGCGCCCACGGCGAGGCCTATCAGCGCGTCCGGGGCCTGATGGCGAGCGAGACGTTATTTGACCTCGCGCGGGAACCCCAGGCGATCCGCGACGCCTACGGGCCGACCCAGTTCGGCGAGCAAGCGCTGATCGCCCGCCGGTTGGCCGAGGCTGGCGTTCCCTTCGTCCGACTCGCCCGCGCCTGGTGGGACAGTCACGGTCAGAACTTCGAGACGCACCAGGAAATGGTGCCCGAACTCGACCACGTCATGGCGACCCTCCTGGACGACCTCGAACAGCGGGGCCTGCTGGAGACCACACTGGTCGTCACGCTCGCCGAGTTCGGCAGGACCCCGACGATCAACCCCAGCCTGGGGCGCGACCACTTCGCTTCGGCCTGGAGCGCCACGCTTTCGGGCTGCGGGATCAAGGGCGGCTCCGTTTTCGGCAAGACCGACGATCAGGGCCAGGCCGTCGTCGAGGGGGAGGTCGGCGCCGCCGAGTTGTTCGCCACCATCTACCGGGCGCTGGGCATCGACCACCAGAAGAATTACTACGTCAGCTCCCGCCCGGTCCCCCTCACCGAGCCGAACACCGACCCCATCGACGAGGTGCTGGCCTGAGGGAAGTGGCGCGACCCGGAACCCTCCAGAGGTAACCTCGCATGCCCGCGAACGCGACGACGCTCAAGCTCACGAAGGACCTTCCACGCAAGGAGGTCGTCTTCACGCTGGCACGCGTCCCCGGCTCGCAGCGTGTGATCTTCGGCGGCTCCGATTTCCGCGTCCACGACGTCGATCTGGCCGCGGAGAAGCCGGAAGTCCGCGATCTGGGCGCCCACGAAAGCTACGTCACAGGCGTGGCCATTGCGGCTCGGAACGCCGTCTCCGGCAGCTATGACGGGCGTTTGATCTGGTGGGACCTGGAGACCGGCTCGAAAGTCCGCGCGGTCGAGGCGCACGCGAAATGGATTCGGGGCGTGGCCGCGTCCCCGGATGGCACCCTCATCGCGAGCGTCGCCGACGACATGGTCTGCCGACTCTGGGACGCCGAGACGGGGGAGAAACGCCACGAGCTGCACGGGCACGAAGCCCGCACGCCCTCCCACTTCCCCTCGATGCTCTACGCCTGCGCCTTCTCGCCCGACGGCAAGCACCTCGCGACCGGCGACAAGGTCGGCCACGTCGTCGTCTGGGACGTGGCCACCGGGCAGCCGGCCGCCACCTTCGAGGCTCCCGGGATGTACACCTGGGACCCGACCCAGCGGCGGCATTCGATCGGCGGCATCCGTGCCCTCGCCTTCTCGCCCGATGGGACCCGGATCGCCGTCGGCGGCATCGGCAAGATCGGCAACATCGACCACCTCGAAGGGCCCCCCCGCGTCGAGGTCTTCCACTGGTCCGCGGACGGGCCGCCGATCGAGTTCTCGGTCGACGCCTTCAAAGGGCTCGTCGAGCGGCTGGTGTTCCTCCCCGGCGGCGACCGCTTGCTTGCCGGGGGCGGGGCGAACGACGGGTTCCTCCTGGTCCTGGACCTTCCGTCGAAGTCGGTCCCGTTGCAGGAGAAGGCGCCGATGCACGTCCACGACCTCGCGCTCGGCGAGGCCCCGGGCACCGTCCTCGTCGCCGGGCATGGGAAGATGGCGGTCTACGAGTTGAAAGACTGATCCGGCGACGCCGCGCGGACGGCAAATCGCAGCTTCGCCGCCGACGATCGCGGATTCGCCCGCCTTTCCTCGGCGGTCGCGCGGACCACGTCCGCCGCGATCGAGGCATAAGTGCCATCGCGCAGGCCCTCCTTGAAAGCCGCCTTCACACGGCGGTCCTCGCCGGAGTGGAACGACAGGATGGCGACCCGCCCCCCAGGCTTCACGCAGGCCGGGAGGACGCGGAGGAGGGCCGCCAGCGCCTCGAACTCGTCGTTCACGGCGATGCGGATCGCCTGAAAGACTCGGCGCACGGCGTCGTCCGCAACACCGACGGGCCGACGGGCATGGGCCTCGCGCACGACCGCGGCGAGCCCCAGCGTCGTCGTCAACGGCGAGCGATGGTGGGCCCTGATAATCGCGCGGGCGAGTTCCGGGGCGAGGGGCTCGTCGGCATTCTCGTCGAGCATCTGGGCCAACTCCGCGGCGCTGACCCGCGACAGCAGTTCGGTGGCCGAGGCACCCTGCTCCGGATTCAACCGCATGTCGAGGGGGCCGTCGGCCTTGAAGGTGCATCCCCGCGCGGGGTCGTCGATCTGCATCGAGGAGAGCCCGAGGTCCGCGAGCAGCACGTCGGCTCCTCCGGGAGCCGCGGCGGCGAGGAACTGCGCCACGCCCGCGAAATTCGCCCGCTTCACGGCGAGAGCCTCCCGAGGGAACCCGAGGGCGCGGAGGCGTGCTTCCGTCTTGGGCAGCTCGATCGGGTCGGCGTCCATGCCCAGGAGTCTTCCACCGGGCTGCACCGCCCCGAGCAGTTCGCGGGCATGCCCGCCGTACCCCAGCGTGCAATCCACCGCGACCTCACCCGGCCTCGGCGCGAGGACCTCAAGGATCTCGGCCACCAGGATCGGCCGGTGGGTACCCGCGGGCGTTCTGCCGCCTTCGAGCACCTTCGCCACGTCGTCGGCGTAGCGCGCGGGCTGATGCTCCTTGTATTTCTCGGAGAAATGCCGCGGGTTCTTGCCGTGATATCGCGGGCGCCGGCCGGGCTTCTCGGGAGTGGGTCCGTTCATGCGTTCCAAGGCGGCCTGTCGTGGGGAGGAGCCTGCCCGCCTGGGTCGAGAAACTCAGGTCAAGCAATCAATCAGCCGGGCTCGCGGCTCTGGTGCGGGATACCCGCTTCCAAGGGAGAAAGTGCGACCTTGAATTTCATGAGTTCCTCCTCCGCCTACTTTACCCAAGCGAAATGACTGGGGCGAGGCGGCTGCGAACTTGTCCGCCCCGCCGGTCAACTGGACCCCACGCTCCACTTGTCGCCCGCGGCTACCCCGATTGGTCAACGACCCCGATATTCCAGGACGACCTATTGCGTCTGCGCGTCACCTTCGCCTAAGGTATACGGCGGGGCGAGCATCCACCATCCCACATCCAGTCGCAGGCCAATCGAGCGATCAAGAGTCTCATCCGGACGGGGTCGGCGGAGATGGGCAATCCCTCTCGACCCGCTCCGCCGATGCGACGGTCCATGGGAATCGCCTTCATGTCCCGCGCGACGGCCGAGCGAACCCACCGACCTTGGCCCTTCCTCTGGGTCCTCGCAATCGCCCTGCTTGACGGCCAGGGCGTCGAGGCCGAGGAGGGCATCGTCCTCACGCCCCGAGAGGCGTGGTCAAGCGTCTTCGGTGCCACGCCGGTCGATTTCCACTTCGTCGTCAAGGGGGCAAATCGCCCTCGACTCCACGCCGGTTGGGCCTTCACCATCGGGCGCAGGACGGTCGCCGCGGGCGAGGCCGAAATCATGCCGGGGCCCGACGCCATTTCCGCCGTGGCGATCCACCTGGACGTGCCGCCGGTCAAGGACGGCGTCGTCCTGCCCGCCATGCTCACCGTCACCATCTCGGAAGGGGCGGGTGGCAAGGCGGTCGCCTTGCGCGAGAAGCCGCTCTGGATCTTCCCCCGCGACCCCTTCGCCGACCGCACGCGCTGGCTTAAGGGCCTGGGCCTCACGCTGTTCGACCCCGCGAACACGACGGCCGAGGCGTTCGAGAAGATGGGCATTCCCTTCGAGCCGGCCCGCGACGTCGACGCGGTCGACGCCCTGAAGGAAGGGACCCTCGTGATCGGCGAGGGTGTCTCCTTCGCCGAAAATCGCGGCCTGGCCGAGGCGCTGGCGGCGCTGGCGGAGCGAGGGGTCCCCATCCTTTGCCTGGCCCCCTCCGATGGGGTGATCCTCCTCCCCAACGCGGGCGAGGCCCGGTCGATCACGCTGCGGCATGCGGACGTGATCTCCGCGTTCGACAAGCGACTGGACTCAGAGGGCTGGCCCGGCGTTGGCGAGTTCATCTCCAGCGGCCTGGTCCTCAAAGCCGAAGGGGAGCGCCCGGTCGGCGAGATCGCGGCCGGCCGGGTGGGCTGGCCCTGGCTGGAGGTCGGATACCCCGGTCGCAAGGGGAGGCTCGTCGTGTGCGGCTTCGGCCTGATGTCGCACTGGGAAGACGGCCCGACGCCCCGGTTCCTTCTGGCCAGGATGCTCGAATTCGTGGTCGGATCGGACGAGGAGTCGGAACGCCCCGGGCCGTTGCCGGAGCCGGAGGGCGAGTGACGAGCAACATCCTGGCATTCCCCGCGATCGAGCAGGCCCTGCTCGGGATGGGGGGGACGACTTCCGCGACCGGCCCGGTCCGGGCGCGAGCGGAATGCCATCGGTCCGTTCGCAACCGGCCGATCTGAAGTCTCCGAGGTGAATCACCCCTACCTTCCGAAGCTCCACAGGAATTTTCGACGATGAACACGTTCCCCCGCTCGATCCTCCTGTCCGCAATCGCGATGGCGGCCACGGCAACGGCCCTTCCAGCCGCGCCCGCGACCACGACCGCCGAGGTCTATCCCGCCGCGATCCTGCCCTTCGCCGAGCGCGGCGCCGGGGCCAGGGAACTCGGGCCCAAGATCACTCAGGTCCTCTTCGCGACGCTGGCGGCCGACGCCAGGCTGGCGCTCGTGGACCGCGAGGAGATGGAGAAAACCCTCCAGGAGCAGGGCCTGAACCTCTCCGGCGCCATCAAGCCGGCCGAGGCGAACCAGGTTGGCCAGCTCACCGGGGCCAAGATCCTGGTGACGGGCAGCGTCATCCAGCTCGACAAATCGATCATGCTCGTGGCCAAAATCATCGGCACCGAGACCTCCAAGGTCATCGGCGCTTCGGTCAAGGGCAAGATGACCGACGACCTCGTGCCGCTGGCGGAGCAACTCGCCGGGAAGATCGCCGAGGCCATCCGCGAGAAGGGTGACACGCTGGTCGCGGCGAAGGTCGAGCCGGCGGACCGCCTCGCGGCCCTGAACAAGGCATTAGGCAAGGAGAAGCGGCCGTCCGTGATGGTCCTCATCGGCGAGGGCCACGTCGGTGTGCCCATCGTGGTCGTCGTCGTCGAGCGCCCGGTCGGCCCCAACACCTTCGACCCAGCGGCCGAGACCGAGATGTCGACGCTGGCGAAAGGGGCTGGCTTCGAGGTGATTGACCACGAGCTCGGGACCGAGGGCAAGGCCGACGTGCTGATCAAGGGGGAAGCCTTCAGCGAGTTCGCAGGCAGGGTCGGCCCGATGGTGAGCGTCCGGGCCCGCGTCGAGATCAAAGCCGTCGACCGCCGCTCGGGCAAGGTACTGGCCGTGGACCGGCAGACCGTGCGGGTGGTCGACCTCAGCGAACAGGTCGCCGGCAAGTCCGCGCTCCAGGAGGCTGCCGCCGAGATCGCCGCTCGCATTCTCCCCAAGCTGGTCCAGGCGAAGGAATAATCGACCGTCCCGCAAGGACGCGAGGGCCCTCCCAACTGGAGGGCCCCCGGCCGGCGACTCGTTCACATCTATCGAGAAAGGGACGCGGCATCCCCCCGCCGCGACAAGCGATGCAGACCCGACTCGCACCCGGCCGCCTGCTCACTCGCCTCGCGGCGGCCCTTTCCCTGACGATCCTGGCGGGGATGTCCGCCTGGGCGCGGGACGGCGGGTCCCGCCGGCCGCTTCCGACCTGCGCCGTGGTCGCCGACGGGTCGCTGGAGGCGCGCAAGTCGCCCATCGTCTCGCTGGTGGAGCAGCGGCTTCTGCGATCCGGCCTGGTCGAGGTCCTGGACCGCTCCGACATCGAGAAAGTCCTGGACGAGCGCCGCGCCCAGACCCTCTTCGGGCCGCAAGCCGGGGCGGAGCGGCTGGCGGCCGGGAAACTCCTGAAGGCCGACCTGGTGGTCCTGCTGCGGGTGATCGAGTCGGAGAAAATTCCCGCGCTGGAAGTCATTGTCTCCGAGTCTCGTCGCGGGCTCCGGCTCTGCACGCGGACGACGGCGCTGACGGCCCCCGAGGCCGACGCCGCGACGGTGGACGACCTGGTCCGCCAGGCGGTCCGGAAGCAAACCGAGAAGATCGAGGAAGTCTGCGTCGTGCCGCCGTTCCTGGGCCAGGACCTGACGCCCCGGCACGACGACTTGAAGCGTGCCTACGCCAAGCTGGTGGAGCAGATCGTGCTGGGTCGCCCGGGCGTCCTGATCGTCGAGCTAGACGAGGCGCGGGCGCTCG
>JAABUQ010004303.1_pt1 | contig 24460 bp, 25 predicted proteins | sample 5560001 | NCBI WGS metagenome assembly JAABUQ01 (sample SAMN10711888, study PRJNA513371) | rock metagenome | isolation source: Antarctica rocks | place: Antarctica: Victoria Land, Finger Mt nord | collected 2015-12-18
TAGGTCTTCATAATGTGCCAGAGAATGGGCCGACCACCAATCTCGACCATAGGCTTTGGCTTGATGGTGGTTTCTTCACTCAGTCGAGTACCGAGCCCTCCAGCTAGTATCACGGCTTTCATAGGATAATTACCTCGAAATGTTCTTTAATTAGCCTTAAAGGTTTCTCACTAGTCTCACCTGAAATCAATCCAGCCAGGTGAAGTGCTAAAAGCTTTGGAAGCAACTATTCCAACTCAGAGGATTGAGGTGCGTCATTGGGCAGACGGGCGGTCAAGAAAACCGTAAATAGATATCAACAACCGATTTAGTGGTGTCTTTTATGCTCGCTAGGAGCCCGTAGGCTGGAAACTCGATGAAAGTAATTGCAAATCAGCCTAAAGAGAGCTAAAATTGCTCTGCAAACACTAGATTTTGCTTACTTTTATAAAAACTCCAGAACTTTCAGCCGGAGTTTTAGTTTAGACCGCTTCTCTATCTAACCCGATTTAAGATACATTTACCCCTATTACTAGGGCTACAAAAGTTCACTCTTTGGTGTCTTCTTTAGCAGCCCACAGCGTTTGTAACGCTGGCTAAGTCAAAACTGGGTAATAGCGTTTTTATCTGTCCACAATACAGACTATATTGAACATTTCCTACTTTTGTCAAGTGTATTTAGTAAATTTTGCCAGGACACGCCTGTATACAAAATCCACTGTCCGGCTGTTGAAGATATGAGCAGTGACCGCTCACGGCGTGCGTCCTTACAGACAAACGCGCTTGACCTACCAGCAAAGATTCAAGCTGCTCACTTACAGCGATTTTCAGATTAGTAAGCCACAGGTATAGTACAGTACCACACAGTGGCTTTCTCTGACAGATTGCGTGGCTTATTCGAGCGGCAACCGCTGTAAAGCGGCGGCGGAGAAGATTCACCCTTCTCTTCATTCAGAAATTTTTCCACTGCCTGGCTAAAATCTTGCAAATTGTGACCGATATTAGCAATCCTAGCTTCTAAGTTCGCCATTAACAGAACTACTGTTTGAAGTTCATTAAGGCTTTTATCGAGTTCTTGCCGATACTGGCTTTCAAATTCTTCTAAACTCATCCTTGTATTAGCATTATGAAAATGTATTATTACTAGCGTTAAGGGAAGGTAGGTTTATCTCCCTCAACTTATAATTTTTCGTAGTATTTCGTTCCAGCCTGACGACTCATGCGATAAGAGAATTCGCTGACTGAAGGATTGGGCGTGTCTGGTTGGATGGTGCGGGTGGTTTGTTGCCAATCCTTATTGGTTGCTTGAGTCATGACTATCTTCTCGTTACTCTTCCTGGTGATTCTCATCCATAACTTGCCATGATCGCCACAGAAGAATTCTTCGATCCAGGAGTTACTATCGACATAATCACCTTTATTGGCCAATAATACTGCACTCTTTCGCGGCATTTCGACGTTTTGTCGGATTTCTGAGGCTCCTGTGTAAAACAAGAAATGCTTTGGACTACCCAGACGCCACAACCGTCGTTCACAATAAGGACAGTAAAAATGCTGAATCTTGTTACGCTTACTGCGTTTTCCGGGCATAGAAAATCTCCTTTCTTAATAGCTACTTTTTCAAATAATTGAGCTGGGGCTTTGCTAGTAGGTCGTGCAATAGTCAAGCGCTGAGATTGAAGTAATTGGTCTTGTCAACTTAACGGCCAAAAAGCTGAACTATTGAAAATCAAGCCAAAATCGTTGATGTTATTTACGAGGACATAAGCTTTTCACGGCACTCATGCCGTCTGATTTTCTCAAGACGCATCAACATCGGCGTTAAGTGACAATACTCAACGCTCTTTAAACCTGACGGTAAGACGAGTCCTAATAGGACATCCTTAGAGGCTCTGGGGCTGTATAATCAGCCTATAAAATAGGAATACTGGCATAGTGAGGGAGCAAGTCCGTCAAATCCTAAGCTGCCAGTGCCATTTACGTTATTTGTTTAACTTATAAACACACTTACTCTAGTTGACAGGTTTGCTAAAGCTCACTCTTGGTGTTGTCTCTAACAGTCCATACCGCATATCTGCTTGGTTAGGTAGTAGCATCACTATTCAGTTTTGTCTATAGAAAATATACTGAGAAAGACCCTTCTTTGTCAAGTAGATTTCCAAAAACAATCGAATGTATTACAAGCTACAGATGTTCATAACTCGGCACTACATTTTCCGCTTTGAGGAGGATAATCCCTTGCGATCTCCTGGCTGCAAGTGGAGGATGGGCTTTCATTTAGAAGAGAATAAAAAATCGTCTGATCAACTTAACAGTCACTAGGAAGCTGAACCAGTGAGAATCAAATCAACTCCATCAGGTCTTAAGGTCTTAAGCGACCAGCGCCACTCATTTATTTAACTTAAGACACACTTAGTCTACTGAACATGTCTGCTAAAGTTCACTCTTGGTGTCGTCTCTAACAGCCTGCAACGCACATCTTGCTGGCGAAGTAGGATTATTGATGTCAAGCTTTGTCTAATGTCTAGGGAGAATATACTGAAAAAGTCCTGTTTTGTCAAGTTTAGACTCTAAACAAAGTCGTTGCACTGTTACACGGTTGACGAGGTTCAAAATCAGGTGAGGCTCGTGGCTGAGTTGACTGGAGGCAACGGAAGTCTCCAACTCCGCTCTAAAAATGGGTTTGGTTTCAATCCCTAAATGGCGATGCTTTCCCCAGAGTTGTCACCTGCTCGGAATCTGTGATACAGTCTTATACGATAGATAAAAATTCTCTGCACAATATATATTCAAGCCGTAATAAATCTTTAATTAGGTTTTCTTAACAAGCGTAAACCCGGCCTGTGCTTTTAACAAACATAAGCCTACCCTTACTTTATGACAAGTGGTTAAAGTTATCTATCACATCCTAGCTACAGTCTAGGTTGTCAGCTCGCAAGGTCTAAAGATAGGGGGTGTTCATGGTTCGATAGCAAGGTAATTGCGCTAAACATGTCATCCTTTTTAGATGCACGCCAGATGTAAAGCAGCTTACACTAAAATATAGATGAGTACAAACCTACCGCTAAGCCAATCTCAACTCTACTTGCCAAAGGTCCACTCAATCGAAAGTTCTGAGAAAGCTTTCGGCGAGGCATTCCTCATAGCTGCCCAAATCCTAATTCAGCATCTTGAACAAATTCAGGCGGTTATAGGAGTTCTTAAAGACTTTATGAGCGAGCCCTTTAACTCAGATATTTTAGGGCTGTTTTCTAAAATGTGTTGCCATTATTACTCATATGTCTTACTTGAAATCAATCACGATCGGATAGGAAGTCAGTTTTTAATTGAACATTTCTGCGACACTGCTATTACGCTCGCGTATTTGCTGGAAGTAGGAGATGAAGGACTTTTTGCTAATTATATTTCTACTTCAGTCTACCAGGCTCAGAATTTGTTGATTGCTGTTGAAGATCAATTACACAAGTTTCCTAATCATCCAGATTTATTGAGCTTGAAAGTTCAATTAGAGGCTGTCATCGCGAAACAACAAGAGCATATTGCTCAACGCCCTCTTATTACTGATTCTTCAAAAGCTTTCTTGTGGGGACCCCAGGAAGCAAATACCACAGCTAAGCGTGGAGCTGCCGTAGGATTGAATTTTTTGACCAATCCAGCTCGGCAAATAGCTTTGAAGGTTATGCCAGCTAGCTGGCTAGAGCTTCAACTCAGCTACTTGAATTCCTTTGCCAAAAGCTCTCGGACTCAACGTTCTGCCGGAGCTACCTCTGGCGTCGCGCTCCCGCAAGCTCAAACTAAACCTGGTATCAATTTCACAGACTTGCGCGATGCTTCCCACTTATGCTTGCATGCCACCCAAATTTTCCTTGAGGAAGTTGTCAATTATCAGGGCTTCAATCTCCTGGATCTAGAACGTCAACAACAGATGCTCAATGCACTGTTTGAATGGTTCTATGATGCTCACAACCTTTATCAGCTGCGCTGTTGTGCGACAATTTCAGAGAGACGATTATAACACCTCGGATTTTTCTGGATCAAAGATGCCTGAAGCTGATATATATCCTTACTTCCTAACTCCCCAACAAACCAATCCAGGCAAACCACTGTTCGTATTTCTGCCAGGGATGGATGAATCAGAAAAGCTCGCCCTGCTCCAAATTGCTAGTGTAGAAGCCGCCTTTAATATTCGCTGCTTGGTGATTCAACCTGACTTTATGGAGAGCTGGGATATTCTCTCTGAGAGAGTGATAACTTTAACTCAGGCAGAACTAGAAGCGATACCCCAGCAGCAAGCAACTTACCTTTGTGGCGAGTCCTTTGGTGGTTGCTTGGCGCTCAAGGTGTTAGTGAGAGCCCCTCAACTGTTTCAGCGAGTTATTTTAGTCAACCCGGCTTCGTCATTTAATCGACGACCTTGGATTCATTGGGGCTCACTTCTCACTCGTTTGCTGCCCGAATGGCTCTATCAAATGTTCTCAACCCTAGTTTTGCCTTTTCTGGCTGCCGGAAATCGAATGACGCCTGAGGCTCGTCAAGCACTGTTGGAATCAGTCCGCTCGGTACCTATAAAAACCTCTGTCCAGCGTTTGTCCCTAATGAGGGACTTTGACTTGGATGAGGGGGGACTACAGCAGTTTACCCAATCTGTCTTGCTCATTGCTAGCAAGGGTGATACACTACTGCCCTCTGTACCAGAGGCTAAACGCCTAGCGAGAATCTTCCCAGATTCTCACGTAGTAACTTTACCCCATAGTGGTCATGCCTGTCTCCTGGAAGCAGATGTTAACCTCTATAAAATCATGCAATCAGTAAACTTTATCGGATAATCAGCACTGGTTCACTCTACCAGCCTGGAGTTTGCGAAAAGTCCTGTGATTCTATAAAGGTGATGGTTTTCCCAAAACCAAAGGGACGTACTCTTGCACAGATAGAGTTCCAGTTGCATGCCAGATCGCATTCTCTCAACTAGATTGGTGCAAAATCAGGCGATTCCCTGGGTCATAGACATAGATTTCTTTGCCGTGAGACATTGTTACGCTCTCCCCTGGTGGTGGGTATCCCAAGGTAGTGAGATGAGCGATCGCCGACACCAAATCGCTCACTTCCAGACACAAACTCATCCCACTTTTGGCTTGGTTCTGAAACTCTTGCCGGTCCAGTTCTCTCGGTTTAAAGATTCCCAGTCGCAAGCTTGGAAGCTGAAACTCCGCGTAGACATTCGGAATGTAGACTACTGGTTCTTGCCCCAAAAGCTGGCTATAAAAAAGAATCATTTTCTCGACTTCATCAGTTGCCAGGGTGATGAGTGAGCCAGTGAATTGGAACATAGTTACCAGATATCGCCAGGAAAGGCGCAGTCAGCTGTAATGGCTGACTGCTGTCAACAACTTAAATGTGAATACCACATTCAGTCTTGTCGGTGCCCCGCCAGCGCCCTGCACGTTCATCTTCCCCCTCAGCTACTGGCGTGGTCAGTGGTTCATCGCCAATGCTGGGATAGCCCTGAGTGTGCAAGGGATTGTAGATGACGCCGTGTTCGAACACATAAGCCCAGGAATCTTTGCGTGTCCAACTAGCTAAAGGATTGACTTTGAGCCTGCACGGGCGCGCCGCCGGAGCTGCCTCCGGCGGACCGTTGAGGCGCTGCTTGCCATCCAGTTCAAACACCGACATCTCAACGCGAGTCTTGGCTTGGTCCCGGCGACGCCCTGTGATCCAGGCAACGGTTCCCAGTTCTGCCAAACTCCGTTGCAGAGGTTCGATTTTGGTCAGATGATGAAACTGGGCAAGATTTTTGTCCCAAAGAGCTTCACCGTATTTAGCAGCAAAGGCTTCGCGGGTATCTAGGTCTGGAATCTGGTAAATTCGGAGATCCAGATTGTAGATGTCCTTGGCTTTGGCAACTAGCTCCAGAGTCTGAGGGAAGTGGTGCAGGGTGTCGAGAAATATCACTGGCACCGGTGTCGCTGGCTTGAGATCGCGGTAGATAATATCGGTGAGCACTATGTCATCGACGTTAAAAGCACTGGTTTGCACTAGTCCCACTGGAATGTGCTCAACACACCATGCCAGAATCTCTCTTGGGTGGGCAGTATTGAATCTCTGGTTCAGTTCATCCAGGTCAAGAGTGGAGATGTGGACAGGAGATTCCATGCAACTGGTCATAAGTGACTACCTACTCATTTTTCTGCAGTGTTCAATATCAGTAATTCTACCTCATAAAAGCACATAATCCCGACCGGGAAATAGGGCTTGGCAGGGGGAGAGAAGAGAGCTGAGGGAGCTGAGGGAGCAGGGGAAGGAAGAATAGCCGAGGGAGCAGGGGGAGCAGAAGAGGGTAGGGTGGAGAGGAGCGGTAAATATCAGAACACCGATTATTATGGTGTTATGTACCAAACTGATAGGGATGTGCAATGGCTCACCATCTAAGAGATGTGCTTTGTCAAACCTAGAAATTAAGAATGGAGATATTATTAAGTGAGGCTAGCTCTATATAGTAAACCGGGTTGCCATCTATGCGAAGGGTTGCAAGCAAAGCTTGAACAGATTCAATCCCTGAATTTTGAGCTAGAAATCCGAGACATCACTACCCGCGAAGATTGGTTGCAGCTGTATGAATATGAAGTCCCAGTTCTTTGTAGAAAAGTGATTGGTGCTGGTAAAGAAGAACAGCTACCTCGTCCTTCTCCCCGTTCTAGTGTGAGGCAGTTGGAGCAAATGCTACAAAAGTACAGAGTAACCAATTGATCAGAATCAGCCCGAGACAGTTGTGTGGGAAGTTACTGACATGAAACTGCGAGAGTTATTGGCAACCGTAGAGAGCGTTATTCAATTACCAAATCATCCAGGCTTGGCATTAGAAGTGGAGGGTTTGACGACTAATTCCCATGCTTGTCAGCCTGGAGATTTATTTATAGGGATGCCAGGAACGCGAGTGGATGGAGGGGAGTTTTGGGAGAGTGCAATCAAATCAGGTGCTGTAGCAGCCCTCGTTTCCGCCCAAGCCGCGAAGATCACTGGTCAAACTCCGGATGCCTGCGTCATTCCTGCTGCCGACATGACTCAAGCCTGTGCCCAAGTAGCCGCTGCCTTCTATGGCTACCCGGCGCAAAAGCTGAACTTGATTGGTGTCACTGGTACGAATGGGAAAACCACAACCAGTCATCTGATTGAATTTCTGCTTAGCCAAGCAAAGCCCACAGCCCTGATCGGAACCCTCTACGCTCGTTGGCCAGGCTTCGAGCAAACTTCTGCCCATACGACACCTTTTGCGGTGGAACTGCAACACCAGTTGGCGGCAGCTGCCGCAGCTGGGTGCCAAGTAGCGGTGATGGAAGCCAGTTCTCACGCTTTAGCACAGGGACGAGTGCTAGGCTGCTTGTTTGAGGTGGCGGTGTTCACCAACTTAACTCAGGATCATCTGGACTTTCATCCCAACATGGAAGCATACTTTGCCGCGAAAGCCCTGCTGTTTAGCCCCAACTATCTCAACGGGCGGGCGGTGATTAACGCTGACGATCCATACGGTCAGCGGTTAATTGAGCGCCTCCGCCCTACACAGTTATGGCGCTACAGTGTCCACGACACCACAGCTGATTTGTGGGTGAAGGACTTGACTTACAAGCCATCTGGTGTGACAGGAAAGCTGCATACACCCAAGGGTGAAGTTGCCTTCCGATCGCCGTTGGTAGGTCAGTACAATTTGGCAAATTTGCTAGGAGCAGTGGGGGCAGTGTTGCATCTGGGGATGGATGTGGAATTGATTGCTGAAGTGTTGCCCCAATTTTCGGGGGTGCCAGGACGGATGGAGCGAGTGCAGGCTTCTCCAGCGGCTCAGGATATCAGTGTGATCGTAGATTATGCCCATACACCAGATAGTTTGGAGAATTTGCTCCGCGCAGCGCGGCCTTTTATTCCGGGAAAGATGATCTGCGTGTTTGGGTGTGGAGGCGATCGTGATCGCACCAAGCGTCCCAAAATGGGTCAAATTGCGGCTCAACTGGCCGATCTGGTAGTTGTTACCTCTGATAACCCCCGCACGGAAGACCCGGAAAGAATTTTGCAAGATATCCTGGTAGGGATACCAGCGGCAGTTGAACCGATAGTGATTGGCGATCGCGCTACCGCTATTCGCACTGCTATCCAGCGAGCCCAGCCAGGCGATGGTGTCCTAATTGCTGGTAAAGGTCATGAAGATTACCAGATCCTGGGAACTGAGAAAATTCACTTCGATGACCGAGAGCAAGCAAGAGCCGCCTTGAGGTACAGAGAAAAGTAGAAAGCGGACGCCAATGAATTTCTCCTCTATCAGCTAGCTTGCTCCATTGAGCCACCTCCTCAAATCTTGCCAGTCAGTCCAGCAACTCTGCTGTCAATGGCTGGTTCTGTGATTGACTTGCTGATTGAGCAGCAGATTTCAGCCACAATCTGGGTCAAGCTCCCTCCAGGAGAGATTTGGCTCTCAGAAATTCAGCGCTACCACCAGCAAGTGGGTGTGTCTCATACCATTTACAATTGCAGCGGAAAGCTACAGCACCCAGTCAACAAGCCTAGTACTGATGCTACAACTGGTAAAGGTGAGTCCGACAACGCTCCCGCCCCGATGGTTTCGGTTGAACTGGCACCGACAAGCCAACTCAGACGCGAGTATTTTCTGTTAGTCCTATCATCCCAGTTTTGTAGTCTAATTTTGGCTCATCGACCCGCTATGAGTCGGCAGGCTGGGACCAGACAAAAAGCTGCAAATGTACTGGAGAGGGCAACTTTCCCAGACACTGCCAAAAAGAGAACCCAACCGAGACAATTGGCTGTCTGCTCGTTTGAGGGACAGGTAATTCAGCGGGTACTAGAGGGTATTAGACAGGCGATTCTTCAGCCCATACTAACTAGGTCAGATGCACCTGACTCTGAATTGTTGGCGTGGGATGGATTCATCTGCCCACCAGCACCTGATCCAGTGCTATTAGAGCAACTCTTAGCTAAGCAAGTCCGCTGCCAAGAGGAAATTTGGCGCAATGCCACCACCAACCGCGCTGCCGCAGCCTTGCAGCTGCAAAACCAAGAACTGCTTAACAACCTACGACTCAAGGATGAATTCTTGAGCAATCTGTGTCAGGAATTGCGCACGCCCCTCACCAACATGAAGACAGCTCTAAGCCTGCTAAATTCACCTCAGCTCAAACCGACTCAGCGGCAACGCTATCTTCAGTTGCTCAATACCGAGTGCGATCGCCAAAAGTCTTTGATTGCTGGTTTCTTGGATCTCGTGCAGCTTGGTCGTGTGACAGAGCAGACAGCATTGAAGCCTATACGCCTCAGCGATATTGTCCCCGGAGTGGTCAGCACCTACCAGCCTTTAGCCCAAGAGAAAGGCATCATGCTAGCCTATACAGTGCCAGTGGAGCTTCCAGCCGTTTTTTGTCTAAGCACGTGGCTGAAGCAGATTGTAATTAATCTGTTGCATAACAGCATAAAGTTCACCCCGACTGGCGGTCAGGTTTGGGTGCGGTCTCGGCTTCAAGGTGATTATGTCCAGTTAGAATTCCGCGATACTGGTATCGGCATCGCAACTAGCGAAATTCCCAAAATCTTTGACCGCTTTTATCGCGTCCGTACAGTAGCTAGTGAAGAGGCTAGCGGTGCGGGATTAGGCCTAACAATTGTTCAGCAACTCCTACTGCGCTGCGGTGGTTCCATTTCTGTTAAAAGCAGGCTGGGTGAAGGTTCTGCCTTCAACGTCCTGTTGCCGATAGCGACTTCAACCCCGCAGGATTCCCTCTCACCCCATTACCCCATCTACTAAATTGGTCGGGCGGATCTCCAATGGCAGGAAAATGGTTAGCACTTCGCCTTGGTGGGGTCGCTGCCGGACAATAAGTTTACCCCCGATCGCTTGAAATAGATGCTTCGTCGCTGTGAGATTGAGACTGATATTACCCGTTTCGGGTTGAAACATCAGCAGCGGACCAATAGACTTGCAAATGGGCGGGGCTGATAACTGTTCTACCGTGCCGCTTCCCTCTCCCTGTAGTTGTAACTTCAGCTGATCCCCAGCAGGAATGACTTGCACCTGGATGTGGCTTCCGGCAGGCAAGCTGCGGGCGAAGTTCTCAATCAAGCCTGTAAGCACCTGATCCAGCATCATTGGATCGCTGACTACAGTCGGCAACTGCTGGGGCAAAGCGACATCCAAAGTCAGGTTTCGCCGACTAGCTGATGACTGCCAACGGGGAATGCTCTGCTGCAAAACCTGAGACAGTGATATCGCCGTGAGACGAGTGGCAGATTGCTTGACTGTTGATGTCTCCACCAGTTCCGCCGCCCGGAAAAGTAACTCCATGCGATCAATTTGCTCGGTACACTCGCGATCAATAATCTTTAAGCGTTTGCTCACTTCGACCGGTAGATCGCGGCGCTTCAGCAGTAGGCGAGTCAGGGTACGAATGGTTGTCAGGGGCGTGCGAACTTCGTGGGCAAACGCCTGTAACAATTCCACATCTGGACGACTTGAGGAGTGAATGGCTTGGCTCAGTGAGGAGTAAGGAGCAGAGGGGGTAAATTTCTCCCCCTCTCCATCTCTCCTCGGTGCTACCTCTTCTGCTGTTGGTAAATGCTTCAGTAATAAGCGGCTAAACTGCATCACTGTCCGGTAATCTGGTGCCGCTGGGTAATATTTTTCGACTAAGGCATCTAACTGACTTGAAGGAAAGTCGGGACAGCCGAGCACTATCCGCGCCCGGAGTGCCTGCCATGCTTGCTCAACTACCTCTGGCTCAAAGGAGAATAGAAAAGCTGGGTTCCCTGTGAGATCTTCTCCTAGAACCATCACCAGACTAAACTCAGCCGTTAGAACCAGGCAAAACTGTTCCGTCGAGAGCGGATCGCCAGGTAGCAAGGGTAATACCGTCCCAGCATTGGCATCGAGACCAATGGCGCAGGACGAAGTTTGTACTATGCTCATTGTCGTAGCAGGGAGCAGTTGAGATGGCATCCCCGCGCTTGAATTCAACAACTCCACTCTCAAGATCCACGTTGACAAGCTTGAGAGCACCGCCTTATGACTCAAGACTGGCACTGGACCTGTAAACACCAATCCTTGAACTGGTGGCAAATAACTATCTGCTACTGAAGACGGCGTGTTTAAATCAACACTTTGCAGCAGCAGATATTCTAAGGCGGCGAGCGCCACTCGCCACTCGCGCTCAGCTCCTCTCTCCCCTTCATCCCCAGAGGGGGCACCGCTCCCCCTGCTTTCTTCACTCAGGGCTAAAACTTCACTCAGGGTTGGCAAAATCCATTTTTGCACCAGTACTCACCCCTTTGATAGCTAGCAACTTGCCTAGCTGGTTACACTTAACTCAACTATTTATCAGGTTATCGGCATTGGTCTACTAGCAACAGTCGTAGAACCGAACCCATAGGGCGCAATTTCCGCTGCAACAATAACAACCCCTATATCCTTGGGCTGGCATGCACCCCTCGGTTGATAGAGAAAAAAATTATACCTCCAGACTGATAAAGGTTTTGTATAAAAGAGTGCAAGCTAGACTGAAGGCAGCACAAAAGAGAAACCAACTTCTGTATTTGTGCCTACTTAGTTTATTTGTTAACTCCTGAATGAATTAGAGGTGGAAAAATGGCTTTAGGTCTAAATAAGCGTGCAGTTGGTGTTTTTCCCAGTCGTCGAGATGCCGAACAGGCGCTCAATGAGCTGAGAAATGCTGGTTTTCCGATGGATAAAGTTTCCGTGGTTGCCAAAGATGCAGACCGTGAAGACGATCTTGCTGGTGCTAGTATGAGCGATCAGGTCGGTAACAAAGCCGACGAGGGGGCTGGTTACGGCGCGGCAACTGGTGGCACTTTGGGCGGTATAACTGGCTTGTTAGTAGGTCTTGGCGCTTTAGCAATTCCTGGCATCGGTCCAGTCATGCTAGCAGGTGCTGCCGCTACGACGATAGTCACAACTGTCTCAGGTGGCGTCATCGGAGCTGTTGCGGGTGGTTTAATTGGTGCCTTGATTGGTTTAGGAATACCAGAAGAGAGAGCCAGAGTTTACAGCGATCGCGTGTCTAGAGGTGATTACCTCGTGATCGTGGATGGTAGCGAAGACGAAGTGCGTCGCGCCGAAGCAGCTTTGCATCACCAGGGGATTCAGGAATGGGGTGTCTACAATGCACCAGACGGTACCTCTGCTCGCAGTGATGCCAACGTTGTTGACCGCGCAGCAGGCGTTGCTGCCGCATCTACTGCTTATGCAGCTCCCCCCAACCGTGCAGCAACGGGTGTAGTTGGAAGGCACATGCGCGCTGTTGGCGTCTTTGCTAACCATCGAGAGGCAGAAACTGCTCTCACAGAGCTGAGAGATTCTGGCTTTTCAATGGATCGGGTTTCTGTGATTGCTAAAGATGCGGACCACAACAATCCGCTTGCTGGTGCCGAAACGCGCGATCACATTAGCAATAAGGCTGACGAAGGCGCTAAAGCTGGCGCGGTTACGGGGACAGCTTTAGGAGGTCTCGGTGGTTTATTAGTCGGGCTTGGCACTTTAGCAATTCCTGGAATCGGTCCAGTCATTTTAGGTGGGGCTGCAGCAACTGCCCTGGCAACGACAGTTACAGGCGCTGGCATCGGAGCCGCAGCTGGTAGCATAGTTGGTTCCTTGGTTGGTTTAGGCATTCCTGAAGAGCGAGCCAGGGTTTACAACGACCGAATTTCCCGTGGCGATTATCTAGTAATCGTGGACGGCACAGAAGAAGATATCCGTCGTGCTGCAACGGTTCTGAGTCGTCGGGGTATTCAGGACTGGGGTATATATAATGCACCAGACGCTGATACCGCTCGCAGTGATTATGGCACGACGACCGGTACACCTGCCGTTGATCCCACTCGCACTGATTACCCTGGTACCGTTACTGGTAGTGATCCTAAGGTGACCATTATTGACCGTCGCGAGCCGAATATCTAGCGGCAGTTCCTTGTGCAAAAAGTCGCTCCTCAACTTCACACCCAAGTCAAATAATCCTTTAAAACACTCAAGTGGGAGACCCAAAGATGAAAAAGCTCATTCCCTTCCTCCTCGGCAGCGTTCTGGTTGTTGGTGCGGCTGGTTGCCAAAATGCCGCTAAGACAAGTGCTGACGCTCCTAACAATACTAGTGAAAGCCCCAGTGCGCCAAGTGTGCAGACAACTCAGACTAATCAAAATGATGCCCAGAGCCAAATTCGCAAGAACCAGCTCAATTCTGATATTCGAGCAAACGAGCAACGAAATAATGCTACCGGCGGTGGTACAAATAGAACTGGAAACGCTTTAGCAAGCGAAGTTCGGGATAAGCTAGAGGCCAACATACCGGATAGTCAGTTAGCTGTTCAAGCTAAGAATGGGGTTGTGACTGTCGCAGGAACAGTTGCTAACAAGCAAGATCTGGGTAAGATTGTACCTGAGGCACAGAAGATTAAAGGTGTCAAGAATGTAGTTAATAAGGCATCTGTTGCTCCAGCAAAAGCCAAAAGCTAAAACTCTGAGAGAGGCTAGGCTAAGAATACTAGCCTCTTTTTATCGCACTCAGAGCTGCCACTAAGCGCTGAAGGTGTTCTGCTTCATGGGTTGCCATAATTGAGAGCCGAATCCGACTCGTGGGCACTGTGGGAGGACGAATCGCTGGGGCAAAAATGCCGGATATTTTGAGTTGATGTCCAGCAGTGAGGGCATCAGTCGCACTTTCCATCTGCAAACAGAGAATTGCAGACTCAGAAGGCAGCAGTTTAAGGTGAGGCAGATGGTGGGCAATTAGCTGTTTGAGCGCGTTTACATTGTGCCAGAGCGATCGCACCCGTTCGGGTTCTTGTTCTAATATTTTGACTGCTGCCAATGCTGCTGCTGTATCAGCTGGTGAAAGTGCAGTGGTGTAGATCCAGCTAGCTGCCCGATTGCGTAAGAAGTCTATCAGGGCAGCCGAGCCAGCCACATAACCGCCTAGACTGCCCAAAGCTTTGCTCAGGGTACCAACTTGAACTAACTGGCGTCCTGTACAGCCAAAATATTCTACACACCCAGCCCCAGTTGCTCCCATGACTCCAGTGGCATGAGCCTCATCGACCAGCAGCATACAGCTGAACTGCTCTGCTAGATCCAACAGTGCTGATAATGGACATAAGTCCCCATCCATGCTGAAGACGCTATCGGTTAAAATTAGGCAGTGGCGGTAGAGACCGCGCTGTTGATGCAGTTGGCTTTTCAAAGCCTCGACCTGACTGTGAGGGTAGTCGATGACGGTGGCACCACTCTCGATTGCGCCATTTTTGAGGCAGGAGTGATTGTACTGATCTGACAAAATCAAATCGCGCTTCCCCACTAAGGCGGCGATCGCGCCTAAGTTTGCGAGATACCCAGAACTGAATACTAAGGCGTCTTCGGTCTGTTTCAGGGATGCGATCGCCAGTTCTAGTTGCCGGTGCAGTTCTCGATGACCACTGAGTAATCTCGAGCCAGTGCTACCCGTACCGAATTCCTTGGTAGCGGCAACAGCGGCTTGAATCAGGCGATCGTCCCCCGCCAGCCCTAGATAGTCGTTGCTGGCAAAGTTAATCACTTCCCACCCGTCCAACACCACCTTAGGACCTGGGCGTCCTTGGATTGTTTGTACCGAGCGATACCAGTCAGCGCGGTGAATCGTTGAGAGGGATTGCTCTAGCCAAGCGTAAGGATCGGATTGAATATGTTCGGGCATACTTTCTATTTTCGGGGATTTTTGAAAGAATTATTAGCGCTTGCATCAATCTAAAACCAACCATGCCTAGCGTTAGAAAAGCCACGCCAGAAATCAATATGACGCTGTATAAAGCCTCCCAGGCAGGGGTGCAGATCGACTTGGTTGTGCGCGGCATGTGCTGTCTGCGTCCTGGCATCAAAGGCGTGAGCGAGAAGATTCGGGTAATCAGCATCATCGGTCGCTACCTGGAACACTCCCGGATTTTCCACTTCCACAACAACGGTCAGGAGGAGGTATACATTAGCAGTGCCGACTGAATGGCTCGCAACTTGGATCGACGGGTGGAGGCAGTCACTCCGGTTGAAGCTCCTGATATAGCCAAGGATCTGAAAGAATTGCTGGACATTTTCCTGGCAGATAACCGCTAAGCCTGGGAACTTCAGTCAGATGGTTGCTATGTCCAGTGTCACCCAACTGACGATTCTCCTGAGAAAAACGCCCAAAAAATTCTGATGGAACGGGCACAGTAGGGGACTAGCAATAGTTTTTGCAACACAACTCGTTTGTGTTCCGTTGCTTATTAAAATGTCACAATTGAAGAGAGCCCTTGCGTCAGGAGGACATCTTGATGACCGCGACGACTGCCAAATGGACGCTAGAAGACTATCACCGCATGATCGAAGTCGGGCTTCTAGAGGGTCGTCACGTTGAGCTATTGAACGGAGAAATTCTTGAAATGTCCCCTGAGGGTCCAGAACACGCTCAGCAGAGTACCGATACAGCTGACTACTTGAGAGAAATGCTGGGCAGCCGGGCTGTCGTGCGCGATGCCAAACCGATTACACTACCCAACAGTGGTTCAGAGCCAGAGTCAGATTTGGCGATTGTTCAACCCCTCCGCACCTTCTACCGTACCTGTCATCCCTATCCTGAAAATATTTTTTGGCTGATTGAATACGCCAACACCAGCTTGAGTAAAGACCTGGATGCCAAGCGAAAGGCTTACGCAGCCGCAGAGATTCAGGAATATTGGGTTGTGGACTTAAAGCATAGGCGGCTCAGCGTGTTCCGCGAACCCGTCGATGGTAACTACGGCTCAGAAGTGCCCCTCACGACTGGAGAGCTTCATCCACTGGCATTTCCCGACATTACAGTTTCAGTCCATAGGTTATTGGAGGGCTGAGCGAATACGGTTAACTTTAAGTGATGCGATCGCCTTCTTGAGTCAACTTTATGCCGATTGTCTTGACTGAAAACCTGAGCAAAGTCTATCCAGTTGCCGTCAAGGAACCAGGCATTAAGGGGACGCTACTCCACTTTGTGCGCCGCAACTACCGTGTTGTAGAGGCGGTTAAGCAGGTTTCCTTCCAAATTGAGCCCGGAGAGGTTGTCGGGTTTTTAGGTGCCAACGGGGCGGGCAAAACCACTACTCTGAAGATGCTTACAGGGCTGGTCCATCCCTCTGCAGGTCGGGTGAGAGTAGCTGGATACGTTCCCTTCCGACGCCAAGCCGCCTTCTTAAAGCAAATCACGCTAGTCATGGGACAAAAACAGCAGCTAATTTGGGACTTGCCAGCACTGGACTCCCTCAAGATCAATGCTGCCATTTATGGCCTTTCTGATCAAGAGTACCGGCAGCGAGTCGGTGAACTGACTGAGATGCTATCACTTGCAGGCAAGCTCACCCAGCCCGTCCGCAAACTTTCCTTGGGCGAGCGGATGAAAGCCGAACTGCTAGCAGCACTGTTGCACCACCCCCAGGTACTCTTTTTAGACGAACCGACGCTGGGACTTGATGTCAACGCCCAAGTAGGAGTGCGCGAATTCTTGCGCGAGTACAACCAGCGATACGGAGCCACTATACTCTTGACCAGCCACTACATGGCGGACATCACTGCCCTCTGTCAACGGGTGCTGCTAATCCACCAGGGACAGCTGATCTATGACGGTAGACTGGAGGGACTACTGGAGCGCTTCGCCCCCTATCGGGAGGTGCAGGTGGAACTCGGGCGGGTGAGAACTGAGGCTGAACTGCTGCTCTACGGTGAAATTAAACAGCTCGAAGGTCGATTGGTGCGTTTCCTCGTGCAGCGCGGGGTGCTAACCCGCACGGTAGCTAAGATCCTAGCGGAGTTGGACGTGCTGGATTTAACTGTGACCGAACCGCCGGTTGAGGAAGTGATTGGTCGCGTGTTTCGTGCGGGTGTAGTTTCATGAGTTCGGTTGTGAGGAAAGCCAAAGTTTTGCTCTTGGCTTATTATGCCTACATGCTGGAGTACCGGGCTGAGCTATTTTTGTGGGCTTTGTCCGGCACCCTACCACTGATTCTGATGGGAGTCTGGACACGGGCTGCCCAAGGCGGAAGGTTTGGACTGACACCTGTAGACTTTGTGCGCTACTTTCTCGCAGTTTTCCTGATCAGGCAGTTCACCACCGTCTGGGTGATCTATGAGTTTGAAAAGCAGGTAGTGGAGGGCACGCTTTCGCCCCGACTGCTACAGCCGCTCGATCCCGTTTGGCATCATGTTGCCTCCCATCTATCCGAAAGACTTGCTCGTTTGCCATTTGCACTGGCGCTAGTAGGTTTGTTTTTCGGGCTCTACCCTCAGGCTTTCTGGGTGCCGAGTCTAGGAAATTTTTTGCTCTTTTTACTTGCTTTGGTACTTGCCTTTGCCCTGCGCTTTCTCATTCAGTACACCTTCGCTATGTTCGCCTTCTGGACTGAGCGAGCAATGGCGATTGAGAACTTCTGGTTTTTGTTCTACTTGTTTCTTTCGGGGATGATTGCTCCACTAGCAATGTTCCCTGCTCCTCTGCGCCAGATTGCGCTTTGGACTCCGTTTCCCTACTTGATCAATTTCCCAGCATCTATTTTAATCGGGCTACCAGTTGAAGTAGGGCAAGGGTTTTTGGTAATGCTGGGCTGGGGTCTGCTGTTTTTCGGCTTGAACCGTTGGCTATGGCGACGGGGACTGAAGCAGTATTCAGGGATGGGAGCATAGATTCTAATAAACGTACATCCCCCAACTGTAGAAATTGAGAATTGATCTGGATACATTTCGAGGGGCTCAATAGTGTGAAACGATACTTAGGTGTTTTGGGTCTGTTGTGGAGTGCAGCGATCGCAGCTGAGATGGAGTACCGAGTCAACTTCATCTTGGCGACACTGACTAGCTTGGGAAATCTTGTAGGTAGCCTGTTTGGGCTATTTTTGTTCTACCGCACTGGTTACACCTTCAAAGGGTGGAGTTGGGAGCAAGCCCTGGTGGTGCTGGGAATTTTTACTGTGCTTCAAGGCTTTTCTAGCACCTTCCTCGCCCCCAACCTGAACCGCATCGTCGGACATGTTCAGCAGGGTACGCTGGATTTCGTACTGTTAAAGCCCATCAGCAGCCAGTTTTGGCTTTCGACCCATACAATTTCACCTTGGGGTTTGCCAGACTTGGTTTTCGGAGGAGTGCTAATTATCTACGCTGGTAAGCGGCTCGGCTTGGAAACAAGCAACTACCTTTTGAGTGCAGTTCCACTTTTGTTTGGTCTGGTGAGCCTCTACAGTTTGTGGTTTATGCTGGGAGCAACTAGCATCTGGTTTGTTAAGATTTACAACGTTACCGAGGTTCTGCGAGGGCTGCTGGAAGCTGGGCGATATCCTATGGTGGCCTATCCCACCGCTTACCGGTTTTTCTTCACCTTCGTCATCCCGGTAGCTTTCCTGACGACAGTTCCAGCTGAAGCGCTGCTTGGTCGCGTCCAGGTAAACTGGGTGATCGGTGCAGGAGTACTGGCATTAGCCCTATTGTTGGTTTCTCGCGTTTTCTGGCAATTTGCGCTGCGCTTTTACACCAGTGCCTCGAGCTAAACCAGTAGGACAACATATGCTCATTCGCCCTGCCATACCAGCTGACGTGCCCGCAGTTCTACCAATGGTTGAGGCTATTTGTGCTTTGCATGAATCGTGGGATTCATCCAAATATGGATTCCTGCCAAATCCGCAAGAACGTTATCAAAGATGGTTGGTAGCTCAGGCGACTAACGAGCAGAGCGTGTTCCTAGTAGCTGAGGATGAAGCGCCATCTGCGGGGCAACCGGGGCGATTGGTTGCGTTTCTAGTGGCAACGACTGAGCGTGAAGTACCAATTTATCGTCTAAAGGAATATGGTTTTATTCACGATTTATGGGTTGAGCCGGAATATCGCCATGCCGGGATTGCACGGCAGATGGTGATGCTAACTATCTCACGCTTTAGCCAGATCGGAGTTAAACAAATTCGGCTTGATACAGCTGCTGCTAACGATGCGGCGAGGCGATTGTTCTCTTCATGTGGCTTTCGCCTAAGTACTATGGAAATGCTGATCGATCAAGGTGGTTTATGAAACGATTGTCCATGCTGCTACTCATGCTATTTCTATTGGTCTTTGGCCTTCAAGGTCCAGCCCAGGCGGCGGTACCGACGACACAGTTAACCTGGTACGGGCAGTCTGCTTTCAAACTCGTCACGCCTATGGGTCATGTGCTCTTCATTGATCCCTGGATTCTCAATCCTGTCAATCAGCAAGGTAAGGACGATTTGGCCAAAATCGATCGGGCTGACCTGATCCTCGTTAGCCACGGTCACTTTGATCATGTAGGACAGGCGGTGGAGATTGCTAAGAAAACCAAGGCTCGGCTTGTGGCTACCTTAGACCTCGGTGGGGCGATCGCCAGGTACGGCGGCTACCCAAAAGACCAGATGGGCTTTGACACGTTGGGCAACTTCGGTGGCGTGCTGGAGTTATTAGACGGGGAGGTAAAAATTGCCTTCGTGCCAGCTATTCACAGTTCTACAGTCAATGGCAAGGAGCTGGGTGTGAATGAGGACGACGAGAGTCACTTTGCCGGGGCACCAGGTGGGTTTGTCATTACGATTAAAGGCGGTCCGACTATTTATCATACTGGCGACACAGACCTATTCACCGACATGAGCCTCATTGCCAAGTACGGAAAGATTGACTGGATGTTGGCCTGCATCGGAGACCACTTCACAATGGGTCCTGCTCTCGCTGCTGAGGCGGTGAGCTTGGTCAAGCCGGTCAAGGTTGTTCCCATGCATTATGGCACCTTTCTACCAGTGATGACTGGCACGCCGGACAAGTTCGCAAGAGCGCTCGAGGCGAAAGGTCTGGGACAGAAATTCATGCCAATGACCGTCGGCAAGCCTGTCACCTTCTAGGGGAAAAACAGGGCTTTTCGATTCTCTTGCAAGCCTTATCAACATTGGCACATAGCCACTTCGTCTACTCTCAAGCAGGATTGGCTTTGTGCCACTGGAGCAACTCTGGTTGAGCATTCCCTACAATGATGCCCCGTTCCTCTCCTACAGAAAATAAGGCAAGATCGTTGCCAGAGTCACCACACGCAACCGTTTGCTTAAGGTCAAATCCCCACTGCTTTTGCAGAAACTGCATAGCTACACCTTTAGGTTAACAGTTGGAAACTAGCAATCCTCTACCAAAAAGTACTGTCCTATGCTCAGCATGAATTAGTTGCCAACAAGTGTTTCTCCCAAAAACTCGAATGAGTGTGTACTTATCTACCCTACTTTTGTCAAATCAGTATTGCCACCACACACAAGTACGCCCACCTGCTCGTCTGGCTCTGGCTGATAAGCACCAGCGAGTAAGGCTGCTAGTGCGGTAGCTCCGCCAGGCTCTGCCACTATCCGAAGTTCATCCCACAGGGTACGCTGCGCTGATTGGATCGCTTCGTCACTCACAAGCACCACACGCTCGACGAATTGCTGGGCAATTGGAAACATCAGATCTCCTACCCGGCGAGCACCAAGCGAATCGGCAGCTACACCCTGGGTTGCTACATCTACTGGCTTCCCAGCCTCAAGGGCTCTCGCTAGTGATGGAGCACCCTGTGGCTCAACGCCGACGACTCGTACCTCTCCCTGATACCAAGCTGCAATCGCCGATCAGCCCACCACCCCCTATAGCTACCAGTACTGTGTCGAGTTTTGGGGCTTGCAAAGCGAATTCACGTCCAACTGTACCTTGACCAGCCAGTACCTCAGACTGATCGTAAGCGTGGACAACTAACGCCCCTGTCTCGACTGTTCGATCGTTACTTGCCTCAAGCGCCTCGGCGTAGTTAGCTCCAACTACTGTAACGTGAGCACCGTAATGTTTGAGACGCTCGATCTTGATAGGGGAGGAGATCTCTGGCACGAAGATCTCAGCCCTGTAGCCAAGTTGCCTGGCAGCGTAAGCGACTGCTGCCCCATGATTTCCACCCGATGCTGCGATGACTCCTGCGGATGGAACTGGGTAGGATAAGATGCGGTTAAATGCTCCTCTCGGCTTGAAAGAGCCAGTATGTTGGCAGGACTCTAGCTTCAAAGTTAAATGAGCTTTAGCATTGAAAGCACCGGGCTCCAGCTTGAGTATAGGAGTGACCCGAATGTATGAAGCTATTCGCTGAGCAGCCTCTTTAATAGAGGAACGCGAGATCGCAACAGCTGGGACAGAACTGTGTTGAGTTGTTTGACTCATGTTATTTGCAGCTTACTTCTATCCGTTCGGCTCCAACGACTTGTTAGCTTGCTGGCGCTGGGCAACCTGCATCAGTAAAACTGTTGGAGTAGAACTTGTCATGAGCAATCTACACTCAGATTGTTCCACTTTAGGATACTCCAGCACCAGCAGATTGGATGAGTACATGCGGATAATATTTCGCTGGCTTCAGACCGACTGGCTTGCCCCCATGCAGCATTCCTTGAATCTCTGGCTCAAAAAAGCTGTAGGGAAATTGAGGCTCAGGACGACTAATTGCCTCTAGGCGATCGCTCAATTCGGTTGGAATCTCAAAATCTAATGCTTTGAGATTGTCCTCCAGTTGCGATAACTTAGTCGCTCCCACAATCACGCTCGCAATACCAGGTCGGTTCGCTGTCCAGTTGACCGCAATTTGAGCCATGCTGCGATCGAGTTCTTTCGCCACATTTTCCAGTTCTGCGATGATTTTCCAATTCCGCCCTGTGAACTTTTGAAATGCTGGATTCTGGCTGTCTTTGAGGGTGTCCAGTCGTCCCTCTCCGGTGGATGAACCCTGACTCGGCTTATATTTACCGCTTAGGAGACCGCTTGCTAGTGGACTCCACACCATCACCCCCATACCCAGTTCCAGACCTAGCGGAATCAACTCACGTTCAATGTTCCGCTCAACCAGCGAGTATTCCAGTTGCAGAGTACTCAGCGGCTCATACCCGCGCCACTCGGCAAGTGTTTGTGCCCGTGCTGCATACCAAGCAGGTACGTCGCTCAGTCCGACATGACGCACTTTACCCGAGCGAACCAAGTCATCGAGTGTCCGCATCACTTCTTCAGCAGGTGTAATTTGATCCCAGGTGTGGAGAATATAGAGATCGATGTAATCAGTTCCGAGACGTTTCAGTGAACCTTCTACAGCCCGCAGGATATTTTTGCGTCCGTTACCACCTGCGTTTGGGTTTCCAGGTTCGGCATTATAGCTAAACTTGGTGGTGATGACGGTGCGATCTCGTAATCCACGCTCTGCAATAAATTTTCCAATCCAAGACTCGCTTGTACCGTTTGTATACAAATCTGCCGTGTCAATAAAATTGCCACCCGCATCGATGTAGGTGTTGAATAATTGACGCGCCGTGTCCTCATCAGCTCCCCAACCCCATTCAGTCCCAAAGGTCATAGCACCTAATGCCAACCGACTGACTCGTAGCCCAGAACGTCCTAGTGTGTAGTATGTATTGAGAGACATGAATATTGCTCCTTTGATTTTGCTTCAGTAGAACCCGCATCAATAGTTCATAGTTATAAAAATAAATTCGGGCAATTCTTGAAGACTTGAACGTTCTGAGCAATTTTTTGGACAAAATGACCCTCTATCAACTTGCGAGAATTGCCTTTGGCGTAACCCCAAAGACTCGTTTAAAATGGCGATGCAGATGACTCTGATCGGCAAAACCGACTTCAGCCGCAACTTCATTGACAGAGAAGCTGCGAGTGAGCAAAAGTTCTTTTGCCCGATTCACCCGCAAGCTAGTCAAGTATTGATGAGGAGCCATCCCTGTTGCTTGCTTAAACAGACGACGCAAATGGGACGGGCTAATATTGACGGTCTGAGCTAGCACCTCTAGTGAAATCTCCTGGTCGAGGTGAGAGTGCATGTAGTCGATCGCACGAGCAACTTGCTGTTGAGTTAAGCGATTCGACGAGCGCACCTCACGAGACTGAGTCGTGTAGGTTCTCAGCAAGTGAACCATCAGTACATTGAGCAGTGAGTCAACGTAAAGCTTGCCACCAGCACCACGATTATTTTGCTCATCTAAAAGCCACTGACTGATTTGAAGAATTTTGGCATCGGAAGTATGAGCGGTATTGATCAGTTCATGGGAGCTACGGGAATCGGTGTCTGCTTGCTCTGCAACTTGTTCAATTAATTTAGGCGGTACGTCAAGTCGAATAAATGAAATTGCTTCGCTCCATTGGCAAGAAGACATGCTGCCTGCTGAGTTGATGTTAATACTGCCCGCTTGAGCCAGACCTCTGAATCGTAGGCTGTCAGCACGCTCTATAACTTCAACTGGCTGCGGAGTGGTATGGATAACGATTAGATGACTGGGAAGTGATTCAACCATAAGCTCTTGTGGGGCAACATTGTGAGCTTGGACAATTTCGAGAGCTTGGCAATTAGACTGTAGGTGGCTTGATGATGGTGGTTCACCGACCGCTTGATTTTGCCGCATCTTCCCTCACAGTGCCCTATAGTGTGGCAGATCGCTTGAAGCTTTTCCTTTATAGGTTAAGGTTCCTGGAGGAGCGATCGCCTTGTCAACAGCCTTAAGGATGTAGTCCTACAAATAACCTCGTGCATCAATTCTGTGAATACGATTGGGAACGATCATGATTTTTGGTGTTCCCAGAGATTCTAATTGTGTCATGTCTGCTTCGTCCAAAGCAATGGCGCTATGAATCAACAGTGTAGAATCTGGCAATTTATAAATCACCATTTCCCTTGGTGCTTGTCCTACGCTTGGCAAAACACCTGTAACATGCCAAAGATTAGGAGTTAATTCTTGAATTGGACTGTGAGGTAACACATGAGCCAACCATTTATCTGTAACGCTACCTCCTCGAACTTGACGAGGCTTGACGAACGAGAAGAATGAATAAAATAGCTCGGATGCATCTCTTTTCTCTTGATTCATGAGCTTGAGCCCAGTGATTCCATCCTAGACTTTAGATTGTTGAACACTTACAGATAACTCTCAAACACCGCCCTCACTTGCAACTCAGCAGGCTAACGACACAGTTGAGCCGAGCAGATAACATGAAACGTCAACCGATAACCTCTCGGCGGTCGGCTCCAACACTGTGTTGGGCTGCTGGCCTCCAGCCCACCTTAATAAACAGCACTACTAGATCGTTCAATGGGCTTGTCTTACAACACCGAGAAACTGATCCACGAGTGGAGAAGTCCGTTGTTTATGCCATGCGATTGCAATCTCTAGTTGTGACGCTGAATCTGTTAGTTCTCGATAAATAACTCCTGCATGATGACGACTTTGAGTGCTTGCGGGTACAAGCGAGATTCCTGCTCCTGCTTCAACTAATCGAATCACAACTTCTGGTGGCGTTGCTTCTTGTACAATATTGGGCTGAAAGCCTGCTTGCTGGCAATTTCGGATAATTTGGCTATGTAGTTCAGGGTTTGCCTCTGATGGAAAGAGTACAAATTGCTCGATTGCAAGCG